>Ga0163144_10012796_pt1 | contig 17572 bp, 15 predicted proteins | sample OliLak19BULKMAT1_FD_123175 | JGI IMG/M metagenome (GOLD analysis project Ga0163144, IMG submission 123175) | Freshwater microbial mat bacterial communities from Lake Vanda, McMurdo Dry Valleys, Antarctica - Oligotrophic Lake LV.19.BULKMAT1 | ecosystem: Environmental > Aquatic > Freshwater >...
CAAGGTCACCCGGGGGTCTTCGCGCACGCGACTCACGGAATTTTCAAAACTAAACTCCGTCTCACAAGGCTCGATCGAACCCGACACCGGCGCGGCGCTGGTAGGTTCGGGCGTGCAAGCCAGTGGGATGTGGCCCTCACTGGCGAAAAGCCCTGAGGTCGGGTCCAGGCCCACCCAGCCTGCTCCCGGCAAAAACACTTCCGCCCAGGCGTGTAAATCGGTGAAATCCGCCGACGGGCCAGACGGGCCATCGAGGGCTTCCTCATCGGCTTTCAATTGGATCAAGTAACCCGAAACGAACCGGGCCGCGATGCCGAGAGTGCGCAGCAATTGCACCAGCAGAAACGCTGAATCCCGACACGATCCCGAGCGCAGCTCAAGCGTCTCCGCGCAGGTCTGCACGCCCGCCTCAAGCCGGAGCTTGTAATCCACCAAGCCAGTGATCCGTGAGTTCACCGCCACGAGATGGTCGATGGTGCGGATGCCGTCTTCGGCTTTCAGCTCCGCCGCGAGGGTATCGAGTCCATCCGCCATGTCCGAGCGTTTCAAATAGGGAGCTAGCTCTTCGCGCAGGATCGCATCGTAGGAGAACGGCATGTGCTCGGCATCCTCTTCGAGGAAAAAGTCGAAAGGATTCACCGCCGTCAGGTCAGCCACCAGATCGACCACGATCTCAAGCACTTCGGATTTTTCCGGAAAGACGAGCCGGGCTTGGTAGTTGCCAAAGGGATCCTGCTGCCAGTTCAAGAAATGGGATTCCGGGAGCACCTTGAGGGAGTAAGCCACGATCGGAGTCCGACTATGCGGGGCCGGACGGAGCCGCACCACATGCGGATGGATCGTCGTCTCTTTGTCAAATCGATACGTCGTCCGGTGGTAGATGGCAGCGTGAATGGGCATGGGGGAGGAAGAAGCGGTTAAAAAAGTAGCAACGGCGTCCCGCCGCTGGGGTGGAAAGGCGCGGCGCATCGAGCATACCCTGTTGAGTGATTCATGATACCCTGTTTGGTCACTCAACTTCCCCACATGCGAGTTCCAGACTTCCAAATGGGCGAGACCCCGCGCTCCTTGAATTCATCTCAATTGAACACTGAACACTGAACACTAAAACCTGAATACTCCACCCTTTACTGCTGCATCGAAATCCACGCCTGCATCCTCCCGGAAACATACGCTTCTGGATTCGTGGGCGGAGCCTCTCTCCTCAGCATGAAGTAGCGTAGCGCGATTTCGCTGCCGATGCGGTTGAGGTCCAGTTGGAGGGAGTCGATATAGTCGTGCAAGCCCATCGAGGAGATTTCCTCGACGCCGGAGAAGTTGAGCCGGGCCAGCATGGCCCCGGTGGCACGCTCGGCTTCGCTGAGGTATTCGCCCCCGCCGCTGCCGGAAAGGTAACGTAGCCGCTTGTCGATCCGGTCCACACTGAAGCGAACGGAACGCGGGAAGGTCGATGAGAAAAGCAACAAAGCCGAAGCTTTGCCCCCCTCGACGTCCCCGGGGCTGCGCTGGCGATGCTCGGCGGTGGCGCTGCACGCCCGCAGGATCGTATTCCAGGCGGAGGCGGTCTCGTGCTCGGGCAGGTAGTGGGGGAAATCCACCATCCGGCTCGTTTTGTCGGCCCGCTCGAGGTATTCACCCAACTCGACGAAGGCCCACACTTCGGTGCGCGGCAGTGAAGATGCCTGCATCCCTCGGAATTGCAGGGAGGACCGCCTCGCCATCTCACAGATCTTGCTGTGACGATCCGGATCAGTCGCTTCGATTTGTTTCAAATCCAACCATAAGGCATTGATTTCCAACCACATCTCCTCAGAAATCTGATCCCGCACCGCTCGGGCGTTTTCCCGGGCTTGGAACACGCAGTTGACCACGCTGTCAGGATTTTCCGCCGAGCTAACCATGTAAGTCACGACGTCTTCAGTGGACTCTTCGTCCCCCATGGAGGTGACCTCTAGCAATGGATGCCACTGATGCTCGCCGGAGAATTGGGAGGTGGCGTCGAGGAGTTCGTTCTGATGGGCGGTAACGAGACGGGCCAGATTGTCGGCCCGCTCGATGTAACGACTCATCCAAAAAAGACTGTTGGCGACTCGGGAAAGCATGGGAGAGGAAAATAAGTAAAAAGTGGAAAGGTGAAAAGTTGAGAGGTGAAATATCCCGAGATCAGGTTATCAAAGAAAACGCTCGACCGATTTTTTGTGCCTTTTGTGCCTTTTTGTGGCCAATCTCTTTTCTCAGGCGCTCGGAGCACGCAGCACCCAGGTGTCTTTGCTCCCGCCGCCCTGGGAGGAGTTCACCACGAGGGAGCCTTTGCGCAAGGCCACCCGGGTCAGTCCGCCGGGAATCACAACGGTTTCCTTGCCGGTTAACACGAAAGGGCGCAGGTCGATGTGGCGCCCTTCCAGTTTGCCGTCGCAGAACGTGGGATGGCGCGACAGGGAAATGACAGGTTGGGCGATGTAGCCGCGCGGACTGTTTTTGACCCGACGCCGGAAGTCTTCGCATTCCTCCTTGGTCGCCGCCGGACCGATCAGCATCCCGTAACCACCGGCCTCATCGACCGCTTTGACCACGAGATTCTCGATGTTTTCGATGATGTAGTCGAGCTCCCCTTCCCGGCTGCCTAGGAAGGTCTCGATGTTTGGCAGGATTGGCTCTTCAGACAGGTAAAATTTGATCATGTCCGGCACGTAGGCGTAGGTCGCCTTATCGTCGGCGACACCCGTGCCCACGGCGTTGACCAGCATCACGTTGCCCGCCCGGTAGGCCTTCATCAGGTCCGGCACGCCAAGCATGGAGTCGCGTTTGAAGAAATTGGGGTCGAGATACTCGTCGTCGATCCGCCGATAGATCACATCCACTTGGACCAATCCGTTGGTGGTGTGCATGAACACTTTTTCCTTGTCCACCACCAGGTCACGCCCCTCAACAATCTCGATGCCCATCTGCTGGGCGAGGAAAGTGTGCTCGAAGTAGGCGCTGTTGAAATGGCCTGGCGTCAGAAGCACGCAGACCGGCTCGTCCTGCTGACGCGGGGAGACGGACTTCAGCATTTTCAGCAGCTCGTTCGAGTAGTGGGAGACTGGCTCGACATTCAGCTTGCGATAAAGGTCGGGGAAAGTCCGCTTCATCGCGAGGCGATTCTCCAGCATGTAGGAAACTCCTGAGGGGCAACGTCCGTTGTCCTCCAGCACGCAGTAGCGGCCCTCGCCATCGCGGATCAGGTCCGTCCCGCAGATGTGGATGTAAGTGTCATGCGGCACTGACAGACCGGCGAACTCCGCCCGGTTGTGTTTCGAAGTTTTGACCAGGTAGTCAGGGACCACGCCCTCCTTGAGGATGCGGCGATCCGAGTAGATATCCTTCAGGAACATGTTGAGGGCGAGGATGCGCTGACGCAGCCCGGCCTCGATCATGGCCCACTCATCCGCCGGAATAATCCTCGGAAACGGATCGAAAGGAAAAATCCGCTCTGTCCCCTGCCCGTCCGAATAGACCGTGAAGGTCACTCCTTGTTTCAGGAAAGCCCGCTCCAAGGAGCGCAAGCTCGACTGCATGACATCATCCGATAAGCTCGCGAAAAACTCGGTCGTCGCCTCGTAACCCGAACGACGCGCCCGCTCGTGTCCGGCGAAGGCCTCATCGAAGAAACCCTCCACTTCATAGGTGTCAAATAACTCTCTCACTAGGACCAGCTTAGCAGGTTTGATACCAAGACGCGAGAAGTCGCTGGGGAGAAGCGCGAATCTTGAGATTTTGTCACGGTTCCCGCCAGCTTCCCGCTTGCGGGACTCTTCGCATCCCCCCCGTCGAAAACTACTCGATCTTCAGCATCACCTCGTTGCGCCGCATCGGCCCTGGTGTCCATGGCGGATCATAGCCGGCGAAAACCGGACCGCCCACAGCTTTTCGGCCTTCAGCCGTGAGTCGCTCTTTTAGCACCGCGAGATGCTTCTCCCGATTCGCCTGATCGCTCCGCCCGCTGTAGCGGATCACCGCAAACGTTCCGCCGGGGACCTTCCGAATCGTCACCGTCGGATCACCAGGATCGGGAGCACCGGCCTCAGCAATGTCGGCAGGAACGACGAACTGCATTTCCGACACCGCCCCTCCGTCCTCCGAAGGCATGAAGACCGGGGTCGTCATCGCAATCTTGGTTTTGCCTTCATTCTCGCCTGAAATGTAGCGAAACAGCCGACCAAAGGCGTCGTTTTGATTCGCTCCCGCCATCGGAGTTGCGGCCACGAGATGAGGCTCATACTGCCGGATCTCAAAGTCTCCGTCGCTTTCGATGACCTCATATGCGGCTGTTTCGTATCCCGCCCGCGAGGTCGCGACGAAGCATACGGCCCCGACGACGATGACTGTGATGATGACGGTGAGAGCGATGATGCCGGACTTTTTCATTGAGGGAGGTTACGTTGTGGATCTTGTAAACAGATGCAGATGCTCTCGCAGTGGCCGCAATTGATCGGCTTGGAATTAGGAGTAGCAGCGGGCTTTGTGTTCGCCGTTCCCCACGCTGATGTCTCACGGGTATGGCACAGCCAGGCCGCAGGCTTTATTTCCACTGCCCCCGGGAACTCACACTCGTTTACCACAACGCCCGATACAAAGCCTCCAACTCCGCTTCCCCGGCACTCACGGGATTAAACTGCGCCGTCCACTGCTTCGCGGCTTCGGCGGCGAGAGTGGACAACAAGCTCTCCCCAACCCCTTGCTCAGAAAGTGGGGCCGCCATCCGGCAGCGCTGCAGCAGCTCAGCCACCAGCTCCTCGACGGGCTTGCCAGCTCCGAGTTGGTCATAGATCGCAGCAGCGGCGGAGTCCTGTCGATTGAACCGAATCACGGCGGGGAGCATAGTCCCGACTGCCTGGCCATGAACAATGCCATAGTGTGCGGTCAGTGGATTCGCGCATGAGTGCGCCAGCCCCAGCATGGAATTCTCAATCGCCGTCCCGGCAAAGGCGGCACCGAGCTGCATCCGGGCGCGGGCTTCGAGATCGCCAGGATCATCGAGCACGCGGGCCAACCCAAGCGAGAGGAGTTTCCACGCAGCGGTGGAGTAGGCGTAGGAAATTTCGTTCCGCTTGCGACATACGGCAGTCTCCAGCGCGTGGGCGATCGCGTCGATGCCGGTGTGGGCGGTGACTCGGGCGGGCATGGTGAGAGTCAGCTCAGGATCGAGCAAGGCCACCGCCGCTGCTGCGCCGCGATCTCCGCAGGCCATTTTGGCATGGGTTACGGCATCGGCGATCAAGGCGAAACTTTGGCATTCGCTGCCCGTTCCCGAGGTGGTCGGAATGGCGATGAAAGGCAGCATGGGCCGGGTCGCTTTGCCCACGCCCCAGTAGTCGTGCATGGTTCCGCCATTGGAGACAAGGAAATTCACACCCTTCGCAGTGTCCAGGCTGGAGCCGCCGCCGAGTCCAACGATCAGGTCGATCCCGTGCTCCCGCGCCGCGAGGACCCCGCGATCCACGTCGTCGGTGGTGGGATTTTCGCGGACATGATCATAGATCACAGGGGTGAGACCGGCAGACTCAAGCGACCGCACCGCTCGCTCGACGGCCCCCGTTCGGGCAATCCCGGGATCGGTCACTAACAGCACCTTCTTCCCGCCGAGTCGATCTGCCTCTGCTCCAAGTTGATCAAGGCAGCCGGCGCCAAAAACCACCTTACCACCTGGTATGTGGGCAAAACGCAGCACCTCGGGCGACAGGTCGAGCCCCGCGCAGAGGGACTTTATCGAAAGGGACGCGGCGGGCATGGGCACGAACCGAAGCGGGGCGGTCTCGGAACGACTTCGGATCAGGCGATTTCCGCGATCTGGAAGGAGCGCCGGGAGTAGAGGAACTCAAACAAGTTGCCCTCATGCGGCTGATCCCATTTGATCCGATTGGTCGGCACATTGCCAATATTGAGCCGGTCGATATGCGGGCAATCGAAGAGCTGATTGATCCAGTCGAGATCTTTGGTCACAGCGGTCACAACGAGGGAAAAACCGATCTTGCCAATCATCTCCGCCTGCGGGCACTCGACCACGCTGGCGAAGGGGAAGAGGAACTCCCGGATCGCGAGGGCCTGATTGAAGGAATTCACCCGGACGACGGTGGGTTGGAGGTAGTTCATGCCGTCGCGGTTGTGGAAGCGCTCGCCTGTGCGGTAGCGGGCGGTGACATCTTCCGCCCCTCCGGTGGCGAGACCGTCTTCGATGGCTTCGTTGATCCACTCGGCAAACTTGGGATTGGCGAAGCCGGAAAGCTTTGCCTCCGGGTCGTCCTGGGCGCGGGGCGTGATCTCCGCCAGCCTTTTCGCGAGAGCCGTCGCGATCTCTTCGCCATACTTCGGCACCACGATGGTCGAGGTGCAGATACAACTGCGTCCCGAGTTCGCCGAAACGGATTCGACGAGGGTGTCGAGATACTTTTCCCAGTTCTCGATCTCGTCTTCGCCGATGAGGAATTTCGAGTAACCGGTTCCGTGAACCTCAATGCGGGGATCGTTCTCGTATTGTTTCACGGTCGAATCATCGCCGAAAAGCATGACCCGTCCGGCCCGGCGAATGATGGTGCCTGATCCGTCGTGCTGGGTCGGATAAAAGGAAAATGCTTCGGGCGGGCAACCGGCTTTGATGAAAGCCTGAATGATGCGCCACGGCGTCCACGGCTCCTCGCGTCCGGGTTTAAGCAGCACCGGCACCTTCATTGCGATCGCGGGAATCCAGAGAGCATTGACCGCCGGGGAGTTGCTCGGGAGGATGACGGCCAACTCGGTCGTGGTCGCCGAGAAGCTGACCGGAGCCCCACCTTGCTCGCCGTAGCCTTTGTCGAGCACCGCCCAGTCAAGCCCTCGGGTCAAGCCTCGAAAAATCGTGTCGATTTCATCAAAAATGCCCGCTAACCGCTTCATGTTCATGCGGATAAGCGAATGCGGAAGTCCGCTGGTCGAGGCCAGAGCCAGCACGTAATCTTCGGGAGATTGCAACTTGTCCTCAGTCCCAACGGGCAAGTCCGCTGTGAGGAAATACTCCCCGGCCTTTTTCGTAATGGCGACCAACTCGGCGCTGGTGAATTTCTTGAGAGCCTCCCGCGCCGCCCCCATGCGCTGGAGATCGTATTTGATCATGTCCGCACAAGCGAAACTGATCTCGGCGGCGGGTTCAGTGCTGCCGAGACGCTCGACCGTCTGGATATCGAGGCTGCGATGGACGCGGCCCTGGCGAAGGATGGGGATGTGGGGAGTGGACATGGGAAGGAAGGTTCACGAAATAAAAGTCGATAAGACTACGAATTCCGCCGCGTAATGGAATCGCGTTTTTGCGCCCGCGCAACTGGTCTTGCCTCCCCTGATCTCGTCCTTTCCAACTCGCACGCCATTTGATAGGTTCACGACTGACGCGAACTTTGCGGTGATGCGTTGAATAGCCCAAATCCCCTTCACCGAAAGGATCCCCCTATGCATCTGCGAGTCTACCTTTTCCTGCTGTTTGTCAGTCCTGCCGCCATACTCGCGGACGAACCTCCCATCCGTGTGGCCGTGTTCGATGGCCCCGGCGTGAGTGAGAGTTCTACATCCTTGATCGCCGCCCTTGAGAACGCGAAAGATCGGATTTTTCAAGTCTCACGGATCACTCCAGAGCAGATCCAGGCTGGAAAATTGGCTGAGGTCGATGTCCTCGTGCATCCCGGTGGAAGCGGAGGAGGGCAAGGAAAAGCGCTCGGTGAAAACGGGCAACAGGCGGTCAGGGATTTTGTTCGTGACGGTGGCGGCTATCTCGGAGTCTGCGCCGGGGCCTATCTGGCAACAAATGACTATGCATGGTCATTGAACCTGATCGACGCCAAGGTGGTGGACAAGCGGCACTGGGCTCGCGGCAAGGGAGAAGTAAAACTTCACCTTTCTCCCGGAGGCGCGGAATTTTTCGGGCAGGAGCCAAATGATCGCGACATGGTAGTTTACTACGCACAAGGTCCGCTCCTGGCGAGGCGGGAGTGGGACGATCCCTCAGTTCCAAATTACGAGAGCCTGGCGGTTTTTGACTCCGAAATCGCGGAGAAAGGGGCGCCCGAGGGAGTGATGGTGGGGACTTCGGCAGCTCTCCGATGCTTGTATGGGGAGGGGCGGGTCTTCTGCTTCAGCCCGCATCCAGAATTGACCGAAGGGCTGCAACACCTGATTCCTCGAACCGTCGCTTGGTTGGCTCGTTCCGGGGACCCGGAGGAATCCGGAAAGGTCATCCCGGCTGAACCTTGATCACGCCACCCGTGACTTCGCAAAAGAAAGGGCAGCCATGCTCATCTCGTAGTCCGCCAAAAACGCCCGCGCCGCCATCGCGATCAGGTCGATCTCATTTGCGTCCCGGTGTGTGATGATCAGTCGATTGGGTTCACTGATGAAGACAAGCAGTTGCGCCCCATCATAGCCGAAAGCGAGTTGATCGGGATTGCGATTTTCGTCCCTGAAGTAGGCGGCGATATCGTCAAGTGTCGTCGCCACTTCGCTGGTCTGGAAGGGCAGCAAATCCGACTGATTTGCCACTACTTTGCTTCCCCGGGCCAGAATCACCCCGGTTACTGAGGCATAACCACGCAGGGCTTGCAGGGATGAGGTAAGGGATTCCTGATTCATGGCTCGCGATGACGACGGATGCTTTCGCCGAACTCCACCATCGGGACTCGTCGGTTGACGATCCCCCCCGCGACTTCAGGAGCGTCGCCGGGGGAATGGGGATCAAAACAGAAGCCGACCGTCTCATCGCCGTCATAGCTGTAGGCATAGGTCACGGAGTCCATGTTCAGTTTCTCCCCGAGCAGAATCGAGCATTCCTGCAGGGCCATGAGATTCTCGGCGAAGTTCTCGGTATCCTGCGGCCCCGATGCTCCACGCGCCGAACCGCTGCCAGCCCGAAAAAAGCGGGGGCGTCCCTCGCGGAGAGCGGCGGCGAGGAGGGCTTGAGGGGATGTCTGCATGTCAATCGTTTGCGGCGTCCGCTTTCTTCATGCCAAGTGCTCCATTTCCGTGTAGCATCCCGACAACATGACTTTGCCCAACAAAATCACGGTGGCAAGGATTCTCCTGATTCCGGTCTTTGTTTTTTGCGCCATCCGTTACGGCCAAGGTCTCGCGGCGGGAGCCGAAGATCTGCGATGGAGGATCGCGGCCCTCGTGGTCTATGCCGTGGCCGCGCTCAGCGACGCCATCGATGGCTACGTCGCCCGCCACTATGATCTGACCAGCCGCCTCGGGCGCACCCTCGACCCGGTGGCGGACAAACTGCTCCTCCTCGTCGGGATCGTGACCCTCAGCGTGACGCAATGGCCGCTTCAGGTTCCGTTCTGGTTCGCTGTCCTAGCGATCGGGCGCGATGTGCTGATTGTCATCGGCGTGATGGTGCTGCACTATGGTCGCGGCAACGTGAAGATGGAGCCCTTCCTCTCGAGCAAAATCTGCACGGTGTTGCAATTGAGCGTAGTCTGCTGGGTGCTGCTGGACTTCTGGAGCGTCGCGGGGCGACCTGAGATCCTCGACGCCCTGATCGTGCTTGCTGCTTGTTTCACCCTGATCAGCGGCTACCAGTATGGGGCGGAGGCGGTGCGCCAATGGAGACACCCCTCCCCGCCCCAGTAAAAGCATTTGCATGTCTCTCTATCGAAAACCTCTCGTCGCCATCGTCGGGCGCCCCAATGTCGGCAAGTCGGCTATTTTCAACCGCCTGGCCAATCGCCGGATCGCCATCGTGCACGATGAACCAGGCGTCACCCGGGATCGGATCACGACAGAAGTCACCAAAGTCCGGATCCCCTACGATCTCGTTGATACCGGGGGGATCGGCTCCATCATTGAGGACGGATTTTCCGCACAAGTCCGCACCGAAGCGGATATCGCCATCGCTGCGGCGGATGTGATCCTTTTCGTGGTCGACGCCCGCGAGGGCGTCCATCCGATCGACCACGAGCTCGCGTCGGTGCTGCGGCGCTCGCATACTGAGGTCATCCTTCTGGTCAACAAAGTCGATACCGCCAAAACGGATGCCGATGCCGCCGAGTTTGCCATTTTGGGCTTCGCCCAAGAGATCTCCGTCTCAGCGGCTCATGGTCGCAATTTCGAAATTCTCGCCCGCCGCATCGCGGATTCCCTCAACGATCAAGGCCTCGGCGAAACCCGTGCGGAGAAGGCCGAACACGAAGAAGCACCCGAGCCGGTCAAGATCGCCATCGTCGGTCGCCCCAATGTAGGCAAGTCCTCGCTCATCAATGCCATCCTCAACGATGCCCGCAGCATCGTCTCCGAAATAGCCGGGACCACCCGCGACGCCGTGGACGTCCCTTACGAGCGAGAAGGCCAGCATTACCTCCTGATCGACACCGCCGGCATCCGTCAACGCACCAAACGCGACACCTCGGTCGAGGTTTTTTCGGTGATGCGTTCCGAGAAGTCGATCCGCCGCGCCGACATCTGTCTGCTCGTGATCGATGCCTCCTCCGGTGTCGTTTCCCAGGATCGCCGCATCGCCAAAATGATCATCGACGAGAACAAACCTTGTATCGTGTTGCTGAACAAATTCGACCTCTTCCATCCCGAGGCCAGCTACTCGGACCGCATCGAGCATTTCAAAGAAGACCTCGGCGACGATCTTTTCTTCATCCCCTACGCCCCCAAAGTCGCGATTTCGGCCAAGCATCGCCAGCATCTCGGTAAGATCTTCGGAGCCATCGACACCGTGGTCGAGACCTCCAGGAAACCCGTCTCCACCGGAGCCCTTAATCGGCTGCTTCAGCAATCCATCGAGCGCAATCCTCCGCCGGTGCGCAACAACAAGCGACTCAAGCTGCTCTACGCGACCCAAAAGCGGGAGGACACCCCCGGCATCGTGCCCGTCCCGGAATATTTGCTTTTCGTCAATCACGCCGATCTCTTGACCCGCACCTACGAGCGTTTCCTTGAGAACCAAATCCGCAAAGAGTATCCCATGGAAGGCCTGCCCTTTGTCTTCCGCCTCAACTCCCGGATTGATCGCCACGACCTCGCTACCGATGGACAGACCGTGCTGAAAAAGAAGACGCCGAACAAAAAGAAAGCCGGTCCCCCACCCGTGCGACCGAACAAGCCCATCGCGAAGCGACTTCCTCGAGTGCGCCAGAAGCCGAAGGGTGAGAAGTCCTAAGTTCCCTTAAAAATAGGTATACCAGAGCTCTTCGACCCGCTCAAACAGACCGTCCCACCAGGCGGTGCGTCCTTCGTTCACATAGAGCAGAAGATTGTCCTCGTCGAAACGGGACCTCGCCCCATCGGTGTGCTGAAGATACCAGTTGAGGAGAGAACGCGGGGTTTCGTTGCGGAAGGTCCGGTCGGCCGGTAGGTCATGTGGAGGCTTATCTTCCCAGCGGTCCGCTCTATCCCAGGCGATCTGCGAGCCGACGCCGATGAATCCTATCAGGTGAGCTTCCGCATCGTCGAGATCTTCCGGTAGCGAGACGCGCGGCAGGACGCAGTCGAAAAGATTCCCGATGTCGCGGGGATTGGGGAGATCAGGGAGACCGGCGATGGCAAACTCCAACTCGGTGATCTGGGGTAGGAAGACCAGCTTCATAGGCAGGCTGGGAGAGGTGGTCATGCGAGTCGAAGCGATGAGAAATCCGCCCTGCGTCTCCTTTTCTAACCAACTCCAGCGAGTCGACGAACCATCCGGCGCGATCCAACCGAGGTGCTCCTTCAAGTATTCTTCCGAGGAGGCGCGCAGCAGGGTCTCCGGGGTGGGTTCGTCTTGCTTTTGCAGGCCGATCCGAAAAAGCCCGGGACGCTCCACACCGCCGAAGGGGTCGGGAGACCCCCTTGTCCGATCAAATGACCCAGGAGGCACCTCGACTGCCGGAGTGAAACCGGAAAGAGAATCCGACACATAGCCGGACCGCGGGGTGCGCCCGAGCCACTGCACCCGCAAGCGATCTCCAAAGACGACCTGCTCGCCCACTGTTTGCGGCAACTCGGCATACTCGGGTTCTCCGGTCAGGGCAGTGATCCGACAAAGTAGGGGGCTGTCGTGCCAGATCAGCAACTCGCTATCCTGCCGGATCCAATCTCCTGACCGCTCGGTCCAGACGGCTTTGGTGTCCCGCTCGGAGAGATTCAGATTCACCCTCGCTCCGGTCCGCTGGTCGCCCAGACGAATCTGGGATGATTGCACCACTGGCATCCCCTTGCTGCGAAGCAGCAAGCGCAGCAACGGAGTCTGATAGACGCGAGGCGGCGTGAGTTTCGAAAACGATGCGGGAACTCCGAGTTTCGAAAGGTCATCCGCAGATAGCGCTACCAGCGTCTGGGGATCCCGGAAGGTTAGCTCCGCCTGCCAGCCCCCGTCATTGGTCAGCGGATCGTCAGGTTGCGGCACCCAGGTGGCAAAGGCGACCAGATCTATCTCATCATCCCCTTGCAAAGCATCGACCCATCGCTCCGGCGGAGTTCCGATCTCGACAGATTTTTCTTTCGCCCAATGGAGGACAAAATCCGCCTCCGGTCCGGCGCTTTCGTAATGCGCCACTTGTCCCATGACCTCGGCCGCCGGGCGGACTTGGCCGTTTTTCCGGGAGACATCGCGCAACACTCCCAAATCCCCCTCCTGAAATCCATAGACGTCGCGGGACTGATCCGGAGTGACTGAGTAGTCCACTTCCTTCTTTGACGCGATCAAAAACACCACCGCCACGAAACCAATGTAGAGGGGGATAGCGGCGACAAAAAGGATACGGAAGCGGCTCATCGCGCCGATCATAGACACGAAGGGCAGTCCCTGGGAAGGGAATTGTTCTGCGGTTCACGTCCGATTTTTCAAAGCCCCGCGAAGGGCTGAGCTCAGCGCGAACGGATGTCCTCGATCTCCTCTGGAGAAGCGGGGATGACGTTGATTTTCACCTCATTCGGGATGTCCACGACGGGATTTTCCTCGTAGAGATAGGATTCCATGATCATATACACCTTGCCCCGGGCATTCGGGCGATAGGTCCGCGATCCGAAGGCACGGCTGATTTTGATCGGCTCCTCGCCTGTCTCGATTTCCAGCACGAACTGCTGACCGGTCAGGCCGAAAGTGGGATCGACCTTACGCATTTCATCCTGGATGGTGACGAGCGGTCGGAAGAGTTCCTGATAAGCGACTTTGCCCTCCACGATCTTCGGGGGCTCGACTTTGGGGACTTCGATATCGACGAAAATATTGAGCGACCCGCGGGGCTGATTCGCCACGAGATCGGGGTTGGCCTTCTTTAGTTCTTCGTTGTAAGGAACCTCGACGAACCCGTCATTGTCCACCACCAGCACGAGTGGGCCGGTCTCCAGATCGAGGTAGAGATCGATGTCTTTTGAAGTAATTTTGGGGTCGCGGCTTTGGATGCGGAGCTTGTAGGAGTCACCGCCTTTTTTGGAACGCGCATCGCTTTGAGCAATGGTGATGAGCTGCGCGTAGGGCAGTCGGGCCAGATTCGCGAAATCCAGCGGTCGTCCCGAGAGGGTCTCCGGCACGGCAACCGCCGGAGGGTCGCCAACAGCCGGCGCTTCGGTACCTTGTCCAAAAGCGGTGTCCGGCGACGAGGCCATTCCGCAAATAAGGGAACAACACGCGAACAATCGAAACAAGAGGGAGGTTTCCATAGTGATGGTAGGTCGGGACGATATGGAAAATGTGGGGATAACGCAATCTTTGATTGCCGGGGTCTTGTATTAAACGTGTTGATGCTTTTCCCAATAGAGCCGAATTCCGTCTGCACCCATATCTGTTCCGTTGGCGGCCTGGATACGGGGCCAGAGCGCAGGTGGAAAACCCGCTTGAAAGGCCCGTTCGAGCTGGAAGGCCTCATAAGCGACCCGCAATGAGACCTCATCGAAACCCTCCAGGAGCCGTTGCCGGATGAATTCCGCTGCAGCCACCACGGCATCCCGATACAGTTCCAGATGGGCGGACGGGGCATCGATGACTCCAAAATGGGTGAGATAAAGCCGCTCCATCTGCCGCGCGCCAAGTCGGTCGAGGCTGGCCAGAGTATGCTCCAGCGAAAATTGAGGCGGGGCCGAAGTCACCGAGAGATACGCATTGCCTCCGAGCCGGGCACCGCAGGCATCCCCGACGAACGCGGTTTTCCCGATGAGAAAAGCGTGCTGATGGAAGGCATGCCCCGGAGTCTCCAGCGCCTCGACCTCAAGACCGGCGATCTGGAGGATCTCCCCGTCGGCGACTGATCGGACGAGGTCCTCCGGCGTGGGCTCGATGACACCCCAGAGTTCATCGCACTTATCCCCATACACTTCACGGGCTCCCTCAATCAACATGGTTGGGTCAATCAGATGTCGCGCGCCTCGCGGATGAACATGGACCTTCACCCCTAGCCCGCCCCACCACCCCGAGGCTCCCGCATGATCGAGGTGAACATGGGTCACGAACACTCCTGCGACTGCGGAGGCTTCAATGCCACGGGCCGCAAGACCTGCCTGCAATGCGGGAATGGTCGCAGCGGGTCCGGTCTCGATGACAATCACCCCCTCCGGTCCCCGCACCAAAAAGGCGGCGATGATTCCAGAACGCCCTTGAAACGGCAAATCGATGACCTCAACCTCCATGGGCGATCACCGTGGCCGATTTCCGCCACCCTGCCAACTCAAACTTGCCCGATCCCTTCCCCGGTCCTAGATTGGCCACCGATGCTCACAGACTCGATCACCCCCCTTCCGGTCGAACACGACGATCCGGTCAATTCCCAAATTCTCGCCGTCTCCGAAGACCTCGTCAGCGGTTTCCGGCGAGATCCGTTCCAACACATCGCCGAAAGCTCCGGCGTGGACCTCAGCACCGTGCTCGAGCGCATCCGGGCCATGCTGGAAGCCGGGGTTATCCGCCGGGTGCGCCAGACCCTCCTTGCGACCAAGCTTGCTCACGGAGCCCTCGTCGCGTGGAAAGTCGATGCCGACAAACTCGACGCCACCTTTGACTTCATGTTCCGCGAAGATCCCTTCAGCGGACATGTCGTCACCCGTTCGACCGACCGGGATATCTCCGGCAGCGAATACAAGCTCTGGACCACTCTGAAAGTGCCGCAAGGCGAGTCGCTCGAAGAGCATGGCGAAGTGCTGCGCCGTCTCACCGGGGCGCACGAGTTCATCCTCATGCCGGCCAAAGGAATCTTTGCCCTCGGCGTGGGTCATGTCCGCCGCAAGACGATGGAACTTGGTGATAAATCCGATGCACCTGCCGAGATGACCACCACCCTGACGGTCGATCTTTCTCCGCAGGAATGGGAAGTCCTCTTGGCTCTCAAGGAAGAACTCACCCCGGAGGAAATTTCGACTGATCCGTGGGGTCCCCGCGCCGACGCGATCGGGATGGATCGAGAGTCTTTTTTAAAAATCGCAGAAGAACTTGATCGTAAAAAGGTTATCGGTCGTTTCTCCACGTTTCTTGAGCACGTAAAACCGAGCGAAACCGGCCAACGGGTCACCCGTTTCAATGCCCTCTTCCATTGGAAAGTCCCCGAAGGACGCCAACAAGAAGCCGGATCCGAAATTGGCCGCCACCACATCATGACCCACTGCTACTGGCGCGAAGGCGGACCCCGCTTCGGAGGGGTCAACATCATGGGAGTCGTCCACGGAAGCGAGAGACCGCGCGTGCTGGAACACAAAGCCGCCATCGACGCCCACCTCGCCTCCATCGGCATGCCGCTGGAATACACCAACGTCTTCTGGGGCGGACGCAGCGAGATCAAACCTTCCGAAATTTCGCCGCTGGTCTATCGTGAGTTTCACGAGAAGTGGGCCGGGGTAGCCTCCGCTTGGTAATTGGATCGATTCAACGCACTCTGCTCATGGACATTCGCCAAGTCGCTAAACTGGCCCGCCTCGAACTGACCGATGCGGAAGCCACTACTTACGGAGCGCAGTTGGAGATGATTCTCTCCTACGTCGAGCAACTAAAGGCGGTCGATGTATCCAGCGTCGATCCCGATTTGCTCGGCAGCGGGCTTTGCGATGTCCTGCGTGACGACGAGAAGGTGCTTCCTTCCCTGCCTGTCGAAGCCGTGCTCGCCAATGCCCCGGCCACCGCCCTCGGCCAGATCAAGATGCCCAAGGTCATCGAGTGATCGCCTTTTTCCTACCTTTCTCCCCTTCCGCTGCCGCTCGTGAACGCCGCCTCCCTCACCATTACCCAACTGCGCGAAGCCTACACTTCAGGAACGCTGAAACCAGAAGCCGTCCTGCACGATATTGCTTCGGTCATTCAATCCAAAGATGGCCCCCTCGGCGGTTACCTGTCCCACGATCTTGACCGCGCCCTAGCCGATGCCGCATCGGTCGATCTCTCCCTCCCCCTCGGCGGCGTGCCGATCGCGATCAAGGATCTCATCAATGTCGCAGGTCATCCCTGTGGCTGCGCTTCGAAGATGCTGACCGGCACTTACACCGCGCCCTACGACGCTACTGTGATCCGCAAACTCCGCGAAGCAGGCGCGGTCCCTTTCGGTCGGACCAACATGGATGAGTTTGCGATGGGCTCGTCGAACGAGAACTCAGCCATCCGTCCCTGCCGGAATCCACACGACCACTCGCGCATCCCCGGCGGATCGTCGGGCGGGTCCGCCGTGGTCGTCGCCGCCGACACCGCCATCGCCGCGCTCGGAACCGACACCGGGGGCTCGATCCGTCAGCCCGCCGCTCATTGCGGCATCGTCGGGCTGAAACCCAGTTACGGTCGGGTCTCCCGCTACGGACTCGTGGCTTTCGCCTCATCGCTCGACCAGGCAGGTCCGATGACGAAGACAGTAGAGGATGCGGCCCGCCTTCTTCAAGTAATGGCCGGACCCTGTGATCGCGACTCCAATTGCCGATCAGAACCCGTTCCAGACTATCTCGCGACCTTGGGAGACGATCTCAAGGGCGTCCGTATCGGCCTTCCCAAAGAGTATTTCGCCGATGGTCTCGACCCCAAAGTCAAGTCCTTGGTGGAGAAGGCCATCACCACTCTTACAGGGCTCGGAGCCAAAACCGTGGAGATTTCCCTCCCCCACACCACCGCCGCTATCGCCACCTACTACGTGATCGCCAATGCCGAAGCCTCCGCCAATCTGGCTCGCTTCGACGGGGTCCGCTACGGCCACCGCGCCGCCGCCGATGACCTGCTCGGTCTCTACGAACGTTCCCGCGCCGAAGGTTTCGGTCCTGAGGTGAAGCGACGGATCTTATTGGGAACCTATGTGCTCAGCTCGGGATATTACGACGCCTACTATCGGCGAGCCCAGCAGGTCCGCACGCTGATCACCCGCGATTTTGCCGAAACCTTCGAGAAGGTGGATTTGATCGCCTCACCGGTGACCCCCACTCCCGCCTTCCGCCTGGGTGAAAAAGAGAGCGATCCGCTCGCCATGTATCTCGCAGACATCTATACCATTTCCGCGAACTTGGCCGGAGTCTGCGGGATTTCCGTGCCCTGCGGTATGGTGGAGGAAGGCGGCAGCAAACTCCCGGTCGGTTTGCAATTGCTCGGCCCTATCCTCGGTGAGGCCAAACTGCTCAATGCGGCCCATCGGTA
>Ga0163144_10012797_pt1 | contig 17572 bp, 17 predicted proteins | sample OliLak19BULKMAT1_FD_123175 | JGI IMG/M metagenome (GOLD analysis project Ga0163144, IMG submission 123175) | Freshwater microbial mat bacterial communities from Lake Vanda, McMurdo Dry Valleys, Antarctica - Oligotrophic Lake LV.19.BULKMAT1 | ecosystem: Environmental > Aquatic > Freshwater >...
CGCACGCCGGTCACGGCGACCGACGTGGTCAGCCCGGTGACCAGGACGGCAGCCAGGGCCAGGGCACCCGCGAGTCGGGCCCACAGCCGCCGGCTCACGACGACACCCTGCGATCGCTGTCGGCGCGGGTCAGGTCGATCCGCGCGCCGATGATCGAGGCGACGCCACTGGACATCGCGCCAGCCGCCTGGTCGGCGCCGGAGCCGACGCGCACCACCTCGTCACCCACGACCTCGACGTCCCGAGTCAGCCAACGCTGCCGTCGCACTGTCAGCAACGCCCAGATCTTGATCAAGGCCATGACGAAGGACAGCCCGACGAACGGCATGATGAAGAAGAACGACGAGGGCCGGCGCCGCAGGTGAGGCAGCAGCTTCACTGATCGGCTGACATACCACCATGCCGTCAGCAGCCCGACAAACAGCCAGTCCTGCCGCACGATCGCCAGGGTCATGTATATGGGCGACAGCAGTAGGGTGAAGCTGCTGATTCCCTTGTCGACCATGGTGAAGGCCAGGAACGGGTGTCGCCATGCCCACCGCTCGAGCACCGTTGCGCGGATATCCGACCGCCAGGTGTTGCGCGACCACCGGAGCCGCTGCTTGAAGAACGTCGAGGTCCGGTCCGGGAAGGTGGACCAGACCCTCGCACTCCGCTGCAATACCGTTCGGTAGCCGCGCTTGATGGTCAGGGACGTCAGGCGCTTGTCATCTCCCGACATGCATTGGACGCCCATGAAGTGCTCGGTCATGAATTCATCCGATATCGCGAGCAGGATGTCGCGGCGATAGACGGCAGTCCGACCGCTCAGGCACGACAGTGTCCTACTGACAGCGCTCTGGGCGGCGTTCTCGTCGAAGTACCGGTAGTCCAGGTACATGTCGTTGACCCGCTGCAGGAAACCGTGCCCGTGGTAGACGTTCTGCCGTGTCGCCACACCCCCGACGACGGGGTCCACGAACGGCATCGCGACGATCCGGGCAACGTCTGGAGCCCAGATGGTATCGGAATCGACGAGGGCGACCAACGGCGTGGTCGCTGCTTCCCAGCCCCGGCGCAACGCGTCCCGCTTACCCGGGACATCTGTGATGATGACCGTTACGGGATACTGAGCCGCGATCTCCTGGCAGACGCCGTCCCCGACGTCGATGACGAGGATTATCTCAGCGACGTCGTTGTCCAACCAGGACTGGATGGCCTTCTCGAAGATCTCCGGATTCTCCTGGTACACGGGAACCACGATGGACAGCGGGCATTCGAAGTTGTTGACCACGGTCTTGTACATCGAGGCCGGCACCCGGCGCACCAGCCACGCCAGCCACCGGATGATGCCGAGGACGCCGATGGGCAGGTAATAGAGGTAGTCCGTCATCGGGCGGCGGCAGTCAGCGAGCCGGGGCCGCCACGGGCTGCGCGGCCCCCGCCTCTGCCGTGGTGAGGTCGACGACGGTCGGGCCTGCGCCGGCACGGACCGGGGCGTGCTTCTCCGCCCACTCGAACTCCGACGCCACGACACTCCCGATGCGGTCATTGACCTCGACGACCGCCTCCAGCAGCGGCATCGGCACCTCGATCCGGCGAGCGAAGCCGAGGAAGCCCTGGGTGTCCTTGGGCAGGCAGACCCCGCCGTACGGTGCGCCACCCCTGATCCCGTAGTTGCGGTTGTACGACCCCTCGGCACTGTTGGCCACCGCCGACGCGACTTGGTCGTGATCGACGTCGAGGGCCTGGCAGACCATCCACATCTCGTTCCAGAAACTGATCTTCGCCGCGTTGTAAAGGTTGTGTGCGCACTTGATCATTTCGGCCGTCTCCGGGTTTTCGAAAACCCTCAGCTCCCCGCCGAACGGACGGAGAAGCTCACTCAACCGCTCCCCCACTCGCTTGCTTCGGGCCCCGACGATCGTCATCCACGGCCAGCGGAAATCGTCGTCGGCACTGGCCGCGCGCAGGAATTCAGGGTTGGCGGCAACCGAGAATCCGGCGCCCTCTTGCTTGCCTGATTCCGCTTGCAGTGCCGGCGTCACCATGGTGGTCGAGGTCCCCGGAGGTACTGTGGAACGGACCACCACCGTGTGAGGGTTGACCGCCGTCGCCAGCGCGCGGCCGACGTCACGAACGCCTCGCTCGAAAGCACGGAGGTCGTAGGAATGCCCGCTGTTCGGTGTCGGTAGGGTCAGGAAGATGTATGAAGGGTCCTCGGTATCCAGGTCCAGGAACCGTCGCGCGTCCTGGCCCTCGGCGGTCAATACCGCGAGCCGCGACTCAGCGATATCGATGAACGTCACGTCGTGACCAGCGTTGGCGAAACCGCGGCCGGTGGCGGACCCCACGACGCCGCTGCCCACGATGAAGATTCTTGCCATGGCGGAGTGTCCCTACTCGTCGGCCCCTTCTCGGGGCAATTGATGTCGGTCGGCTGGCGACAGCGTCGGCACCGGATCGCGGTCGACGCTAAGTAGCGGCCCACGTGGTGTCAAGGCAGTTCGCCAAAAGGTGGAAGAGCTGTGGCCAATCGTGCACTCCTTTATCTGCATAAAGTATCTCCGAGTCGGACACGTCGGGCTTACCAGACTCCGCGCCCACATCTCGTATAGCCGCACAAGCCGCAGCACGCCGCTGTGAATACTTGTCCGGGGACTGTTTCGACCAGGTATTTTCACGTCAGTGGTCACGGCTACCGAAAGGGCGATCAAGGGCCTTGTCGGCGGGGTGATCATCATCGTCGGATGCGTCGCCTGCACGTCGCCGCCGGACGAGCAAGGCAGGTCGACCCCAGGGCCCACCACGTCATGGCCGAGCCCGACTTCGCCGGCTTCGCCGTCGGCGCCCATGTCCGCGGCACCGCCGAACGGCACGGGGGCAGCATCGGACGGCACCGCGGCGACGCCGAGCATCCCGGGGACACTCGTCGGGGTCTCTGCGACCAGCAGCACGGCGGCAACGCACCCCGATGCGGGTCTGACCGACGTCGTCGCAACAGACTGCGACCCACCGGCCGCTGTGATCGACCTGAGCGAGTGGAAGCTCACACTTCCGGTCGGTGATGCCGATGGGGACGCCCTGGAAGTGCGGCAACCCGCCCTGACCGAGTACCAGCTGCCGCCGTACTTCAGCACCTCCGAGGACTGCAGCTCGGTGGTGTTCCGGGCTCCGGTGAGCGCGGCTACGACGACCGGCTCGACCTATCCCCGCTCGGAACTGCGCGAGATGACCGGCAGCGGCGCAGCGGCGGCGTGGTCATCGGGCACCGGTGTTCATGTGCTGCGCGTGGACATGGCGTTCACACGGCTACCGAACGACAAGCCGCACGTCGTCGGCATGCAGATCCACGATGCGAACGACGACATCATCGTCTTCCGGTTGGAGGGCAGCAGTCTCTGGCTGACCAATGGCGACGAGACACATTGGGCACTCGTGACCGATCAGTATCGCCTCGGCACCAGGTTCCGCGGCGGCTTCGAGGTCGCCGGAGGTCACGTGAAGGCGTTCTACAACGACAGCCTCATAGGCACCCTGACCAGTGACTTCGAGGGCGCCTACTTCAAGGTGGGCGCCTATACACAGGCGAACTGCACCCGCTCCGCGCCATGTAGCGAGAGCAATCACGGCGAGACCCGCGTCTACGGCATCGAACTCGACCACCGCTGAGTGCCCCGACTGCTACTGTCCGGCCGCCGCCGGGGGCAGTCGCCGGAACCGCTAACTGCGCAGACAAAGGGAGAAGGTCATGCTGCACCGCTGTCACATGGCCGCGTTGGTGCCACTGCTCGCAATCCTGAGCGCATCGTGCAGTGCGACCTCGGAGCAGGATGCGACGGTGCGGGACCCTTCCGGCGCGGTCGAGAGCGCGGGCGATGTCGGGGTCTTCGCGTTACAGCTCGCAGACTGCTTCAACGATCCCAGCCTCTCCGGCGCCACCGTGGCGGACGAGGCAGCCGAGATCGAGGAAGTCTCCGCCGTTCCCTGCGACACGCCGCACGACTTCCAGGTGTTCGGCCAGTTCGATGTGTCTGATGCAACGGAGTACCCGGGCGAGACGGCCCTCGTCGATCAAGCCGACACGGGTTGTGTGGATCGTTTCGAGGCCTTCGTGGGTCTTGACTTTGCCTCGTCCCGGTACGGCTTGTCGTACCTCTACCCCACGCCCGACACCTGGGCCGCAGGTGACCGCGAGATCCTGTGTTCGCTGGGCGACCCCGCCGGTGAGAAGCTGACCGCCGACGCCCAGGGCAGCGCGCAGTAGCCGCGAGCCCTCACCTCACCACTGCCCGGCGACGTACTCCCAGTGCCAGGGCTCGTACTTCGAACCGCCTCGCCGGGCCCACGGCGGGTTGTCGAAACCGAATGCAGGCCCGTTCTCGCGTAGCCACCAGTAGCCCGCGCCCTCATCCTGGACACCGCCGCACAGATCGACGGCGAGACCGTTGCCATGCTCGCTGGAGCCGGCAGGTGCGGCCAGACCGGGCTTCTGACGACGCAGGGCGGCCTGCTGGGCATACGAGCGGTAACCCGACGTCACGCACATCGCTGTCCCGAAGTTGGCGACATAGGCCTCGTCCATCAAGGCAAACGCCTCAGCGGCATCGGCACGCAGCATGTGGGAGCTGTTGGGGAGCACACACAGGTACTCCTCCGCGACGTTGCCATTGGTCGTCAGCACCTCGGGCGGGACCCCGTCGCAGCCGGGCAGTGGATCGCGGGCGCCACCTCGGGAAGCATCCTCGGCCGCTCGAACCCGCAACACCCCGTCCTCACCCGCGACGAGGTCGCCGGAGTTGTCCAGGTCCGAGGTCACCGCGGTGCCGCCGTCGGAGCCGGGCAGGATCGCGACCTGCGCCCGTGCGAACTCGGCGGAAGGCCCACCGATAGAGGATGCCGCCGGGGTGAAGTGCCCGGCGTATGCGTTCCCCATGGTCGCGGCGGCCATGACGACGACCACACCGATCTGGGGCAGCCGCCGGCGAGCGTCGGGCGAGCGCAGGTCGACGCCGGCCACTGTGGCGCGAACGCTGGAGAGCCAGGCTGGAACGGGCGGGCGCGCCGCCGCGGCGACGTCAGGCTCGTCCTTCGTCTCGGCCTGGGCGGGTGCCAGCCAGTCGAGCCGGGACCCGACGGGCACGGCCGCGAAACCCTCGCCGTCGGTCTCGATCGACGCGTCGATGGTGCCCGCGTGCACCGGCTGCTGTTCGATGACCACCTCGACCACTTGCCCATCCCCGTGAGCCTCGTGAGCGGCCATATCGGCGGTCGCCGCCATCGCCTCGCGCGTGGCGCGACGAGTGGGAAATGGGGGACGGACCGTCGCCACGGGGGCGGCGGGCACCGGGTCGACGGGCGCTGGGGCGGACGAGCTCACGATTCCCGGCTCAACCGAGTTCGATTCGACCTCACGCGCCAGACGGATGCTCCGGCGAGTGGGGTAGTTGATCTCGGCTGGACTCACCGGCAGCCACCGGTACGCCCGATTGATCTCCATCGAGGGCTGACCATAACGGCCACGCATCGTATTCTCAACTGTTCGTTCGTGTCGGAGCGTTGGGACAAAGCCGACGTTCGCGACGACGACATTCACAGACAGTCACCGCGAACCGCCGCAAGGGGGCGTCACCAGCCTGCCGGGAGCGGCCTTCCCTCGTCGTAACCGGCGCGCGACTGGACCCCGGCCACCGACTTCTCGGCGAACTCCACCAGGGTGCGGGCACCCGCATACGTGCACGAGGACCGCAGGCCGCTCGTGATGTAGTCGAGCAGATCCTCGACACCAGGGCGCTGCGGGTCCAGATACATCCGACTCGTGGAGATGCCCTCCTCGAACAAGGCCTTGCGAGCCCGTTCGAAGGGTGGGTCCTGCGACGTCCGCGCGGTCACCGCCCGCGCGGAGGCCATACCGAAGCTCTCCTTGTACTCGCGTCCGTCCGCCGCCACCAGCAGATCACCAGGACTCTCGTACGTGCCCGCGAACCACGAGCCGATCATGACCTGGCTGGCCCCGGCGGCGAGCGCGAGGGCGACGTCACGCGGGTGCCGCACCCCGCCGTCGGCCCAGACGTGGCCACCCAGGTCAGCCGCTGCCGCGGCGCAGTCGATGATCGCGGACAACTGCGGCCGCCCCACCGCGGTCATCATCCGGGTCGTGCACATCGCTCCCGGGCCGACACCGACCTTGACGATTCCGGCGCCCGCGCCCAGCAGATCGGCGACGCCCTCGGCGGTGACCACGTTGCCCGCCACCAGCGGCAGCCCAACGGCACCGGCGGGACCGGAAACCGCCTTGACCGCGCTCAGCATCTTCTCCTGGTGGCCGTGCGCCGTGTCGACGACGAGGCAGTCGACGCCCGCACCGATGACCGCCGCGGCCTTGGTCTCGACGTCGCCGTTGATGCCGATCGCCGCCGCCACCCGCAGCCGGCCGTGATCGTCCAGCGCCGGCGTGTACAGCGTCGAGCGCAGCGCTCCGGTACGGGTCAGCGCGCCCACGAGCAGGCCGTCGCGCACCACCGGCGCGAAGCTACGCCGAGCGGTGTCGAAGGCGTCGTAGGCCGCGCGGGGACCGGACCTGTCGATCTCGTCGGCCTCCAGCATCAGCGGGTCGTCGGCCATCACCGAACCCAACGACGTGTAGCGATCCACGCCGGCCAACTCGGCGGCGCTGACCACGCCGACAACGACCTGCCCGGCCGAGGAGGGCTCCACCACCACGACCGCGCCGTGACACCGCTTGCCCAGCAGGTGCAGCGCAGAGATCACAGTGTCGTCCGGCGACAGCGTGAGCGCGGTGTCGTAGACCACGTGCCGCTTCTTGATCCACGCCACCACGTCGCGCAAGACGGCGTGCGGTACGTCCTGGGGCAGCACCGCCATCCCGCCACGACGGGCGATCGTCTCGGCCATCCGGCGGCCGGAGACCGCGGTCATGTTGGCCACCACGACGGGGATGGTGGTGCCGGTGCCGTCGGCCACCGCCAGATCCACGTCGAACCGGGAGACGACGTCGGAGCGGCCGGGCACGAGGAACACATCGTCGTACGTCAGGTCCCACCGTTGACCGGTGGCAAGGGCGTGTCCGGGCAGGAATCTCACACGCCACAGTGTCGGTCACGGGGCCGCCGGCGGTCACCATGACGTAACCTCGTCACGTCACTCGTGCCGGGCCCGTGCCGCTCGGACTACAGTGAACAGGATCGTCGATCCCGCCACGATACTAGGAAGAAGGCGACGACGCGTGTCACAGCAACCCCAGGTGGGTGACCCCCTGGATGTCTTCGGCGCCAACCAGTGGCTCGTCGATGAGCAGCGGGAACGCTACCTACGAGACCCTTCATCGGTGAGCCCGGAATGGCGCCGGCTCTTCGGCACGGACACCGACGGTACGGGCAACGGCACGCCGGGCAGTGGCAACGGCTCGCCTGCCCAGCCGAAGCCGGTGACCGCACCGGCCGTCAAACCGGTGGCCGGCGACCCGGCGGGCACCAATGGTGCCGTCAGCAGCGGGGCTCCCGCCCCGACGGCACCGGCGCAGCGCACGCCTCGAGGGGTCCCCGACCGGCCCCGGACTCCCCCTGCCGTGCCACCGGCCACTGAGCCCACCTCGCCGCCGCCCACCGCCCCGCAGGCCGAGGACGACAACGTCAGATTGCGTGGTCCCGCCGCGCGGGTGGCGGTCAACATGACGGCGTCTCTTGCCGTGCCCACCGCCACCAGCGTGCGCACCGTCCCCGCAAAGCTGCTCATCGACAACCGGATCGTCATCAACAACCACCTGAGGCGTCGGCGCGGCGGAAAGGTCTCCTTCACCCACATCATCGGCTATGCCCTGGTCGAGGCGTTGCGGGAGCTGCCTGAGCTCAACTACTCCTACACCGACGTGGATGGCAAGCCGACACTGGTCAAGCCGCGCTCGATCAACGTCGGGATCGCCATCGACCTGACCAAGCCCGACGGCACCCGCCAACTGCTGGTGCCAAATGTTGCCCACGCCGAGGGAATGGACTTCCAGCAGTGGTGGTCGGCCTACGAGGACGTCATCCGTCGGGCACGCGGCGGCTCGCTGAGCCCCTCCGACTTCGCCGGGACCACCGTCAGTCTCACCAACCCGGGCACGATCGGCACCGCCCACTCCGTGCCACGGCTGATGCCCGGGCAGAGCGCGATCCTCGGCGTCGGCGCCCTGGAGTACCCCGCCGAGTACGCCGGGGCCAGCGAGGAGACCCTGGCACGCCTGGCCGTCAGCAAGACCATCACGCTGACCTCCACCTACGACCACCGCGTCATCCAGGGCGCGCAGTCCGGTGAGTTCCTGCGGGTCATCCACACCAAGCTGCTGGGCGAGGACGGCTTCTACCAGCGACTTTTCAGCGCTCTGCGGGTGCCCTACGAGCCCATCGCCTGGGTCCGTGACATCTCCGCGGACGACGATCTGGACATCAACAAGACCGCCCGCGTGGTCGAGCTGATCCACGCCTACCGGGTGCGCGGCCATCTGATGGCCGATACCGACCCGCTGGAGTACCGCCAGCGCCGTCACCCCGACCTCGACGTGCAGACCCACGGACTGACGTTGTGGGACCTCGACCGCGAGTTCCCCACCGGCGGCTTCGGCGGCAAGCCGGTGATGCAGCTGCGGCAGATCCTGGGCGTGCTGCGCGACTCCTACTGCCGCACGGTCGGCATCGAGTACATGCACATCCAGGACCCCGAGCAGCGGAGCTGGATCCAGTCGCACGTGGAGGGGCGGCCGGAGAAACCGCACCGCGAGGAACAGCTGCGGATCCTGGGCCGGCTGAATGCCGCCGAGGCATTCGAGACCTTCCTGCAGACGAAGTTCGTCGGGCAGAAGCGGTTCAGCCTCGAAGGCAGCGAATCCATGATCGCCGTCCTCGACGGGATCCTGTCCGAGGCGGCAGACGGCGGCCTGGCCGAGGTGTGCATCGGCATGGCCCACCGCGGCCGGCTCAACGTGCTGGCCAACATCGCCGGCAAGACCTATCGCCAGATCTTCGCGGAGTTCGAGGGGACCGCGGACCCCAAGACCGTCCAGGGGTCAGGTGACGTCAAGTACCACCTCGGCACCGAGGGCACCTTCACGGCCGCGTCGGGCAAGACCACCAAGGTCTATCTGGCGGCCAACCCCAGCCATCTCGAGGCCGTGGACCCGGTGCTCGAAGGCATCGCCCGCGCCAAGCAGGACCGGATCAACCTCGGCGGTGAGTCGTTCCCGGTGCTGCCGGTGCTGGTCCACGGCGACGCCGCCTTCGCCGGGCAGGGCGTGGTCGCCGAGACCCTCAACCTGTCCCAGCTGCGCGGTTACCGGACCGGCGGCACCATCCACGTGGTCGTGAACAACCAGGTGGGTTTCACGACCGCGCCGGACTCCAGCCGATCGTCGTACTACGCCACCGACGTCGCCCGGATGATCCAGGCACCGATCTTCCACGTCAACGGCGACGACCCCGAGGCGTGCGTACGGATGGCGCGACTGGCCTTCGACTTCCGGCAGGAGTTCGACAAGGACGTCGTCATCGACATGATCTGCTACCGCCGCCGGGGCCACAACGAGGGCGACGACCCCTCGATGACGCAGCCCAAGATGTACGAGATCATCGAAGGCAAGCGCAGTGTCCGCAAGCTCTACACCGACACCCTGGTCGCCCACGGTGACATCACCACGGCCGAGGCCGAGGCCGCTGTCCGCGACTACTCCGACCGGCTCGAGCACGTCTTCGCGGAGGTCCGGAAGGCCTCGGAGTCGAGCGACCCCGGCGGCCTGGAACGCCCGGCCGCCCAGCAGGTTGACGCGACCCCGACCATCACGCCTCGAAGCGTGCCCCTGACCCTGATCCACCGCATCGGCGACGCGTTCAGCACCCCGCCCGACGGCTTCAACATCCACCCCAAACTGGCGTCGCTCATCGAGCGCCGTCGCGTCATGTCACGGCAAGGTGGTATCGACTGGGCATTCGCCGAGCTGCTGGCCTTCGGTTCGCTGCTTGCCGAGGGAACCCCGGTCCGCCTTGCCGGTCAGGATTCGCGGCGCGGCACGTTCGTGCAGCGCCACGCTGTGCTCACCGACCGGATCACCGGCGAGGAGTGGACGCCGTTGATCTATCTCGGCCGCCATCTCGGCACCGAGACGGCCAAGTTCTGGGCCTACGACTCGCTGCTGAGCGAATACGCCGCAATGGGTTTCGAGTACGGCTACTCCGTCGAACGGCCCGACGCGCTGGTCTGCTGGGAGGCGCAGTTCGGTGACTTCGTCAACGGCGCGCAGACCATCATCGACCAGTTCATCAGCGCCGGCGCCACCAAGTGGGCGCAGCGTTCCTCGGTCGTGCTGCTGCTGCCGCACGGCTACGAGGGGCAGGGCCCCGACCACTCCTCCGCGCGGGTCGAGCGGTTCCTGCAGATGTGCGCCGAGGACAATCTGACCGTCGCCTACCCCAGCACGCCGGCCTCGTACTTCCACCTGCTGCGCCGCCAGGCCTACCACCGCCCCAGCGTGCCCCTGGTGGTTCTCACCCCCAAGTCCATGCTGCGATTGAAGACCGCGACGAGCGAGGTGGCGGAGTTGACCGGTGGCCGGTTCGAGCCGGTCCTTGCCGATCCTGCAGGCCCGGCCCCGGGTCAGGCCGAACGGGTGCTGCTGTGCACCGGGAAGATCTACCACGACCTCCTCGGCCATCGGCAGCGCACCGGTGATACCCGCACCGCGATCATCCGGCTGGAGCAGTTGGCGCCACTGCCGGTGGAGTCGATCCGTGAAGCCCTGGCCGGTCATGACGGCGTGGACCTCGTCTGGGTTCAAGAGGAGCCCGCTAACCAGGGGGCCTGGACCCACATCGCGATGGGCCTGATGCCGGAGCTCGGGAGGTCACTGCGCTCGGTCACGCGCCCGGCGTCGGCGTCGCCGGCCACCGGGTCCCACAAGACACACGCCGCGGAACAGGCCGCCCTCGTAGAGCGTGCCTTCAGCGGCTGAGCGGGCAGAATGCCCCGGTGTACTTCACCGACCGGGGCATCGAAGAACTGGACGCGCGCCGCGGCGAGGAGCTGGTGACCCTGGCCTGGCTGGCCGCGAAGCTGCGCGAGTTCACCGACGACCACCCCGACTTCGAGGTCCCCGTCGAGCGGCTGGCGACCTGGCTGGCCCGCTACGACGACGAAGACGACGAGACCGGAGGTGTCGGTGGCTGACCGCGAGATCCGTATCTGCGTCGTCGGGGACGAACTCGCGGTCGGCGTCGGGGACCCACGCGGCCTGGGGTGGGTGGGCCGGATCGCCGCGCGGACCCCGCAGCTGGACCTGACGCTGTCGATGTACCCGCTGGCCGTTCCCCGCGAGACGACCACGGGCCTCGCCTCGCGGTGGCAGGCCGAGGCGGCTCTGCGGTGGACCGGTCACGACGCGGCCGGCGTCTCCCCGCCCGTGGAGGCGCGCCTGGTGATCGGGCTGGGCATGGGGGACCTGCGCAACCGGACGACGCTGGCGCGCAGCCGGCTCAACCTCGCCAACATCCTCGATGCGGCCGAGAACAGTGGGATCAAGACGCTCGTGGTCGGTCCGCCGCCGGTGGCGGCTCGCGGGGCGGACGCCGCCGTGGCCGGCGCGGTCGGCGAGCTGTCGTCGGCCTTCGGTGACGTCTGCCATCGCCGCCGGGTGCGCTACGTCGACACCTTCACGCCGCTGTCGGCACACGAGGACTGGTTCGCCGACCTGGCCGCCGGTGACGGCCGACACCCCGGACAGGCAGGGTACGGGCTGCTGGCCTGGCTCATCCTGCACGCCGGGTGGAATACCTGGTTGGGCTTGGAGGCCTGATGAGCGTCAGTGTCACAGCTGTGTCGCAGTCCACCGAGGACCCGCTGTCGGGGTTGCGGGTCGCAGCGCCGGACGGCGTCACCGGAGCCGATCCGGTACCGGCGGACTGGGTCGAGGTCCGGGTGCGGGCGGTCACCCTGAACCATCACGACCTGTGGTCGCTCAAGGGCGTCGGACTGCAGCCGCAGCGGCTGCCGATGGTGCTCGGCACCGATGCCGCGGGCGTCACGACTGACGGCCGCGAGGTGATCGTCCACGCCGTCATCGCCTCGCCCGACTGGACCGGTGACGAGACCGAGGACCCGGAGCGCAGCCTGCTGTCCGAGCGGTACCCGGGGACGCTGTCGCCCACGGTCGCAGTCCCGGTGAGCAACCTGCTCGACAAGCCCACGGAGCTGTCGTTCGCCGAGGCGGCATGCCTGCCCACCGCGTGGCTGACCGCCTATCGGATGCTGTTCGTGCGTTCCGGGCTGCGGCCCGGTGACACGGTGCTCGTGCAGGGCGCCGGCGGTGGTGTGGCCACGGCCGCGATCTCGCTGGCTCGGGCCGGGGGCATGCGGGTCTGGGCGACCAGCCGGAGCGAGGCGAAGCGGGCGGGGGTGCTGCAGATCGGCGCGCACGCGGCGTTCGCCGCCGGACAGCGGCTGCCCGAACGCGTCGATGCGGTGATCGAGACGGTCGGGGCAGCCACCTGGAAGCACTCGGTGCGTTCGCTGCGCCCCGGCGGCACCATCGTGGTCGCCGGTGCCACCAGCGGGGACCCCACGGCCGCGGAGCTGTCCCACATCTTCTTCCGCCAGCTGCGGGTGATCGGGTCGACGATGGGCACCCGGGGGGAGTTCCGGGCGCTGCTGAGCATGCTGCTGGCCACGGGCGTCCGCCCCGTCGTGGACACCATCGCCCCCGTGGCCGAGGCCGCCGAGGCCTTCGAGCGGCTCGCGTCGGGTGACTCCGTGGGCAAGATCGTGCTGAGCTACGAGGACTGACGGCGCCGAGGCCGCCCCTGGGTGGACAGCCGCGGCGGCCACAGCCGGGCCACGACCACCGCCTGCAGATCATCAGTCGGGACGGCGCCCAGTGCCCAGGAGTCGACTCCCTCGTGCGGATTGTCCCGTTCCACCCACCAGCCCTCGGGCTCGCGACGGATCAGCCGCTTCACCGAGCGCGGGCGGTCCCCGGGCAGGTCGACGACCACCAGGTTGTCGGGGCGGGCGGTCCGGGCCGCTCGGACCAGCAGCAGGTCGCCGTCGCGCAACGTCGGCAGCATCGAGGCGCCGGCCACCCGAACCAGGCCGTAACGCAAGCCACGCGGCACGCGGGTAGTGTCGCAGGCACCCGGTGAGAGGCCGGGCAACACAGCGTCGAAGGGATGACAACCAGCATGTTTGCCTCGTGGATCACCTCCCGTGTGAGCACCGTCAGCGCCCACTGTGACCTGCCCTGCGGTGTCTATGACCCCGCCCAGGCCCGGATCGAGGCCGAGTCGGTCAAGGGGTGCATGACCAAGTACAACGGCTCCACCGACCATGACTTCCAGACTCGCGCCCTGGTGATCAAGGAGGAGCGCGCTGAGCTGGTCAAGCACCACCTGTCGGTGCTGTGGACCGACTACTTCAAGGCCCCGCACTTCGAGGAGTACCCGCAGCTGCACGTTCTGTTCAACGACACCATCAAGCTGGCCGGCGGCTCCGGCGTCAAGAACAGCACCGATATCGCGGTCGCGGACCAGCTGCTCGCCAAGATCGACGAGATCGCCGAGATCTTCTGGGCCACGAAGAAGGCCTGAGCGGATCGAGAGGTCGGCGGCACAACGAATTCACTGCAGACTGCCTTGAGGTCTTCAGTGTTCGAGTTCCTCGAACAGCGTGATCTGCAATCCGGCGGGAGCGTTGAGCCGGGCGTTCAAGGAGTTCCAGGGCGTGGTCGTCGCCGGCGCCACCACCTCGGCTCCCGCTGCCTGCAATGCCATGGTCGAGGCGGCCGCGTCGGCGACCTCGAACGCCACGCGGATGCGGGGCGCCACCCGGCGGCCGACCTCCACCGCGTCGATGTAGGCGACCTGCGCCGGGTTGGCCAGTTCGAGGGTCGCCCGCCCAGCCGCAAGAATCGTCACTTGGGCGCCGCCGGGCCCTTCGAAGGCCCCCTCCTCGGGCATACCGAGCACGTCGCGATAGAACGTCACCGCAGCCTCGTAGTCCTCGGCCTCGACGATGATCCGCAACTGGCGGACGGCGTGCTGCTCTGCGCCGGCCGACGTGTTGTCCTTTGTCATGCTCGCAGTCTCGACCTCGGTCATGCCGGTGAGCACCGGGACATCGGGCACCGGATCGAAAGTGCGTCCGGTCACCGCGGACTCTCCGCTCTCGCCCTCGCCCTCGCGATGACCAGCTCCATCGCCTCGGCGACACCGTACGGCCGCGAATGCGACAGCACTTCCGCCACCTGCGCGGCGGTCCGGCCCCACGGCTCGCGGCCGATCTCGGCGGCCAAGCGCTGCCAGTCGCCGAGGTCGCCGCGCTCCATCGCGGTCTGCACGGCCTCCGTCGGCCACGTCGAGACGGGATCGGACGGATCCGTGGTGAGGTTGCGGAACGACAGCGCCATCAGCCCGCGCCCTCGAGCATGACTGCGGACAGCTCAACACAGGCGCGACGCACCTCGTCCCAGTCGGCCCACCGGCGAGCGAGGTTGCGGTAGGAGTCGAGTTGGCGCGTCACCGACGTGTCCGCCGGGACAGGGTCCGCCAATTGTCGTGCAACCTGCGCGGCGACTCCCCGCCCCTCGCCGTGCTGGTCCAGGTAGTACGAGTCGATGTCGGCGAGCACGCCGGCGCTATGACCCACGCCGATCCGGTCGGCAAGCGCGGCGACGTCCAGGTAGTCCCGCGTCTGGTTGCGCCGGACGATGAGGAACGCCTTGACTCGAAGTGTTTCATCCGCGGTCGGCACCCGCAGCGACCGGCCGGACGACAGCTCGACCTCGACGGTCTCCAGCGGCCTGGACCTGATGAGCTGCCGCACGCCCGCCTCGATGTCCCCCAGCCGACCGAGGATGATCTTGCCGGGCCGGACCCGGTTGGTCACCCAATCACCTTCGGACTCCAGGGCCTCAAGCACCACGTCGAACCGGTCCCGGAGATCAGCCAGCACGTGATCGTGGTCGAACGAGTCGCGATGGCCTGCGTACAGCGCCGCCGCCGAGCCGCCCACCAGAACGGCGTCTGGCACGAGGGCTTGCAGCCGGGCGGCAGACTCTAGGACCGCCGCCAGAGCCGGGCTCGCCGCCATGACAGCCATCATGGCCGACCAGGGCACCAGCCCGGGCGCCACCACGCACAGTAGATGACGAGAACAGGCTCCTCAGCCGCATGGCGCCGCGATTGTGCCAGCCTCTGAACATGCAATCCGTGTACGAGGCCATGGGTGGCGCAGCCGGTTTGCTTGGGCTCGCCGACGCATGGCACGCGACGGTGCTGGCCGACGAAGTGGTCAGCCAAGCGTTCAATCACGGCTTTCATCCCGAGCACAGCACCCGGCTCGCTGCGTATTGGGCCGAGGCGCTCGGTGGACCGACGACCTATTCTGACTCCTACGGCGAGGAGAGTCTCGTGGTGAGGATGCACAGCGGCAATGGCCCACACGAGGAGGTGGATCGTCGGGCGATTTCCTGCTTCGATCAGGCCCTGGTCGCCATCGGTCTCGTCGGCGACAATCAACTTCGGCAGGTGCTGCACGACTACTTCTCGTGGGCGACTGTCACGACGATGTCTCGATACCACGAGTCCGCAGACGACGTCCCCAACGGACTTCGGATCCCGAAGTGGTCGTGGGACGGACTCGTCGACGGAATGGGCCCGGACGATGCGGTCTAGCAACGGATCGGGACCTGTAAAAGCGAGCGCAGACCCCCCCGAAATAGCGAGCACAGGCAGCGCCGCGCCTCGCGCACGCCCCGGCCGCGTTATCGAGCCGCCCCCGTTACGGCCCAGAGGACTACCAGACGACCTGCAACCCAGGCAGCGCAGCCATAGCTCGATCCGCGGTCACCAGTCCGAGCGACTCCGTCATGCACTGCGCCTTGATCATCCGGTCGAAGGGGTCGCGATGGCCCCACGTCAACAACCCGGCAGCGAGGGCATGCTTGGACGACATGGGCGGCTCTTCTGCGCGAAGTCGGGACAGGTGCCCGTTGTACCCGTGGACGACGGCCTGCACGCCGGGCAGTTTCCCTAGCCGGAACTTCGCGCCGATCTCCCACGCGCTGGCGGCCGATACCCACAGCGCAGTCTCCGTGTCCGCTACCAGGTCCAGCGTGGCGGGTGGCAGTCGCTCGGGTGAGAGCAGCACCCACAGCAGCGCGCGGGTGTCCAGCATGAGCCGTGCGCTCACTCCCAGGCCGCCAGCTCCTCCTGGGAGAGCTCGTCCCAGAACGACTCGTCGAAGCGACCCGCCACGAATCCGACCGGACGCCGCGGTGGCGCCTGCACGGGGACGAGTCGGGCGACCGGCGTGCCGCCTCTGGCGATCGTGATGTCCTCGCCCGCCTCGACGCGGGCCAGGATCTGCGACAGGTGGGTCTAGGCCCGCTGCATGTTGACTGTATGACTCACCTGACCAAGTCCACTAGACCACCAACTCACCAAGCAGCAACCCCTCGAGACCCCCAGCTGGAGGGAGGCATGCAAGCGCTCGACGGACCTGCTCGGTCCATGTGGTTGCCGCCCCGAGTCACAGCAGTTCGAACGCCACGCCAAGTGCGTGGTACGTTCGCGCAGCCCTGATGTCTCTACTCAGGAGCAGGTGCTGAGAAGCCTTCGACGACAGGGCGATCAGTCCATCGTAGGTGGCGCCCCCCGAAATGCCGGCCTCTGCAAGCTGTCCCACCGCCTCACTCACGGCAGGCATTCGGAGCTGCCGCTGCACTGGAAACCAGGCCTCGATCAGCGTTACCGCCGTCGCCGGATCAAGCCGGAACCGCGGAGGCAGACGCGTCAGTACCGAGTACGTCTCAGCGACCACGTGTGCCGGGAGCCAGGCACCGATGGCGCGCTCGCGGCACAACTCATGCGCTTCATGCGCCGACAAGATGGCCGCTACTGCGACACTGCTGTCGACAGCCGTCACCGCCTGCCCGACTCCAGCGTGGCTCGAACAACATCATCGGTCAGAGCCTCTTCCGTTTGACCCACTGCCACCGGAAGTCCATCCGTCCAGACGAGATCCACCGGCGTCACGACAGGGCGAATCTCGACGCCACCCTCGATCTCGCGCAAGCTCACCGTGCCCCCACCCTCCAGATGCAACCGGCGGCGCAGCTCCTTCGGCATGACAAGACGACCCGACCGATCGATGGCAACAAGCATGGCATCGGAGATGGGGGGGGTCATGGTGCAAAAGATACCATCGGTCCACGTCATAGGACGGGCCCCGTCACGCGGTGCGTGACGGGGCCCCCGGGTCCGGCAGAGGCTGGCGGTACGGGTCGTGGTCCAGGTCCTCCGGGGGTACGGCCTGGCCGGAACCGACCCGCTGGGGTCAGCTTGCCGATGATCACGTTCTCCTTCAGACCCAGCAACGGGTCGGACTTGGCGTTGATCGCCGCATCCGTCAACACCCGCGCGGTCTCCTGGAACGACGCCGCCGACAACCACGACTCCGTCGCCAACGACGCCTTCGTGATACCCATCAACTCCGCCCGACCCGACGCCGGCCGGCCACCCTCAGCCACCACCCGACGGTTCTCCGCCTCGAACCG
>Ga0163144_10012799_pt1 | contig 17570 bp, 23 predicted proteins | sample OliLak19BULKMAT1_FD_123175 | JGI IMG/M metagenome (GOLD analysis project Ga0163144, IMG submission 123175) | Freshwater microbial mat bacterial communities from Lake Vanda, McMurdo Dry Valleys, Antarctica - Oligotrophic Lake LV.19.BULKMAT1 | ecosystem: Environmental > Aquatic > Freshwater >...
GGCTCAGGCGCGCTGCTCAAGCAGACACAGCAGGCGCTCACGGGCACCCTCACCGGGTCTGGCAGCCTGATCAAACAGGCAAACAAGCTCCTCGCGGGTACGCTGACTGGCTCAGGCGCACTCACCAAGCAGACGAGGAAAAGTTTCGGCGGCACCGTAACGGGTTCTGGCAGCCTGATGAAACAGGTTCGTAAAGGTGTCGCCGGGACGCTGAGCGGGAGCGGTACCCTCAGCACGGTCAAGGTGTTCCTGATGGCGGTTGGTGGCACGCTCACCGGCGCAGGTACATTGCTCAAGCAGACACGCACGAGTCTGGCGGGAACACTGACAGGTTCTGGCCTGCTCACCAAGCAGACTCGCACGCCAGTGAGCGGCACACTCACGGGTTCGGGCGCACTGACCAAGCAGACCGGCAAGGCGATTGGTGGCAGCCTCGCCAGCAGTGGCAGCCTGACGAAGCGCATTGCCAAGACGATTGGCGGGGTGCTCAGCGGAAGCGGTCTCTTGGCGGCGATCAAGAGTGGCACGGCCAGCATCATTGGCCTGATCAAGGCACTGTTCAGTACCAGTACACCCGGCGCCAGCTTCGATAGCGGCACACCCGGCGCTGATATTGACTCGGAGAACGAATGAGCGTCAATACCACCGCGAGCGTTTCACCGGCAGAAAGCAGCACCCTGAAGGTGACCGCCAGCTTCACTGACGAAAGTGGCGCAGCAGTCACCCCAACTGCGGTGAGTTGGACGCTGACCGATAGCGTAAAAAACGTGGTGAATGCACGCCAGGCCGTGGCGCTCACCGCAGCGGCGAGCATCACCTTTGCGCTCACCGCAAATGATCTGGCACTCGTTGGCTACGTCGGAGCCGAGCGCGTGTTGCTGCTGGAATGGAGCTATACCAGCACGTTGGGCACGAATCTTCCCGGCAAGGCACAGCTGCTGTTCAATATCGTCGATATTCTTGCGCGGCCTGTCTGATGTTTTCTCTGTTTTCTATGTTTTCTAAACACGCCTATGCCATTCAAACCTGGGAATCCCGGTGGCCCTGGCCGCCCGCGAAAACACGAGAAGTACGACGCGCAGATCGCCGCCACCGAAGACCGGATCGCGGATCGGCTGCCTGAACGGGTCGAGCGGCTCGAATTCTTGGCCAATGGCGGGTATCAACACATCGACGAGGAATGGCAGCCCGCCGCGCTGATTTTTGTCGAAGATGTCACGCTGGTCGAGGGGAAGCGCGTGGTCTCAAAGGTGCGTGCCTTCCCAGATGCCAAGCCCGACGACATGGTGTTGGTGAAGCGCACCATTCGGGTTGCCGCTCCCGATCGCCTCGCCAATATGTATCTCATTGATCGCATTCTCGGCAAGCCAACGCAGAGCGTTGAAGGCGAGGTCAATGTGACCGATCCTGAGCAACTGATTGCCCGCTTCGAAGCCAGCGTAGACCGGATCTATGGGGATGAGGAATGAGCTACGGCCTGCCAGTGCCATTGATCGGTACATCACCGCTGCCAAGCAGGCAGGGTGCCCGGCTGATCAAATCAAATACCTCATTCGCGCCAATGCCGTGCTGCAGCCACGTCAGCTGGCGGCGTCTGCTGCTGCTCGTCTGTGCGATCGGTCAGGCGGTCCAACGCAGATTGGCTATGGTGGTGCGCGCGGTGGTGGCAAGAGCCATTGGATGTTACTCCAGATGGCAGCCGATGATTGCCAGCGCTTTCCGGGCCTCAAGTGTCTGCTGCTGCGGAAAGTCGGCAGAGCGCTCAAGGAAGGCTTTGAAGACCTCCTGCGGCGCAGCTTGGGCGGCCTGCAGTATGACTATGTTGCCAGTGAGAAGCGCCTCACCTTCCCCAATGGTAGCCAGATCATTCTGGGCCACTTTCAAAATGAGGGCGATATCGATGCCTATCTCGGGCTCGAATACGACATCATTGGGGTCGAAGAAGCCACAACCCTCAGTGCCAGCAAGGTCAAGAACATTCGCACCTGCTGTCGCACCAGTCGTAACGATATGCGGCCGCGCATGTATTACACCACCAACCCCGGTGGCATTGGCCATACCTGGTTTGTCGAGCGCTTCATCAAGCCATTTCGTACCGGTGCGGAACTGGGCACGCGCTTCATTCCGGCCACGGTCGATGACAACGCCTTTGTCAACAGCGAGTATCGCGGGCAACTCGAAGAGCTCACCGGCTGGCAGCTGCGCGCCTGGCGCTATGGCGATTGGGATATTGCCGTTGGGCAGTTCTTTACCACCTTTCGGCGTGATGTGCACAGCCACCCCATGCCGTGGGATCGACCGGCAAAAGAGTGGCGCGTGCATGCGAGCCTCGACTATGGCTACACGCATTACACCGTGGTGCACCTGCATGCCACCGATGGTGACGGCCATCGCTACACCTTTGATGAGCATGCGGCGCGCGGCTGGCTGGTTGAGGCGCATGCCAAGGCCATTCATCGCATGCTGGCGCGCTGGCATTTGCGCGCAAATGATCTCTGGCGCATCGCGGCCGGCGAGGACGTGTTCAGCAAACGCCATACGGGCGGCACGATTGCCGCCGAGTACAAAAAGCACGGGCTCAAGCTCAAGAAAGCCAATACCGATCGTGTGTCCGGCTGGGGTGAACTGCTGCGCGTCCTTGGCGATGTCGAGCACGGCATTGCCCCCACGTGGACGATCGACCCGCGCTGCACGATGCTGCTCGATTGCATCCCGGCCCTGCAGCACGATCCCAGTCACCCAGAGGATGTCAAGAAGTGGGATATGGACGAAGACGGCCATGGCGGCGATGACGCCGGCGACAGTGCGCGGTATGGCCTGATGGAACTCTACCGGCCACGCATGACCAGCGCCAGTATCGACCTGTCCAGCGGTGCCAAACGCACCCGTGCGACGGCTCCAGCGCTGCCTGCACGCAGCGATGCCGAGATCGACAAGCTCCTGAATGAGGCGGCATGAAACTCTTTGCCAACAGCGAATTTGCACACTTCGCCGATCGGTGGACCGTGCGCCAGCAGAACCTGGCCTATCGCGCGGCCTACTATGACGGCACGATCTACCGCAACGTGCGCGATCGTTTCACCGCGTTGGGCCAGCTGCAGGCCATGCTCGGGCCGCGCTTGTATCGCGGCACCAAAGCCCTGTTCTTGATGCTGAGCCGGGCGGTGGATGTCGATGTCGGCATTATTCCGGGCGATTGGGCCTTTGACGCCGATGCGCCTCCGGCCTGGCGCGATGCCACCCAGCAGGTTTTTGCCTGGAGCGACTGGGCGCGCGAAGGGCCGCTCTACGTGCATTACGGTGCACAGTATGGCCTGGTTGGGCTAAAGGTCGTTGATTTGAACGACATCAAGCGGGTCAAGATTGACGTCCTCGATCCGAGTTGTTTCATGCTCAGCCGCGAGAGCGCCTATGCCATGGGCCAGACGCAGGCAACCATTCTGGAGAATCGGCAATGGGCGAACGGGACCATCTATGAGTATGGCGAAGTGATCACCGCCGATTGGATCCGCACCTTTGCCGATGGTGAGCCGTATGGCTTTGATGGCCGGCCAGCGGCCTATGCCAACCCACAAGGCGCACTCCCCGTGATTGAGGTCAAACATCTGCACACGGGCAATGAACTGGGTGAGTGCACCTATCAGAAGGCCATTCCCCTGCTCGATGAAGTGAACGAACTGGCCAGCTACCTGGCGGACATCATTCGCAAGCATGCCGAAGCGCAGTGGGTGATTGTCGGAGCCGAAGAATCGGATATGACCAAGAGCGGCGATAACGTCTGGTTTATTCCGCAGGGCGGCGATGCCAAGGCCCTGGTGGCACCGATTGATGTGGGTGGTGTCCTGGCCTTCGTGCAGGAAATTCGCAAGCAGGTCGAAGACGCCTTGCCAGAGACGGCCTTTGGCGAGCTAAAGAGCAAAACGCAGATCGCCACCGCAACCCTCGAAATCCAGCTCATGGAGCTGGTGCTCAAGGTCAAGCGCACCCGGCCCAACTATGACCATGGGCTGTGCGACGCCTTGCGACTGGCGGGTCGATCGGCAAAGCGCATGGGCTTACGCAATCTGGCCGTGCTCGATGATGAGCTGCTGGCCTTCGACAAAAAGCGGCCCGTGCTGCCCCTCGATAAGAAGACCGAACTGGAGCTCGAACAGCTGGAGCTGGCGCTCGAAGCGCAGCGGGCCATCAGCGGCCAGGCCGAACCGGTCCAAACAGCGGCACAACCGCGTGCCGATCCGCGTGCCGATCCGCGTGCCGATCCAGAGAATGAGGATCCGAATGCCTGATCTGGCACCGGTCTACACGGCCATGGCACAGCTGCAGCGGCGCGAAGCACGAGCGGTGAAGCAGGGCCTCACCATCTGGAAGCGCATGAACGCGCTGCTGCTGCTGGCGCTGGTTGCCACCCCGAGTGGACAGGAGCTGGCCATTCAGGCAGCCGTTGCCGAATTGGCCCGCGAGCTCCGGCGCGCGCTCGAAAGTGAAGGCCAGGCGATTGCACCGATTGTGGAAGCGCAGTTCGCCGCTCAAGCACGGATCGCGGTTCCGAAGGTGCCGATTGCCAGTCAAGCGCTGGCCTTACGGGGCTGGGAAGGTGCGGCCGCGGGCCTGCTGGTAACGGAACTCGCGCGTCTGCATGCGAGTGGTGCCGACGATCGCGCCATGGTGGCCCGCCTGATCACTGGCCGCGATGGCCGCGTGAGCACGGTTGGCTCACTGGCGACCATTCTCCAGCTGCAGATCGAAAGCGGCGTCTGGAGTACCGCCAATGGCCACCTGGTGCGCCTGGCTTCAGCCGTGCCCACTGGCCAGTTGCAGAAGCAAGCAATCGCCGCGATCGACACGCGCACGACGCAGTGTTGCCTCAGGGTGCATGGGCAAATCCAAGACCTGGATCGCCCGTTTGTGCTGACGGGTACGCCGCGCTTTGCGGACCGGGTCCAGAACCCGCCGTTTCATCATCGCTGTCGCACAGCGGTCTCACTCTATACCCCAGCCATGGAGGCTGTGGGCACACCAACCGCAACCATGCGAGCGCAGGCGCGCGCGCTGGCCAATCAACCAGGTGCGAGTCGTACTCGTTAAAACGAAAGGAAGCCCCCATGAACGATCCCGATCTACAGACGCAGCCACCTGCACAGCAGACACCGCCCGCTGCGGATCCCGCAACCGAACCCGGCCCGATTCCCTATGCGCGCTTCAAGGCAGTAAACGACGGCTATCAAACCGTCAAAGCCCAACTGGCCAAGCTCGAAGAAGCGCGGAAAAAGGAGTCTGAGGCCAAGCTGGTCGAGGAAGGCAAAACCAAGGAGCTGCTGACCGCGCGCGAACAGGAGCTGGCCACCGAAAAGGCAGCCCGTCTCCGCGATCGCATTGCCCTCAAAAAGGGCCTGAGCGGTGACCTGGCCGACTTGGCCGATCGCTTACGGGGCACAACCGAGGAAGAGCTCGAGGCTGATGCCAATCGGTTGCTCGCTCTGCTTAAGAAAGGCGAGGAAGAGAAGCCAAAGCCCGGTGTTCCACCCGGCGGCGGCGGCAAGCCAGGGAAACTGATCAACGTCGCCACCATGACCCCGGCCGAGATTCGTGAGGCCCGCGCAAAAGGCCAAATCTAACGTCGCTCGCGTGCCCGCGTCACGTTAACCGCGATGAGGAGCGCCACATTCGACATCCATTGTAAGGAGCAGATCCCGTGGCAAACATTACCACAACCGAAGTCAATGACTCCATGGCGACCATCATCGCGGCTGAGGCGTTGGGCTATCTCAAGGCCAATACCGTGCTGGCACGGCTCGTCGCTCGCGACTGGGACGACCAGGTTGCGACCCACGGCCAGAGCGTGGCCATTCCGTTCACCGGCGCGCTGTCGGTCAACGACAAGGCCGCCAACACCGTTGTGACTCGGCAGACCCCTGCCGACACAAAGGTGACCGTCACGCTGAACAAGCACAAGGAAGTCACCTTCCTGATTGAGGACATCGCCGCAGCGCTGGCCCGGCCGGACTACCTGAACGCCTATATGGCGGATGGGATGGCCGTGCTGTCGGAGCAGATCGATGGTGACATCGCCGCGCTCTATTCGGGCCTGAGCCAGTCGATTGATGCCTCAGCCGGCCTGACGGAAGCCAACTTCCGCAACGCCCGGCGCTTGCTCAACGTTGCCAAAGCACCGCTGGCCAATCGCTATGCGGTTTTGAATGAAGATGCTGAGTATGAACTGCTCGGGATCGAGAAGGCCACCAACCGCGACTATGTTGAGGCGATGGGGCAGACCGCTGCCAACAGCTTCACCGGCCGCTTTGCGGGCTTCGACATCTTCATGTGCCAGAAGATCGTGACCTCGACCACCGTCAAGAACCTGTTCTTCCAGAAGAACGCCTTTGTCCTGGTCACTCGGCCGCTCCAACAACTGGGCAATGGCATGGGCGTGATTCAGAAGACCATGAACGAAGACGGCATCGGGATTCGTGTGACCCTTGGCTATGACAAGGACCACCTGGGTCTGCAGTGCACGATCGACGCCCTCTATGGCGTGGCCGAGCTGCGTGACAACCACGGTGTGACCGTGCTGACGGCTGACATCTAGGATTCGCCTGGCCCAGAGAGGGCAGCCGCTACCGGGTGCGCAGCCATGCGCACCCCACACGCATCGAGGGAGCTATGGCCCAATTTATTACCGAAGAGACCGAAGACAAGTATGCGGCAATTGCCGAACTGCAGAACGCACATCTGGATGCGGCGATGACGGTTGGGGCCGAAGCCGGCAACGTGATCGCCGTGTCGATCCAGCTCAAGAGCGACAAGAGCCGGGCTACTTTGGCCGTGCGTCGGGTGCTCGACATCTATCTGGCCGATGCTGCGACCGGGGCGGCCATCATTGGCACCGCCCCATCAAGTGGTATCGCGATCGGCACCAACGGTGCCGTACTGGCCAGTGTCGTAGCCAATAAGTACCTCACGGTGGTGAGTACCGCAGCTGGGCTGATTGACTTCACCATCACCGAAGCTGGCGCGAAAACGCTGTACCTGGTGGTGGTGATGCCAAACGGGCGCCAGGTTGTGAGCGGCCCAATCACCTTCGTCTAGTTTCAGAAGTCAGAAGTCGGAACCTCCAAGCAAAGGAACGAACATGAGCGAGCAACCCAAGGCTCCAAAGCCAACCCGGCGTACCGCAGCGCCTGCAGCTGCTGAGCCAACACGCCGCTATTTCCTGGTCAATCCGAAGGGCGCGATCCACGAAGCCGATCGGGAGCATGCGCGTGTGCGGCTTGGACAGCCGGGCTGGCGCCTGGCCACACCCGCCGAAGTGCAGGCGCTGGAAGATGCTGGCGGCGAACAGCGCTTCGACCGTCCGATCTGTGCCCCATGGTCCCCGGATCCGGATGCACAATTGGATGTGCTGGAGGGCTAAATGCGCGAACGTTCGCTTGTTCAAAACGGTCGGTTTCTGCACCAGCTGTCACCCTGGAGTGGCAGTGCCGTGTACAGTGCAGGCGACGGTGATGAGCACTACGGCGTGGCCGTCCTGGCTGCGGGTGCGCGCCTGAGCCAGGACTTTGCTGCCCCGCTGAGTCGGGTCTATACGCTGGCACTGCGTGTAAAACCGCTCACCATCTCACTTATGACTGGCGCTGCGACGGCGGTCATTCGCGATGGTACCGGCGCGCTGGTCAAGAGCATCGACCTGAGTGGCAGTGCCGATGTGTGGACCGATCTGCGCTTCACCATCGGCCTGGTGCCAGGCACAACGTACGAACTGGAGCTTACCAACGTCAGCCATGCCGCAGGCCTGCGGATTGATGATGTCTGGCTCTGGCCAATTGTCGCCACCCGATCACAGCTGGTTGGGCAAGTGCACCGTCGGTTAAGTGACCTGGCCAGCGATGCCAGCCTGAGCTATTCGCCATCCTACGTGGGCAGCGAAGGTGATTACACCGATGCCGTGAATGCGGGCTTGCGTGCTGCAGGAGCCATCGATCCAGAGACCGATTTACCTGATGTTCGGTGGTTAGACGCAGGGAATCAAGACTCCTGCATGCGGGCCATTGAGCGGGAGATGCTGGAGCGGTTGCAGCGCAAGTATGCCTTGCTGACCGACATCAGTGTGTCCGATCGCGATGAGAAGCTGAGCCAGATTTCCACGAACCTGGCCAAGCTGACAAGCTCGGCCCCTGGCAGTGGCAGCGCCAATCGGCACGTTCGTATTCGCCCCTTGAAGCGGGAGACCAACGATTATGAGCTCGGCTAGTTTCACCCGTTTAGCCATCGTTGCTGCAGGCACCAAGCGCGCGCCACTCACCAGCAGCAACAAGCGCGGCGTGGCCGTGGCCTACCTGAGTGGGCTCAAGGTTACCCCGCTCGACCCGCTCACCCGCGAGATCCGCGAGCGCTCTGGCACCCGCGCGCCAATCGAAGGCCTGCAATGCATGATCGATGCTGGCCCGGATATCGAGGCCGGTGACTACCTGGTGGTCGACAGTATCGACTACAGCATTCGCGACGTGATCAGTTGGGCCTGGCGTGGCAGCATCTGCAAGGTGCTCGTCCTGGAGAAAATCAAGCCATGATCCACGGCACGATTACCGGCCTGCAGGAAGCCCTGGCCGCCAACAACAAACTGCTGGCCGAAATGCAACCGGGTGGCTTGGCAGGCAAGGTGATCCAGTATGGCACGGCCGCAGCCCAACGGGCCGCGATCCAGGGGACGCCGGTCGATACCGGGGCCTGGCGATCGAGCAATCGCACCAAGCTGAACACGGGTCGATTGCAGGGCACCGTGTTTCTCGACCCGAGTGCCCGCAATCCCCGCTCTGGCACACCCGTGATTCAGTACGCCAGTGTCTGGGATAGCCGTGGTGGGCAGCGAGCCGTCTATGCGCGGGTTGTCAGCAATGCGGGTCAGCAAATCCTTGATGGTATGGGATCGCTGCTGCTGAAAGGATTGCCATCATGAGCAGCCGCAAAGACTGTCGTGAACTCCTTGCCAGCCTGCTGGCAACCGCTCTGGTTGGCACCGGGCTGCCAGCGCAGACGGTGACCGATTACCAGCTTGCCGATTTGTCAGGCCAATCACCGGTGGTGTGTGTGTCGAGCGGCCGCGTAGAACATCCGCGCATGACGGCGCGTGGCCATCGCTCAACCATCGAGCTCATTGTTGATGTGTTCGTGCTCTACAGCGACCCAACTGGCAGCTACACCGAAGCCGTTGCCGAAGATGTGCTCGATACGATCGAGACGCTGATTGCTGGCGTGGTCAGTGCCAACCAGGAGACCGCCAGCTGGAGCGCGGCGGACTATGCCAATCCGAGTGAGGTCAGCTTCCTGATCTTGGGAGGCGACAGCTATAAGACGGAGCGCATCACGCTCCAGCTGGAGGTCTATTCATGATTCGTGTGCGGGCATTGCTGCGGATCGAAGCCATCAAGGATGGTGTGTATCTGCGACCTGGCGCCTTCTTCATGGAAGCGGGCGAAGAGTTCGACTATCCCGAAGGCCGGGATCTGGAAACATTGATTGGCATGGGCGCGCTGGAGCGCGTCGCCTAGTCTGCCAGAAGGCAACCATCTGCCGTGAGGCACCCATCGATCGAGGAGATCAGACATGGCACAAACAACCACATCAGTCAGCAACCGCTCCTATATTGTCGAGGTCTCGACCGATGGGAGCGCCTGGAGCGACATCAGCGGCTCGTCCTCAGCGGTTGAGGACATGGAGCAGGAGCGCGAGAGCGGCGAAGCCTATACGCAGGATGGCGATACCGCCATCATTCAGACGGGCAAGCGCAAACCAATCGAGCCGAAGGTTAAGCTGGTCTATACGCCAACCACCGGCGAAGGCTTTGAGTTGGTGCGCGCGGCCTTCGAGGCCGGGACCGCGCTCTACCTGCGCGTTGCGCCTGCGGGCGCTGCGACCGGCAAGGCACGCTTTACGAGCGGTGCCGGCTGGGTGACCAAGTTTACCTATCCACCGCTTGATACCGAAGACGGCAAGCCGATCATGGTGGGCTTTACCATGAAGGTCCCATCCATGACGCGGGCGCTCATTCCCTAGGAACCAATGGCGAGGAGGGTGGGGACTCGCCCCGCCCTTGGTTCACCTCTCGCCTCATGCTCGCCATTTGCACGCAAAAGGAGTCCCCCATGAGCCGTAATCGCCGCCGCCGTGGTCCATCGCAGCCGGGCTTTGCCCCGAATGCTGCGCCGTCCGTTCCGAACGCCTACCGGATCGACCGCTCCAAAATGACGGCCGGCGATGTGATGCTGTTTCTTGAAGGCCAGCAGGTCAATGAGCAGGATCCGGTCGCTGCGGGGAATTACCTGGCCAAGCTGCTGCCTGCGCTCGACCGCCTGGTGGTCGGTGGCATTGCGCATCTCCCACTTGATGTCGTGATGACGCAGGTGATGCCCAGTATCAGCACGGCGCTGGCGGACATGGGGAACCCAAAAAACTAACGGCGGCCCTCACCCACCATCTGTGGACTGATGGGCCGTGCCCTCCCGAATATCTCTCGCTCGTCTTGCGCCGCGATGTCTACCATTGCACGCCCGATGAGTTGGCCCGGATGGATCCCGCCATGTTGTTGCAGGATCTGACGTGCCTCGCGGCGGAAGCTGAGGCCAAACGAGCCCACGCCGCGTTACGCTGACTTCGCTGGCGCCGCGATCCCGGTAGCCCTCACGCCGGTCGCGACGTTCCACCCTCCTCTATCGCGCACGGGCCTGCCCTCCAGGCCTGTGCGAACAGGGCGGCACCATGCCCGAATACCGACTGGCCATTGTCATTGATGGCCAGGATAACGCCAGTCCTTCCTTAAACGGTCTCAAAGGTACACTGAGCGGCCTCGGCGGCGCAGCCACCACCATGCTGGCGGGCCTCGGCGCGGCCGCGGGCAGTGGCTTCTTCGCGCTGGCAGCGGGCGGGATTGCGGCCAATGCCTCGATGGAACAGACCAAAGCGGCTTTCTCCACGCTGCTTGGTTCGGCCGAAACGGCAGGCGCGTTCCTCAAGGATCTGGGGGCCTTTGCGGCCGCGACCCCGTTCGAATTCCCCGAATTAGCCGACGCCAGTAAGAAGCTCTTAGCCTTTGGCTTTGCCGCTGAGGACATCATTCCGATGATGACCTCGATTGGGGATGCCGTTGGCGCACTCGGTGGGGGCAAGGCCGAAATCGATCGCGTCACGATGGCCATGGGCCAGATGTCTGCCAAAGGCAAAGTCTCCGCTGAAGAGATGGGCCAGCTGGCCGAGTTGGGGATCCCTGCCTGGAAAATGCTCGCTGACAGCATGGGCCTCTCGACCGCTGAAGTCATGAAGCTGGCCGAACAGGGCAAGATCACCGCTGATCAGGCCATTCCCGCCTTGCTCGCTGGGATGGAGAACACCTTCGGGGGGGCGATGCAGGGCCAGGCCATGACCTTCAATGGTCTGATGAGCACCCTGGCCGATAACGCCCGTATGGCGCTGATGGCCTTTACCGGGCCAATCTTCGCGATGGCCAAGGGCGCGCTGGAGCAGCTGGGGACCGCAGTCAGTAGCCCGGCCTTCCAGCAGTTTGCCCAGACCTTGGGAACGCAAATCGGCGCAGCGCTGGCCACGCTCATCCCCTGGCTCAGTGCCGTGGGCGGGCAACTGATGAGCATGGCGCAACAGGCGCTTCCTGGCCTGCTCTCCGGTTGGGCAATGCTGCAGGGCGGCCTGGCAACGGCACAGGCCATGTTTGCCAGCATGCTCCCCGTGATCAGCCCGCTGATTGCGCTGATCGGTGCCAACCTCATGCCGATTCTCGCCGGCGTGGCGGGCGTGCTGCTTGGCGTCGTGGTGGTAGCGATTGGCGGGGCGATTGCGGCTTTTGTGGCCGTGGCTGCGCCGATCCTGGCGATGATTGCCGTGGGCGCGCTGCTGTATGCGGCCTGGACCAGCAACTTCGCCGGCGTGCAGACGATTACCACCAGCGTGATGCAGACCATCATGCAGATTATCCAGACCGTGCTGACCTCGATCCAATCCTACTGGGCAACCTACGGCAGTCAGATCATGGCGCTGGCCACCCAGCTCTGGCAAACGATTGAGACCGTCATTCGCACGGTGCTTGCCACCGTGCTGGGGGTCGTCCAAATCTTCCTGGCCACGCTGCGCGGCGATTGGCAGGGGGCATGGACGGCGGTGGTTGGGATCTTCCAGGCCCAACTGGCGATGCTGCAGAGCATCTTCGGGCCAGCATTGAGCGCCCTGCTGACCACGCTGAGTGGGATGGCCACACGCTTCATGGACTCGGCGCGCACGATCGGCACGGCCATTATTGATGGCATTGTGGCCGGGATCCGGGCTGGTGCCAGCGCGATTGCAGAGGCGGCACGCGGCGCGGCCAATGCGGCCATTCGCGCGGCCAAGTCAGCCCTTGGCATCAACAGCCCCTCAACACAGTTCGCCTATCTGGGCGATATGAGCACCGAAGGCTTTTTGTTGCCGTTCCGCAAGGCGCTACCCAATGTGCGCAAGGCAACCGGTGACCTGGCCAATGCGGCCACCAGCGGCGCACAGGCAGCCGGTACGACCAGCAGCCAGAGCACGGCCATCAATCTGACCTATTACCGTGGCAACCAGGACGAACGCAGCGTGCGTGATGACTTGCGGACCACGGCACTACTGATGGGAGCCTGAGATGGCCAGTATCGATCTTATTCGCAACAGCGTGGTCACGTGCCTCTCAGACGGCAGTCCCTTTTCGGTGGTTGGCGATGATGGCTGGGGCATGGCCCCGGTCGAGCGGCTCACCGATCGCGGCCCGCTCCAGCATGGTGATAGCGACTATGATCTCCGCCTCAAACCGCGCATTGGTCGGCTGAAGCTGCTGTTCAATCCCGGCCCGCGTGAGCAGCAATCGCACTGGGATCTGCGTGCCACGCTGTTGCGCCTGTTCCGCCCAACCCGCAGCCCGCTCAAGCTGCGCTGGAGCTCCATTGATGGCAAGGTGCGCCAGATCGATGTGCACTATCTCGATAGCATGGGCTTTGGCAGCAGCGACCGCATGGGCTACAGCCAGGCGGCCGTGATCGAGTTGCGCGCCGCCGATCCCACGTTCTACGATCCCACGGTGGTCGGGTACACCTTTGGGGTGAATGCGGGGACCACGGGCTGGGCCTACCCGATTACCTTCCCGGAAGGATTCGGCAGCTCAACCGTTGCGCAAACCCGCGCGATTACGTACAATGGGACCTGGCGCACCTCCCCCATTGTCACCATCAAAGGCCCGGTCACCAATCCGGTCATCACCAATATGATGACGGGCGATAAGCTCGACTTCACCGGTCTGACCATTGGCAGCGGCACCACCTACACGATCGATTGCCGTGCCGGCGTGAAAACCGTGCTCGACCAGCTGGGAGCCAGCCAGATCGCCAATCTTACCGATGACAGCGATCTGGCCACCTTCAGCCTGGAAGCCGAAGCCGTCGATGGCATCAACACCATCGCGGTGACAGGCTCAGCGGCAAATGCGACGACTGAGGTCTATTTGCAGTATTACGAACGCTATATCGGCATCTAAGGAGCGAGTGACATGGCGGAGAAATCCTTTCCCTGGACCGCAAACGGGACCGGCGACGGGACCAGCGGCGGCGCTACCGCCCTGGAATGGGGCGAAATCTGGCGACGCATGTTCAATGGCGGACGTGAAGCCAATGGCGGCGTCGCCAAGAGCCATGGCAATGAGCTCGCCGTGTCGGGCAGCGCCTCACCTGTGGCCGTGGCTACCGGAGCGGCGTGGGTGTATGGCAAGCATTACGCTAACGATGCCAGCCTGAACCTCACCATCACAACCCCCGTGGTTGGCACGACAGGCGGGCACATCATTCTGCGCGTCGACTGGGTAGCGCAAACCGTGCGCGCCGTGGCCGTGCGCAACACGGATGGGGTCAACAGCACGCCCGCGCTGGTGCAGTCCACCTCGACCCAATGGGAAATCCGCCTGGCCAGCATCACCATCACGACCGGTGGGGTCGTGGCGCTCACCGATACCCGCGAGTATGCGCGCAGCAGCGTGCAGCTGGCGACTGCCAATATTCAGGCCAATGCCGCCGATAACACGATTATTCGTGACAGCGCGGCGCTGTCGGTGATTGGCCGATCCGCCAACTCAACGGGCGATCCCGCCGATATTGCGGCGGGCTCCGATGGGCATGTGCTGCGCCAATCGGGCACAACACTCGGCTTCGGCCAGGTGGTTGCCGCCGGGATCGCCGTCGATACGGTCGATGACACGATTGTCGGCAACCGCGTGCCCGCACTCACGCGCCGTGCGGGCGGCAGTGCCACCGACTGGTCGACCTATGGCACCACCACCTACACGCCGACGTCCGTTCGTATGCAAGCGGGTGCCGTGTTATCGAGTGGTGGCGGTGTCTCGACCGTGACGTTTCCGGTCGCGTTTTCTCAACCCCCGTTGGTCTTCTTACAATGTGCCGATCCCGTCGCGTATGGCAGTGTCACGGTGGTGAGTGCGATCTCGACAACGCAGTTTAGTTTTTTTGCGAGAGACAACTACTCGACCGGCATTCGACAATTGCCGATCAATTGGCTCGCGATAGGATCCGAATAAATGCTGATCTTCCTGCTCATCCTGCGCCTCATCTGGCCCATGCAACCGCCCATTGGCGCGCAAACGTTTGCGTCCGATGGCGTCAGTATCACCATTGCCATTGCTGATGATGTGCGCATCCATCCTGATACGGCGATGGATGTGGTGGTCACGAGTGGTATCAGCGTGCCCATCAGCCGCCTCCAATTCGCCCTGCAAGCACCAGGCGGCCAGGCGCTCGATAGCCATTGCACGCAGCTGCACGATCCCGACAGTTTCAACGATGGCTGGATCGTCTGTACCTACACCGATCTGCAACCAGGAACCATCACCACCCCGTTGCGCGGCCCGCCGGTGGGCTATGTCGATCTGCGCACCGCCTGCACTGAAGCCTGGTTTCTGACGTTGCCGTTTAGTATTGCGGTCAATGGCCGACAAGTGGCAAGCCAGGCGCGTATCACCGCGCCCTACATCCCTGGCTGGTGTGTACAACTCCCCTTGGTGACATGACATGGCCGGTGAAAGCTATCTCGAACTCAGGGATTTCACCACCGGCAGTCGCATCGATATCATCACCGGGGCGCTGGGGTCTGACTCCAGCGCCCGGAATGGCTTCACGCGCCTCAAGACTATCACGCAGGTGGCTGCGCCCGGCATCCTGGAGGTAGACTTGCCCGGTGATCACCCGCGCGCAGCCACGCTGACCGACAAGACGCAGGTCATTCACTGGCGCCGCGATGCTGCCAGGAATATCGACTGGTACCGCGAGGGCGTCTATCTGTTTCGCGATCCGGAATATCAGCGCAAAGGTGGGGCGCGCTCCTGGACGTTGCGCTGCCCTGGCCTGATGTCCATGCTTGGCTGGTACCACATCCTCTGGCCAGCGGGTGTGGCCAATCGCACCAAGTTCACCAGTGCCAAAGCTGAAACCATCAGCAAAACGCTGACCAGCTATAACGCCGTCGCAGCGACGGCAACCGTCGCCAATGGCCGCGATCGCCAGGGTGCCAGCTATGGCATCAGTGTCGCAGCCGATGCCGCAGGCGGGGCCACCCTCGATTGGACGGCCGGCCGCGCGCGCACCCTGCTCGAAGAGTTGCAGGCCCTGGCCCTGGTCGCGGGCGGTGACTTCGACCTCATCTATGTCTCAGCAACCAGTCGCGAGCTGCGCTTCTATAGTGGCCAGCGCGGCACCGATAAAAGCGCCTCGATCGTGTTTGCCGAAAATCTGGGCAACCTCGACAATATCAGCTTCACCCGCACCCGCTCGACCGAACGCACGGCGGCGATCGTGGGTGGCAAGGGCGAAGCGGCAACCCGCTCGACCTCCAGCCGCACGGGCACCAACTACAATGGCACGACGAACAATATCGAGGTGTTCGTCGATGCCAAGGATCTGAACCCAGATACCGCAGCGGCCCGCGAGGCCAGAGGCGACAAGCGGCTCGATGAGCTCGAAAGCCGCGATCGGTTTTCCTTTGATGTGGTGCAGATCGATGGCAGCTACTACGGGCCGAGTGGCACCGGGAGCTATACGCTGGGCGACCTGGTTGGCGTGGTGCGGCCTGATGGTGTGACGGTCGCACAGCAACTCTATCGCGTGACCAGCGAATGGAAGCCCGGCGAACTGGAAGACCTGCAGGTCGAGGTACGCACGCGATGAGTGATCAAATTGCCCTCGAAATCGCCGATATGCTCAAGCGGATCAAAGTGCTGGAAAACCTGGAGGTGCCAGGAACAGGCACCTTCATTCCCACGCTGTTCGGCAGCGGCACGCTCGGAACATTCACCTATGACACGGCGAATACTGAGGCGCAATACACGCGCGCATTCGATCGAATTTCATTCAACGGGCGGTTACGCATCACGGCCACAACCACGCCGCCAACGGGCAACATGTCGCTTGGTGGACTGCCGATTGCTGCTGGCGTGAATGCTATCAATGGGAACGTGCTTGGAGGTGCGGGCGTCATCTACACTGGCATCAACTTGGTCGCTGGCTATACGCAGGTACAAGGCCTCATCACGGGTTCTTCATCGTCGATTGCCCTGGTGGAGACAGGTGATAATCTCTCACTTCAGAGCGTGCAAGGCGGCGAACTCGCCGCTGCCATCGACCTCTATTTTTGGGGCATGTACAAAATTGATTAATCGTCTGCTCACCCTGCTCCTGCTGCTGCCCCTGTTGGCCAGTGCCCAAGCCAGCCCGATCGCCGCGACCTGGCAGGCCGATGTGCTCCAGGTCGCGGTTGTCAACCCGGAGAGCTGCCTGTATCTTGTGGGCAATGCGCGGCCATCGCAATGGATCGGCTGTGGGGAGACACACTACACGCTCGCGCCTGGCGGCGTGGATCAGAACCGCGCGCCGATGAACCGGATCCTGGTTCTGGCGGACTATCACACCGGCCAGGAGCTGGCACGGCTGCGTGCACCACCGCGTATCCTGCTGCGACTGCCGGTGATGATTGCACCGTAAAGTATTCGCAGCTGCCCGGGCGCGCTGCTGCAGATCACATACATCCCGTTGTCATCACGCATGCACCATGCCGGCTGCATGCGAAAGGCTTTACACAACAATGCCCCGATCCAGTGCTTGGATCGGGGCATTGTTGTGCGCGCAAATGTTAGCGCGCCGCTGGTTGACCTGTAGCATCAATGCGCACCAGGTTGCCATCTTCGTTCTTCCAGGCGCGCTCATCATTCGCCGGCAGGATCGGCGGGGCGTATGTCATCTCCTCCGTTGTCCGACGCCGCCTTCCGTGCATCCGCCACCGCAGCCGCAGCCGCATCCGCTGCCGCTTGGGCGATACCCAACTCGGCCCGCATGTGCCTCATACGCGGCATAGTGCGCATCGCGCGCCTCGCGCGCCGCCTCCACCGCCTCCCAGGCGGCAAATAACGTACTTCCCTCGCCCGACACCGCCAGGTACCAAGCGGCGTCTTCCACCGCTTCTGCGTCAAACGCGCTCCCCGCGCCCAACACCGCCAGGTCCCA
>Ga0163144_10012801_pt1 | contig 17569 bp, 10 predicted proteins | sample OliLak19BULKMAT1_FD_123175 | JGI IMG/M metagenome (GOLD analysis project Ga0163144, IMG submission 123175) | Freshwater microbial mat bacterial communities from Lake Vanda, McMurdo Dry Valleys, Antarctica - Oligotrophic Lake LV.19.BULKMAT1 | ecosystem: Environmental > Aquatic > Freshwater >...
AGCAGCAACCAGCAGCAGATCGAGTTTTTTCCCGCGTATTACGACTACGACAGCTATAACCTCGAGCGTTTCGACTTCGCGCGCGGCCCGAACTCCATCCTCTTTGGCAGCGGCTCGATGGGCGGCACCGCGAACGGTCTGTTCAGGCGCGCGAACACCGCCAAGCCAACGGGCGAGTTTTCGATTGCGCTGAGTTCGTGGGACAGCTTTCGGTCGACGATCGATCTGAACCAGCCGCTCTCGGAAAAACTCGCGGTGCGTTTCAACGGCCTGTGGGAGGATGCCAACACTTGGCGCGACACCGAATACTACAATCGCCGGGCCGCCACGATCACGAGCACGTATCGCCCGTGGCGCGGCGGCAACTTCCGCGTGACGGCCGAGACCGGCAACAACCACCGCAACGCCTCGCTCTCCGGCATGGGCGACCGGGTGTCCGGCTGGGACGGCACCACGACGTTCTCCGGCCGGCTCACGGCGACGCCGGCGAACGCCAGCGCCCTCGGCATCTCCGTCTTCGGCGTGAACAATTTCATCTACTCGCCGGGCCTCATGGGTGGCGGTATCGTCGACTGGAACGGCCACGCCTTCACCGTCGGCGGCAACGCGAACGCCGCCGTGCCGGTCGGCGGCCGCCTCGTGGTCGGCCCGCTCGCGAACATCGACGCGCAGCCGCTCCTCGGCGGGATCAACATCCCCGGTTTCGTTTTCGACAACGTCTTCCGCGGCGCGCCGAAGTTCTCGGTGCCGCCGCGCGAGAAATCGACCTCGCTCGGCGGCGATTCGTGGGAGACGCAGTTCGACAACATCCACGCCGCCTTCGATCAGCAGTTCGGCAAGCACGTGTTCCTCGGCGCGTCGGCGAACTATTCCTCCAGCAAGGTGCTCACCCACTTCACCGTGGCCCGCGGCCTCAACAACGTCTACATCGACCTCAACCGGCTGGTGCCGACCGGCGAGGCCAACCCCTATTTCCTCACGCCTTATTCGGAGTCCACGCAGGACTTCGATCACGTGACACGCCGCTCGCGTAACGCGCGGGGCAATGCGGCCTTCGTCTTCGACAACACCCGTTTCGGCAGCTTCCGGCTCAATCTCGAGTCCGGCATTTCCGACGCCAACTTCTCGCGCATCAAATTCCGCATGGTGGTGCAGGATCCGATCGTCGCCTCGCGCGACTGGATCAACCAGATCGCGCGACTGCGGGTCTACTGGGGCGGCCCGCTCGATCAGATCGCCGCGGGCAATTACAGCGTCATCAATCCGGTCACGGGCGTCACCCGCAACCTTCCGCTCGGTTACATCATCGACGTCGGCCGCCCCAACGACACGACCTCGATCGACGACGTGTTCACGTATCAACAGGCGGCGTTTGGTGCGAAGTTCTTCAAGAACCGAATCAATCTCCTCGCGGCCTATCGGCGCGACGACTTCGAGAGCATCACCAACAACATGGTGCTCCGCGGCGATCAGCCCAACGGCTGGAACGGCACCAAAGTCCATTTCCGGCCGCGCCCGCCCGAAGACTATTTCCAACTCACGTATGTGCCCAAGAACGCGGCCGGCGTCGCGACGGGTCCGAGGACCGAGGCGCTCGCCCGGCCGCGCACGAGCAACGTGGGGCAACCGCAATACGCCGGTGACCGCTTCCGCGACGACTTCTCGCTTCCGACCCTGAAGGGCGAGGTCAACACCTACTCCACCGGTGGCGTCGTGCATGTGACGAAGTGGGCTAGCGTCTACGGCAATTATGCGGAGACGTGGTTGCCGCCGGCGGGCGAACTCCGGATCAACGGCGAGCGTTTCCTGCCGTCGGTTTCGGAAGGCTGGGACGTCGGCCTGCGTTTCTCGCTTCTGGGCGACAAGGTGTCCTTCAGCGCCGCGAAGTATGCGAGCAAGCAGGACAACATCGGCCGCGGCACCGGCACGAATGGCGGCCTGGCCAACGCGCTCGGCAATCTCTTCAACTCGATCGCGAACACCAACGTCCTCGGCGATCTCACCGGCGCGGGCATGAACGCCCGCGGCATGCTCACCGTCCCCGGCAACTATTTCGACACCGCGAGCCGCAAATCCAAGGGCTACGAGTTCGAACTCACTGCGAATGTCACCCCGCAGTGGCGCATCTCTGCGAACTACGCGATTCAGAACGCGTTTGAGGTCGATGCCTATGCCGACACGCGCGCCTACATTGCGGCCAACGACCCGTTGTTCCGGAGTATCCTGAGCGATGCGGGCGTGGATGTCGTCAACGGTCAGGCGGTGCTGCGCGCCGGCACCTCGGGCCAGAACTCGCCCGATTCGGGCAACGCCATCTCCTCCTACAATCAGATGCATGAAATCGCGCGCAATCTGACCGCGGCCGAACAGAAGGTCGCCCGTCTCGTCGAGGGCACGGGGAATTTATTCACGGACTACACGATCCGCGAAGGCATGTTGAAGAATGTCCGTCTCGGTCTCGGCCTGAACCACCGCGGCAAGGAAGTGATCGGTTACCGGGGCGGTGATACCATCCGCACCGGTCCGGCCACGGCGGTGGACGATGCGGCAGTCGACGCCACGAATCCGGTGTATCGCGATCCCTACAACCTCTGGACGGGCGTCGTCGGCTACTCGTTCCGCCTCAATCCCAAGCTGCGGGTGAAACTCGATTTCCGGATGAGCAATCTGCTCAACGAGGACATGCTGCTTTACTACACGACGACGCAGCGTCCGCCGGGCGGCGACATCTCCAATCCCTCGCGCACCGCCACGCCGAGCCAGTTCTCCTTCATCGTGCCGCGCAATTATTCGCTGACGGCGACGTTTAGCTTCTGAGTGGGGTTCGGCGGATTGCCGGTGGAGTATTACGGTGGAGCGCGTTGTCCTCAGCGCGCTGTGTAGCGGAAGCGCTTCGCTTCCGACGGAGCGGGAAGCCGCTCCGCTACGAACTCCAACCCAGCGGCTTGAGGTCAATCCGCTCCATCTTTCGAGGAGGGCGAACAACAAAAAGCCGGAGCACGCATCGCGTGCTCCGGCTTTTGCTTGAGGTAGCGGCCGTCGTCCCGACGGCCATCTGAGTGAACTGGCGGTCGGGACGACCGCCAGCGACCTTGAGAGCGGTCTTACTTCGCGACGCCGAACACTTCGACTTCGCAGTAGTGATTCAGTTCGTCGGAGGTGTTGCCGTTGCTCGTGAGGCGGACGTAGCGGCCAGTCGTATTCTTCGCGTCAACCACGCGGCCGTGATTGACCTCGACGTAGGCCTTGTCGGCGCCCTTGCCGAGCTTGGCCGAGTTGTCGTCATCGTTGTTGAAGATCGTCGTGACGCCCTTCTTGAAATCCTTGTCGTCGGAGATCTGGATGATCACGTCGTGATAAACGCGGGCCTGCGAGTGGAAATGCCAGACCGCGACGGCCGCGATTTTCGCCGAGGCGCCGAGATCGACCTGCACCCATTGCACTCCCGGCCCGAGCTCCACGTAGGCGCCGTCGATGCCGGTCTTGTCACTGTCGGTGATGAAGGTGAGCTCGCCGATGACGGGCAGCGAATCGCTGCTCGTGACGGTTTTGCCCTTGGAGATGAGCTTCACGTCGGCCGCCACCATGATGTCGGGGCGTTTGGTGCCGGCCGGCTCAAGGTTGGAAAGGGAGACCGGCCGGGGCGTGCCGGCGAAGAGCGGCTTCGGGAATTCCACCTTCAGCGGGACGTTGGCGGCGCTGGCGGAAGCCGCGAGCGCGAGTGCGGAGAGAGCGAGGGTGAGAGTGCGTGAGAGCATGGTGAAGGGAAGACGTGAAAGACGTGGGAGACGCGAAAGAGGGGAGGACTAAGCCAAGGGAGACGGGAGAAACCGCTGATTGACGCTCATGGACGCTGATGACGGAAACGAAATTCAGAATATTAGCGACCACCAGCGAGCATCAGCGGTTTCGGGTTTTCGGAGCGGCTTAAACGACGAAATCGTTCGGAGCGAAGGTGAGCATCTTCTGCGCGGCGATGGCCTCGTTGATCTTGAGCACGGTGACGGCGGTGGCAAACGCGTCCTCGCCGGGGCAGTTGAGCGTGGCGCCCTTGCGCATGCCGTCGAAGAAGTTTTCCAGGTGCGGCTGGTGGATCGCCTTGTCGAGGGTGACCGGGATGTCCCACGCGGAGAGCTGCGCGGTTTCGCGGACGTCGACCTTGGCGGGACCACTGGCGCTGGCGCCTTCCGGAACCTTCGAGGGCATGGCCATCCGCTTGCGGGGTTTGTCCCACGGCTTGAGCCCGACGGTGGCGCCTTCGCCGGCCTCCGGGCGAGAAATGAGCTTCGCGGTGACGTGGGCATCCCACTCGGGGGCGCGGGCCTCGCGGTAGATCTTCGTGAACTTGGGGTTCTCGGACATCTTCAGCGCGCCCTCGTCGCCCATGAAGTATTCGTGGTAGCCGCCGCCGGCGCTCGTGGTGGTGAGCACTTCGTAAGTGGCGCGGACGATGCCCTCCTTGGTCGGATACTCGTAGATGCCGATCGCGTTGTCATACCACTCGTGCGTCTTGTAGTAATCGACGCCGCCGCTGGCGATGCACATGCGCGGGTTGGCGCCGAGCATCCAGTTGTAGATGTCGATTTGATGAGCCCCGAGGTCAGAGATGACGCCGCCGGCATATTTCTTGAACCAGCGCCAATTGCGGAACTCGTGCATGTTGGCGTAGCCGTATTGCGCGAGCTTGGCGGCCGGAATCTCCTGGCCCTTCGGCGTGCCGAAATCGTCGGTGACGGCGCGGTGCCACTGGCCGGAGATGTTGGTGATGCGGCCGAGGAGGCGGGCGTCGCGGACGATCTTGTCGCGGGCGTGCTGGTAGCGCGGATTGCTCCGGCGTTGATGGCCGATCTGGAGAAGTTTCTTCGTCTCGCGCGCGGTCTGCACCATGGAACGGGCGCCCTCGACGGTGTTGGACATGAGCTTCTCGCAGTAGACGTGCTTGCCGGCCTTGAGCGCCGCATTGGTGTGCTCGGCGTGGACGAAGTCCGGCGAGGCGACGATGACCGCGTCGATGTCCTTCACGGTCGCCAGCATCTCCTTGTAGTCCTCGAAGGGCTTCGGCGTGTGATTGTATTTCTGGAGGCGGCGGTCGGAGCTGCGCAGATTGTAGTTCCAGATGTCGCAGAGGGCGACGAAGCGGACGCCGGGGATGGCGAGGGCGGCGTTGGTGAGGATGGTGCCTTCGACCCCGCAGCCGATGAGGGCGACGTTGACGGTGTCGGCGTTGCGGGCGGCGCCGACTTCCGCCCCGCGGGCGATGTAGGGCGCGGCCGCGATCACCGCGCCGAGCTTGGCGCTCGTGCTCAGGAAATCGCGGCGGGAGAGGGCAGAGGGAAAAATGGAATCAGGCATGGTAGCACATCTCGAAACTAGGGATTGAAGATAGGGGCCGACCGCGAGGCGGCTCGAGTCCGGGGCGGGCGTTCCAACGGCCCGCCCGAAGTCGGGCCCTGCCTAGAAATCGCATGGAATCATCAAACGTTGCGGATTATTCGGATTTGTCAGCCCAGAGGGCGAGGCGGTCGTGGCGAACGAGGACGAGGGCAAAGGCAAACATCAGCACCTGCATGCCGATCCAGGCGACGCCTTCGCCTTCCTGCACCGCCATGAGGCCAAAGCCGAGCCCGACATAGAGGAGACCGCCGAAGAAGAGCGAGGCGCGCGACTTGATGCCGAGCAGGATGGCGGCGCCGAGGCCCACGAGGAGGAAGCCGAGCGAGAGGGCGAACATCTTCGCGGCCCAGAGCGGGATCAGCGAGTAGTTGCTGATGCCGGTCGCCATGCGGATCATGTTCTCGGTGTAATTCGAGAACGAGAAGCTCTTGTTGGCCTCGAATTTCTCAAGGCCGGCAAGCAACGTGCGTATGCCCAGAAAGAGCCGCAGCAACAAGAACGCTGCCGTGTAATCGCAGCGGGACGAGGTCGAGGAGGAGGAGGAGGTTTCGTTCATTAACGGATCGGGAAAAAGGTGAAGCGGGCGGGAAAGGGAGGTGAGTGGCGGGTGGCGGGCTTAATCGGGAAATCAGGGAATCAGGCAACGGACGGCGACGCGCGCGGCATCCCGGTAACGTTTCGGATGCTTTCCTGGTTTCCTGCTTTCCGCATTTTTCATCGGGGATTGGAAGGGGAGGGCTAGCCCGGACATTTCACCCTCTGCTCGTAGGCGAAGCTACGCGGTTTCCGGAATCCCCTTTTGTAGTCGTGGCTCTCAACGATGTCCGGGCTAAATTTAAAACCGCCTGGCGGTTTTGAGTTAGCCCGCATGAACTCGAAACGCGCGCCGGAGAGGTGAAATCTTCGAGCTGGGACATGGGCCAGAATCAGTTTGAGTGTGAAAAATGCGGGCTGGTTGTGCAGCACCCGGGGGCCGGAAGGCAAGCCGGGGGGCAATTTAATACCGGGGAAATTCCGGCGCGGTCGAGCCTTACCTGCCGCTCCGCCAAGAAATGCACCGAGATGGAAAAGAACTGCGCACCAAAGAGAATGGAATGCCGGCTTGAGCCGTGGATGATCCTTGGCCATCCCCTTTCCTTACCATGGCTGATAAAAACCCCGCCAAGGGCGCACGTGCCGCCGACAAGTCCAATGCGTTTCGCGATTACGAAGAGCGCTTTACCGCCACGCCCGATCCCTGGGGCGAGATTGTCCGGCTCGACCACGGCACCGACCGCACCTTCGGATCCACCGTGCGCGCGATGGTGATGAACGCGGAGCCGGCCCAGCGCCCCGCGATGGAAACCAAACTCCTCGCCGTGCTCGCGCGGACCGAGGCCACGGCGGTCGCGCAGCTTTTCGCCTGCCGGATGCTCGCCCTCATCGGCAGCGCCAAGGCCGTGCCCGCGCTCACGGCGCTCCTCGCCGACGCGAAGACCGCCGATGCCGCGCGCTACGCGCTCGACGCGCTCGACGATCCGGCCGCGGCCGACGCGCTCCGCGGCGCGTTGGAAAAACTCACCGGGCCCGCCAAAGCCGGACTCATTGGCGCCATCGCGCTGCGCGGCGACGCGCAAGCCGTGCCGGCGCTCGTCGCGATCAAGGCCCGCGCATCCGAACCCGCGGTCGTCCGGACCGCCGCCACCCGTGCCCTCGAGCGCCTGCAAGCCAAAGCCTGATCGCCATGAACGCCACCCTCTCCGCCGCGCTCTCGCGCCGCACGTTTCTGAAAAACTCCGCCGTCGCCACCGCGGCCGCCTCGCTGCCTGCCATCCTCCCGTCGCGGCTTTTCGGTCAGAACGCACCCAGCAAGCAGATCACCGTCGGCTTCATCGGCGTCGGCAACATCGCGCAGGGCCACATGGACACGCTGCTGCGTTTCCCCGAGGCGAAGATTCTCGCCGTCTGCGATGTGGACAAGGCGCACCGCGACGCGGCGGTGACCAAGATCGACGCCGGCTACGAGGCGAAGGGCTGTGCTGGCTACAACGATTTCCGCGAGATGCTGGCGCGGCCGGACATCGACACCGTCTTCGTCTGCACGCCGGATCACTGGCATGCGCTCGCCGCGATCGAGGCGATGCGGCAGGGCAAGGATGTCTACGTCGAAAAACCGCTCACGCTCACGATCCGCGAAGGGCGCGAGTTGGTGAACGCCGCCCGCAAATACGGCCGCGTCGCCCAGACCGGCACGCAGCAGCGCTCGTCCAAGCGTTTCCATGACACCGCGGAATTCATCCGCAACGGCGGGCTCGGCAAACTCGAGCGGATCGATATTCTGATTCCGGCGAACAACAAGTATTGCGGCGCGACGTGGGCGCCCGAGCCGGTGCCGGCGGGGCTCGACTGGGACCTCTGGCTCGGGCCGGCCCCGTGGGCGCCGTTCACGCGGCAGGGCTGTCACTACAACTTCCGCTTCAATCTCGATTACGCCGCCGGTCAGGTGACGAACTGGGGCGTGCATTACATCGACATCGCGCAGTGGGCCCTGGGCATGGACGAGTCGGGTCCGCTCGAGATTGAGGGGCGCGGCGAGTTTCCGAGCACGGGCCTGTTTACGACCGCGACGAAGGTCGACTTCACCTGCCGCTACGCGAACGCCGTCACGCTGCGCTGCCATACGCGCTACGACGGCGTGGGCGACGGCAACGTGCGCTTCTTCGGCGAGCGCGGCTGGGTGGATGTTTCCCGCAGCAACAGCACGGCGTCGAATCCCGCGCTGCTGAAGGAAATCACGGCGCGGGCCGGCGCGGTCAAGCTGCCGCTCAGCATCAATCACCACGACAACTTCCTCACCGCCGTGCGTTCGCGCGAGCGGCCGGTGTCGGACGTGGAGTTCGGTCACCGCACGACGACGGTCTGCAATCTCGGCAACATCGCGATGCAGCTCGGCCGGAAGCTGAAGTGGGATCCGGTGAAGGAAGCGTTTGTCGACGATGCGATCGCGAACCGGATGCGCGATCGTTCGATGCGCGCGCCGTGGTCGCTGGTGTGAGCGGGCGCCGCGTCTTTCCGTAGCCCGCCGCGTGAGCGGCGGGAACACAGCGGGCGTCGAAAAAACCCGATCGGGAATGTAGCGGAGCCGCTTCGGCTCCGTGCCTTGCGCTCCCTTCCATCGTGCCAGTCGACGACGCGCATGGAGGGTTGCACGAGTTGACGGCGGATCGAATTGATCAGGCCGGCGGCGAGGCCGGTGACGCGCACGCGATGATCGACGAGCGAGGCCGGCGGCGGCGGCGGCGCTCGACGCGGACATCGATGACGCGGGAGCCGAGGGCGAGCCGCAGCAGGCTTTTCTCCGGATCGAACGGCGCGACGGAGCGGACGATGCCTTCGACGGTGACGCGCTGGTAGTGATAACGGCCGAAGTGGAGGTCGTCGTAGTTGACGGGAATGCCCGGCGGGAGCGGCCGGCGGCCGAGGATGCGCGGGGTGGCGAAGTCGACGCCGGGCAGGTAGAGGCCCATGCGCGTCTTGCTCGTGAGTTCAATCTCGTCGCCGACCGCGGGCAGCGGACGCGTGCGCATGCGGAAGAACGTGGTCGAGGTCTCGTCCTGCACGAAGACGGAGGAGACGCCTTCGACGAAGACGACGACGCCGCGGAGCCTGACCGCGATGCCCTGCTCCGCCTCGGCGGGCGAGAGCGAGCGGACCTCGAGGGCCGTGGTGAGCACGCGTTCCTGGCCGGGCGCTGCGGCGGGTGCGAGCAGGGCGAGGGCGAGGAAGGGAAACGCGAGTTTCACGAAGGTTGAGGGTGGAGCGCGTTGACCCCAACGCGCTTTTAGTTTCCGCACGCTTCCCGAACCAGCGGCTTGGGGTCAAGCCGCTGCGCCGGGGCGGGATTCAACCAAACAGCGCCGGGATCGGTTTGCCGCCGTCGGTGATCGGCACGGGGCGCGAGGCGTTGACGAGGTCGCGCGACGGGTTGATGCCGAGCGCGGCGTAGATCGTGGCGTGGAAATCCGGGACCGACACGGGGCTCTCGATCGGTTTGCCGGAAAGCGCGTCGGTGACGCCGTAGGCCCCGCGGTGCTTCAGGCCGCCGCCGGCGAGCACGAGGGAAAACACGGCGGACTGATGGCCGCGCCCGCCGCCGCCGTCGAACTGGCCGGGGCGGCCGAACTCCGTGCCGATCGCGATCAGCGTCCGGTCGAGCAAGCCCCGGTCGTCGAGGTCGGTCATCAGGGCGGAGAGGGCGGTATCCAGTTCCTGGATGAGGACGTGCTGGTTGAGCTGGCCGGCGTTGTGGGTGTCCCAGCCGGCGCCGTTGATGAAATTCAGATTGTGCGAGACCTCGATGAACCGGACGCCGGACTGCACGAGGCGGCGGGCGAGGAGGCAGCGCTGGCCGAACTCGCCGCCGTAGCGCTGGCGGAGGGCGGCGGGCTCCTCGGCGAGCTTGAAGTTGCGCATGAACTCCGGGCCGGCGAGGCGCAGCGCGGCGCGCTGGGCTTCCTCGTAATCGGCGAGCACGGACCCGCCGGTGGCGCCGCGCTGCATCGGCTCGAGCAGTTTCCGGCGCGCCGCGACGCGTTGCGCCTCGATGCCCGCGGGGGGCGTGAAGCCGGCCGGGCCGGTCTCCGTATCGACAAGATAGATATAGCCGTGCTTCGCGCCGAGAAAGCCGGGCCCGCGGCTGACACTCGGGTAGCCGATCACCATGTAGGCGGGCACGCGATCGTGGAGCGGCCCGCGTTCGTGGGCGACGACGGAGCCGAGCGAGGGGTAGATGGTGCTGCCGCTCACGGGCCGGCCGGTGTGGACGAAGTTGGTGGCGAGGGCGTGCTCGATGCCGAGCTTGTGGTTGACGGTGCGGACGGCGGTGACGCGTTCGGCAAGCCGGGCGGTTTGCGCCAGATGTTCGGTGAAGCGCACACCCGGGACGGCCGTGTCGATCGGATCGTAATCGGTGCCGGCGAGGCGGGGCGTCGATTTGGAGTTCCCGCGCTTTTTCGGATCGAACGTGTCGATCTGTGACATGCCGCCGCCGAGCCAGATGAAAATGCAGTGCTCGGCCTGGCCCTTCGGGTGCGCGATGAGGCGCGAGGCGTCTCCGGCGCGGATCTCAGGAGGAAGCGCCGCCGTTGCCGCCGCGGTGGCAACGTGGGAGAGGAAGGTGCGGCGGGTCATGAGAGGGGGGAAGACGGGGGAGACGGGGGAGACGGGAGAGGGGACTTGGGTTGAGGAATGGTTGGTTCTTCCGCGTCTCGCGTTCTGCCGCGTCTTTCAGGTCTTCAGCATTTTCATCGCACCTGCGTCCACTCGGGGGCGTTGAGGAGGGCCCAGATTACATCTTCGCAGCGACGACGCCAGTCGGCATTCAGGCGCGGGGTGGGCGGATCGCCGCGGCGGGCGGCGGTTTCCTCTTCGAGCCGCAGCGTGTTGGCCTCGCTCTTCATGTGGTTCGACCACGCGACGAACTTGCGGCGCGGCGCCGAAGCGGGGGGCGCAATGTCGGCGGCAGAAAGGATGCGGGTGGTGAACCCAGGACGCAGGGCATCGACGTAGACCGTGCGCTCGGCGGGCGTCGGCGCACGGGTGAAGAATTTCAGGAACAGCCGATCGACGAAGCGCTCGGGCGACTGCGCCTCGAGGGCGAGACGCGTGAGGCCGTGGTCGTCGCTCAGGCGCGTGAGCCAGGCCATCATCGTGCCGTTGGAGAGCAGCGCGGGCTGAAGGAGGTTGGCGTCGACGGCGCGGACACCGGGCGCGGGATCGGGGCGGGCGCCGCGCCAGCCGAAGACCTCGAGCACCTCGGCAACGGCCTGGATGCGCGGGAGCATGAGGCTGGGGCGATCGCGCTCGTTGGAGGTGGAGGCGAGCATCCAGGCGCGGCGGGCGCGGCCGAGGTCGAGGGCATTGTCGATCGTGCGGACGCTGTCGATGTCGAGGTTCACCGGCTCGACCGCGAACGGTTTTCCGGTGGCGGCGAAGAGTGAATCGACGAGTTGCTCGGCGCCGATCCGGCGCGGCGCCGGTGCGGTGAAGAGCGGGCTGGGTTCGGCCAGCCGCGGGTCGGCAGCGCGCTGGTAGGCGTGGGAGCCGAGGAGGAGGCGAGCGAGCGCGCGGGTGTCGTAGCCGGAGCGCACGAGCTCGCGCGCGAGCCAGCGGAGGAGTTCGGGATGTGTGGGCGTGGATTTTTCCCAGTCGCCGACGGTCGCGACGATGCCGCGGCCCATGAAGCGTTCCCAGATCCGGTTCGCCATGACCTGGGCGAAGCGCTCGTTCTGCGGCGCGGTGATGAGCGCGGCGAGACGGTCGCGCGGATCGTCGGGCCGCTCGGCGAGGGCCGCGGCCGTGGCTTCGTCCCCGAACTGCGCGAACGGCCACGCCGGCGCGACCGTGCTGCCCGGCGCGAGCGTCACCTGGATCAGCGGCTCGCGGCCGCCGAGGCGCAGATGATCGAGCGGCACGCTGCTGGTGGTGGGGACCTTCAGCGGCTTGGTCTGAAGGAGGGCGGCGAGCTGGAAGAGCTCTTTCTGTTTGGAGGCGTGGGTCGGCGCGTCGTGGCAGCGGGCGCATTTCATTTCCACGCCGAGGAACGCGGAGCTCAGGATGATTCCCTTGGCGGCCATCGGCACGTCGTTCTGCGAGGCGACGCCGAAGCCGGCGGGGCCGCCGAAGCGCTCGCTGCCTTCGAGGCGCACGAGCTCGGTGACGAAGAGGTCGAGCGGCTTGTGATCGAGGAGCGACTCGTGCAACCACCAGCGGAACGGGCCGGTGTTGTTGAGCGTGGGGTTGATCAGGTTCGGATTCTCCGCGAGCACATCGAGCCAGTAGGCCATGCCGTGGTCCGCGGCGCGCGGATCGGCGAGCAAGCGATCGATGAGGCGCGTGCGGCGATCAGGCGCGCGGTCTGCGAGGAAGGCCGCGATCTCCGCCTCGCTCGGCACGAGGCCGATGGTGTCGAGGGTGGCACGCCGGAGGAAGGTCAGGTCGTCGGTCAGCGGTGTGAGCGTGAAATGGTTGACGGCGAACTCCGGCCAGACCGCGCCCTCCTCGATCCATTGCTTGATCAACGCGACCTCGCGCGGCGCGAGGCGGTCGCCCTTGGCCGGCATCACCTCGTCGGCGTCGGTGCTCGTGATCCGTTGAAAGAGCGCGCTCTCGTGCGGCTTGCCCGGGACGAGGGCGGGGCCGTCGCCCTCGCCGCCTTTGAGCGCGGCGGCGCGCTGATCGAGGCGAAGCCCGGCCTTCACCTTGGCGCCCTGGTGGCAACTGTGGCAGTTGGCCTCGAGGATCGGCTTGATGTCGCGATGAAAATCGACCCCGCCTTTTTGCTGGAGCGGGGCGTAGTCGGCCTGCACCTGGGCGATGCGCGCCCCGAGAAAGCGATCGATTGCGTTGTGCGCGGGGAAGCCGGCGGGCAGCGCGGGCACGGCGACCTCGGGCGTGGCGGCGAGCCAGGCGCGGGCGGCGGCGCGGCGGGTGTCCCAGAAATTCTTGGACGCGGTGCGGCGCGCGGCACGGGCGGTGGCATTCATCGCGGCGAGGCGAAGACGACGCTCGGCCTCGTAGGTCGCCCAGCCGGCGTCGGTGTAGTCGATCTGGCGGGTGCCGGGCGAGAGCAGCCGCCACGCATGGGTGCCGGCGAGGGCGATGGCGACGACGGTCTCGCCGAGCTCGGGACGGAAGGGCTGTGCGGCCTTGTCGCGGTTGCGGCCGCCGATGATCGTCTCGAGGACGACGGTGACGGGGGTCGCGCCGGCAAACGTGTGTTCACCCCAGGACTCGCGATTGCCGGGCGGGGCGAAGCGGTAGCCGGGTCCGAGATCGAGAAAGGTATCCTGGTCCTCGACGGGCAGCTCTCCGGCGTTGCCGACGGTGAACTGGCGCGGTTGATCGAAAGGTGTTTCCAGCACGGTTTGGCCGTCGACGAGCAGGCGGGCGGCGCCGCGCGAGCGCAGGAGCAGCCGGTGTCGGCCGGCGGGGAGCGTGATGAGCGCGGAGGCGCGGACGAGCGTGGGAAACGCGCGGTCGGCGCGGACGCCGGTGGAAATGTATTTCTGCGGCAGCTCGAAGAGCGCGAAGTGATCCTCGACGTAGCTTTCAGTCGCGCCGGGCGGCGATTCCGACCACGTGCCGGCCTTCGGCACGCCGGTCTCGCAGATCTCGACGAGCACGCGATCCTTCGGCAGCGCTCCCTGCGCCGTGAGGGCGCAGCAGGCGACGGAAATGGGGAGGAGGATGAGGCGGAGCATGGAGACGCGCGAAAGGGTGCAGGGAGGAGACGGGAGCGTGAGCGGTTTTTCACGCGCGGCGACATCCCTCTTTCGTGCCAGGCGAATAGCGCAGGCGTTTGCCTGCCTGGGGGGGGGACGCAAGCGACGGCGGCGCTACCACTCCAGCCGGTGATGGCGTTGGATCTCGGTTCGCGCGCTGTCGGCAACCTGCGCCGCGGTGGCGAACTCCGGCCAGCGCCGCACCGCGGCGCACACCTCCTCGAGAATCGTCTCGGCGCGGCCGCGTTTGAGCAGGGCGCTCTGCGCGCCGGCGCGAAAATCGTCGCGAGTGAAGGCATCGCGTTTCCCGTTCAGCGACATCTGGTGCCGGGCGGTCCAGTCGCCGGAGGGATTGTAGCTGTAGGTGACGTCGAACGCGGGCGAGAGCGACCACTGGCCGGCCTTGTCCATGAGGAAGGCGATGTTCTTCACGTGGTCGTCCTGGTTGCGGGCGACGATGTTGAAGGTCATGCGGCGGAACTGTTCCTCCAGCGCGGCCATGGGGAGTCCGAGTTGGCGGATGACGAGAAAGGCCTGCTCGTAAGCATGGGCGCCGGCCTGGTTGAAATCGTAGTGGGCGAGGGCGCCGAGCGACTGCATGTGCAATTTCGCGCCGCCTTCGAGTCGGTCGAAGCGGCGCGTCATGAAGTGCCGGCGGCCGTTCTCCTCGAGCAGGCGGCACTCGCTGATCGTGATGCCGGCGGCGCGCGCCATCAGGGCGTAGGCATACTCGATCGCGCCGTAGCCCTTCGGGTCCTCGAGCTCCTTGTCTTTATTTCCGGATACGCCGTCGAACTTGAGCAGCCAGTAGTCGAAGCCGGAGCCGGCGGCGACCTGGCCCGAGCGCACCTCGTGGGTCTGGCGGTTCCAGGCGATGACGGCCTTGGCCCGCGCGCCACCCGCCGAGGTGCCGACGCGCAGGATGTCGTTCAGGGCGTGCGCGCGATCGCGATCGGCAAACGTGCTCTGCAACTGCTCGCGCTGCGTGAGGATGTCGGAGGCGAGCCGGACGAGCGCGTCGATTTCGATTTTGCGCGCGGCCTGCGGTCGCGGCCCGATTGAGGGCGCGAATTCCAACGCACCCATGCCGCGTGCGCCCGTGTAGCAGAGGCGCTCGATCGGATTGAAGCTATCCGGCGCGCGGCCCTGCGTGGCGAGCCACGCGTCGATCAGGGCGTTGCCGAAACGGTCGGGCAGCGAGTCCGCCAGCAGCCCGGGGAGTCCGTGAAACGATCGCGTGGCCAGCTCCGGAAAGGTGTAGATGCGATCGCCGAGCGGCATCGTGAGCGGCGAGATCTGGATGCCGCTTTGCGCGAACGCAGGATCGTATTCGAATGCGGCATGCGCGGCGCCCTCGGCGAGCGAGACAGCGCCGATGGTGCGGCCCCAGAGTCTGACTTCGGCGAGCGTGGTCACGGCGCGTCGCCCCAATGCCACGGCTGCGCGGGCGGCTTGGTCGCGGAGCGCGGGCTGGACGCGCGCTGGCGGCGTTGGCCGCGGAGTTTGAGCTGCGCAATGGGGCTTGGCACCGGATCCGGCACCAGGAGATCCAGCCGCTCCAAGAGCGAGAGCGCACGGCAAACGCGGATGAAGGCGGAGAGGTGGGTGCCGACGCTCCCGGACTCCAGCCGCTCCACGGTGCGCTTGGAAACGCCGGCCCGGACAGCGAGCGCCTCCTGGGTAAGACTCTGGTTCAAACGAGCTTGAGCGAGGCGCCGTCCAAACTCTGCCAACAGGGCGTCGTCTCCGATCTCCTTAACCATCTTCATAATTCGTCTTAAATGGCGATTTAACTCTAAAAAGTCAATCTATTCGCCATATTCGGCGAGTTATACTTTAGCACTGCTCGCCTAAAATGACGAATTATCGCTGTCTTGCTCATTAATTCGCCTAAAGAGTCGAGATAGAGCAAATCACGATCTTGAGGAGGCATAGACTCTGGGAGGGCAGGTGGAGGAAGGAGGCCACTCATACCGAGGCTCATGAACTTTGGACTTTGACGCGCAATGCCGGCAGGGCCCGCTCTCCGAGCGGGCCGCTGGAGTTTGGCCACGGAGGTCGGTCACTGCCCCCCAATCGTCTCATTCATTCGAGCCACTGGTATTATTTCCCCGCGGAAGTCGTGGCGTAACCCCACTCCCACAACGCGTGCAGGTTCGATGCTGACGCGTCAGGGTGGTTTCAAACAGTCAACCGCGTCCGGCGCGGCGCGGCTTTCCGCATCGTCGGAGCGCAAGGCGCTCCGCTACGACGGGATCAATCCACGAACAACTCGGTGATCGACCAGCCGCTGTCTTTGCGTTCGGCGGTGTTGCGGATGATCACGTAGCGGCCGCGGGTGCCGGCGGGGAGGTCGATCACCGTGCGGTTGCGCTGGCCGGCGCCGGTGGCGAGGGGCTCGCCGGGTGACGCAGGATCGTCGGTCACAAACACGGCGTAGCGTTCCGGAAAGTTCGGCACGCGGCCGGTCTGATCGAGCGTCACGCGGTGCACGGGGCGGTTGCGTTTGAAATCCGCCTCGACCCATTCGTCACCAAAGACCGATGTGCTCCAATAGGTGGTGGTCTTGGCGTCGATCATGTTCTTGAGATTGGCCGGGGCGGAGGCGCGCAGTGAGGGCCGGCCAGCGAGGTTGACGCGGATGATCTCCGCGGCGTCCGTCGCGATGGGCTTGAGCGCGGCCTCGGTTTGCAGGCCTTCGGCGAGCGTGAGCGCGGCCTGGTCGTTGGCGCGGTGCAGCAATTCGGCGAGGCGCTTGCGGGTGGCGCCCTCCTGCGTGCTGGCGAGGAGACGTTTGACGACATCGGTCGAAGTGGGCGTCCAGGTTTCGCGGGCGCGTTCGAAATAGCGGAGCGCGCCCTTGAGCGCGGCGTCGCGGGTCGCGGGGACTTTTGCGTCCTGCGCGATGGTGGCCAGCGCGGGGAGCGCGAGGCGATCGGGCCAGCGGGAGAGGGCGTCGGCGGCGGCCTCGGAGGCTGTCGGGTCGTCGCGCAGGGCGAGGCGCTGCGCTGTATCCACCGCGGACTGACCGCCGATGCGGGCGAGCGCGGGGAGCAGCCGGAGCGCGACGGGCGCGGGGGATTTCTCGATGGCCTCGAACACAGCGCGACCGCGGGCGGCGGCGGGGTGACGGAGCGTGACGTTCACGAGCGTGCGCAGCGCGCGCGTCTGTTCGCCCTCATCGGTTGCGGCGATCGTCCACGCGAGAATGGCGGCTTCCTCGGCCGGAGAGGCGATGTCGCCGAGCGCACCGATCGCGGCGGAGCGGATCGCGGCGTCGGGGTCGTTGCGATTTTTCAACAACAGCGCGATGGCCTCGGTCTGGTTGCGCAGCGCGAGTTGCTCCAGATGGACAATGCGGGACGCCGGGTCGCCGCGCTCGGCGCCGGCGACGATGGCGGCGTTGACCTCGGGACCGTTGAGTCGCGCGAGGCTCTGTTTTGCCGTGCGGGATTCTTCACCCGTCGTAGTGGCGATGGCCTTGGCCAATAGGGCGACAATGTCGCGATTGCCCGGAAAGAATCCGAGGGCGGCGAAGGCAGCGCGGCGGACTTCGGCCTCGGAGTGCGCGGCGGCGGTGACGATGGCCGGCAGGGCGGCGGGGTCGGGCCGGCGCGAGAGAGCGGTGATGACGCCGGCCTGGGTCGGGACGTCCCATTTCGGGAGCGGCGTGGTCAGCGTGGCAACGAGGGTGGGCGAAGTGGACTTGGCGATGGCTTCGAGCGCGACTTGTTTGAAGGCCCAGTCGTCGCCGCCGAGCGCGGTGGCGATCCGGCCGGCGGCAGCGCCCACTTCGATCTCGAGCGAGAGGCGGAACGCGGCGGTGCGGTGCGCGAGGCGGCGGGCGTTTTTCTCCAGTTCGCGCAGCATGGTCAGCGCGGCGGCGGGCGGCATGCGCGTGGCGGCGGCGAGCT
>Ga0163144_10012803_pt1 | contig 17567 bp, 9 predicted proteins | sample OliLak19BULKMAT1_FD_123175 | JGI IMG/M metagenome (GOLD analysis project Ga0163144, IMG submission 123175) | Freshwater microbial mat bacterial communities from Lake Vanda, McMurdo Dry Valleys, Antarctica - Oligotrophic Lake LV.19.BULKMAT1 | ecosystem: Environmental > Aquatic > Freshwater > Lake...
GATTTTAAAGACTAAAAAACAGCAATACGACTACTAGTACGCAACGCCCCTGCTTGCACACATTACCGGGAAAGGAGACCTTTGCTAGGAAAGAGGTCAATCTCCCAGAGGCAACGTTTTAAAAACATTGTTTGTCTTTCGATTGATAAACTTTATTTTGCAAGCAATATTTAGCTGAAAAATTATTCCTTGAATTATTTCTCATCCATAAAAAAACATTTTACATCCTTGTTGCTTGCAGCAATGATTTTTTCTTTTCAGGCATCTGCTCAGCCTTGCACTACATTGGGCCAAACACCCTCTACTGCTTTTCCTGTATGCGGTACAACAGTATTTTCTCAAACCAATGTTCCCAGTTGTACCAATAGTGTAATCAGGGTGCCCGGTTGCAGCAGCGATCTTATTTACCAGGATGTAAATCCGTTTTGGTACAAGTTTACATGTTATACATCGGGAACATTAGGACTTACAATTAATCCAATTAGCTCTAATGATGATTATGACTGGCAGATTTTTGATATCACAGGATTGAACCCGGATATTGTGTTTACCAATAATGCAATTGTTGTTGGGGCTAACTGGTCGGGATTGACAGGTGAAACAGGAACACGTTCAACGGCAACAGGTTTAATTGAATGCGGTTCATTTAACAATAACAATCCTCCTATATATAGCAGGCTTCCAAATATTGTTGCGGGCCGTACTTATTTATTAATGGTAAGTAATTTTTCAAACTCACAACAGGGATATGGTTTATCATTTGGCGGAGGAACTGCAGTAATCACCGATCCCAAGCTTCCATTAATGCAGGAAGTAAAACTAAATTGTGGTGGCAATGAATTAAGATTGAAGCTGAATAAAAAAATGAGATGTTCTTCCATTGCATTAAACGGAAGTGATATTGTTTCATTCCCCGGTAGTATTACAGCAGTGAGTGTAACGCCTATTGGATGCAACAATAGTTTTGAAACTGATTCAATCATTATTACCTTATCCCAACCATTGCCTCCGGGTAATTATACACTGCAATTGAAAAATGGATTTGATAACAATACCATTCTTGATTTGTGCGACAGGGCCATTCCCACAACCGATGTATTGAATTTTAATTTTCAAATTCCGCAGCCAACAAAATTAGATAGCATTGTTCCTGTTACGTGCTCACCAACTGAAGTTCGTTTTGTATTTAAAAAACTCATTCGCTGCAGTTCAATTGATCCTGCAGGAAGTGATTTTGGTATTTCCGGTACTTATCCCGTAACGATAACCGGTGCAAGAGGTAATTGTAATGTGGATGGTCTTACATCTGATATCATTGTTCGGTTTGCTCAGCCGCTGCAAACAAAAGGAACGTTTACAATAACATTAAAACCTGGATTTGATGGCAACACAATTATTGATGAGTGTAACCAGAACACACCTGTTTCACAATTGAATTTTTCAGTAAAGGATACAGTGAGTGCTGATTTTAATTTCAATATTGCTTTTGGATGTTTAGCCGATACAGTTAATTATACGCACACGGGCGGAAATGAAATCAACAACTGGCTTTGGAATTTCGGAACGGCTGGAGGGAGTACTAATCAAAATCCACAGGTGATCTATAAAACGTTTGGAAATAAAACATCTACACTCATTGTTTCAAATGGTTTTTGTACTGATACTGCAACCAATACGTTCCGGTTAAATAATTTTCTGAAAGCAGATTTCAATGTCAACCCATTCCTTTGTCCGGATAGTTTATTGTATGTTCAACCAGCACCTGTAAGCGAAAGGCCTTTGAGTTTTCTATGGGAATTTGGTGACGGAAGTAGAAGTACAGATTCTGTTCCGCTGCCACATTTATATCCTGCAGGTATAAACGAAGTAAAGTACAGCATTGCATATACCATTGTGAACGACTTGGGATGCAGCGACCGTATTGAAAAAACAATCACACAATTACGCACATGCCGTATTGATGTGCCTACCGCCTTTACGCCCAACGGCGATGGATTGAATGATCTGTTCGGTCCATTGAATGCATTGGTAGCGGAAAACTTTGTATTCAGAGTTTATAACCGTTGGGGGGGTCTGGTGTTTGAATCGAAAGACTGGACCAAACCTTGGAACGGAACAATCAAAGGAGTACAACAACCAGCTGCAAATTATGTGTGGACTTTAAGTTATCGTAATCTTGTAACGGGTAGAGATGTAAACCGAAAAGGGAGTTTTATATTGATCAGGTAATAGGTTGGTTAAACAAATGCCAGTAGTAACATACAAGTTAACAGGAATCACCCTCAGTTCTGCCAGCTTTACCCATTTCTGCCAAAATGGGGAGAAAAGTTGCTAATCAAATTTTGTTCCAACACACATTATCCCTAACTTTGCCTCCCTAAATTCAGGCTGAATAGCAAGTTGGCGCCCAATTACAGTCATAAATAACTGAAAATCAATTTACTTGTCTTTGCAAAAAGACGGTGGGCTATTCGTGTGCACAAACTTAAAAACCGGTAAGAACATATGTCTTCATCAAGAGTTGCAGCAAACAAGAGAATTAATTTCGGAAAAGTAAAACACCTTGCAGAAATTCCAGACCTGCTCGGCATCCAGATTCAATCTTTTAAAGAGTATTTTCAATTAGAAACTACTCCCGATAAGCGTAACATTGAAGGGTTATTCCGAGTGTTCAAGGAAAACTTTCCAATTACAGACACCCGTAACATTTTTGTACTGGAGTTCTTAGATTATTTTATTGATCCCCCCCGTTACTCTATCGACGAGTGTATGGAGCGTGGATTAACCTATGCGGTTCCTCTCAAAGCCAAACTCCGTTTGAGCTGTAATGATGAGGAGCATGTTGATTTCCAAACCATCGTTCAGGATGTATTCTTAGGAAACATCCCTTATATGACTCCCCGTGGTACATTTGTTATCAACGGTGCTGAGCGTGTGGTGGTATCTCAATTACACCGTTCACCTGGTGTATTTTTCGGTCAATCAATTCACCCCAACGGAACAAAGATCTACTCTGCAAGAGTTATCCCGTTCAAACGTGCGTGGATGGAATTCGCAACAGACATCAACCATGTCATGTATGCTTACATCGATCGTAAGAAAAAATTCCCTGTAACTACATTGTTACGTTCAATTGGCTTTGAAACAGATAAGGATATCCTTGAACTGTTTGGTATGGCTGATGAAGTGAAAACAGATAAAAAATCACTTGCAAAATACGAAGGCAAAAAATTGGCAGCCCGTGTACTCCGCAGCTGGGTTGAAGATTTTGTTGATGAAGATACAGGTGAGGTTGTAAGTATTGAACGTAACGAAGTTGTATTAGAGCGTGACTCTATCCTTGATGCTGAAGCCATTGAAATGATCAGCGAAATGGAAGTGAAGAGCATCTTCATACAGAAAGAAGAAGTGAGTGGTGATTTCGCCATCATCTATAACACATTAAATAAAGATACTTCTAACAGTGAGTTGGAGGCTGTACAGCATATCTATCGTCAATTGCGTGGTGCTGATGCTCCTGATAATGAAACTGCACGTGGTATTATTGATAAATTATTCTTTAGTGATAAACGTTATGATCTGGGTGAAGTTGGTCGTTATAAAATCAACCGTAAACTTGGATTGAATTTCCCTATTGAAAAGAAAGTATTAACAAAAGATGATATCATCTCCATCATTAAATACCTGGTAAGGTTGACCAATGCCAAAGCAGATATTGATGATATTGATCACTTAAGCAACCGTCGTGTACGTACGGTAGGTGAGCAGTTGTATGCACAGTTTGGTGTTGGTCTTGCACGTATGGCAAGAACGATACGTGAAAGAATGAACGTACGTGACAACGAGGTATTTACTCCGGTTGATCTGATCAATGCAAGAACCTTGTCATCAGTCATCAACTCTTTCTTTGGTACTTCACAGTTATCACAGTTCCTTGATCAAACAAATCCTCTGAGTGAGATCACGCATAAGCGTCGTATCTCCGCACTCGGGCCGGGTGGTTTGAGTCGTGAAAGAGCAGGCTTCGAGGTTCGTGACGTTCACTATTCTCACTATGGTCGTTTGTGTACCATTGAAACTCCTGAAGGTCCAAACATTGGTTTGATCTCTACTTTATGCGTTCACGCCAAAGTAAATGATATGGGTTTCATTGAAACACCTTACCGTAAAGTAGATGATGGAAAAGTGAATATGAAATCATTGACTTACCTGAGTGCAGAAGAAGAAGATACAGCAAAAATTGCGCAGGTAAATATTGCGGTAGATGAGAAAGGTCACATCATTGAAGATAAAGTGCGTTCAAGAGAAAGCGGTGATTTCCCGATCCTTGAAAAAGCAGAGGTAGAATATATGGACGTGGCACCTAACCAGATTGTTGGTTTGAGTGCATCGTTAATTCCGTTCCTTGAGCATGACGATGCCAACCGTGCATTGATGGGTAGTAACATGCAACGCCAGGCGGTTCCGTTGGTGCGTCCGCAGGCTCCTATTGTTGGTACAGGATTGGAAGGAATGGCTGCAAGAGATTCACGTATTCAATTAAATGCTGAAGGAAAAGGCATCGTTGAATATGTTGATGCCAATGAAATTCATGTTCGTTACGAACGGAATGAAGAACAACGGTTGGTTAGTTTTGAAGAAGATCTCAAGATCTATAAACTCACCAAGTTTATTAAAACAAACCAGAGTACCTGTATTAACCTGATGCCTGCTGTATTAAAAGGACAAGCTGTAAAAGAAGGCGACTTTCTTACAGAAGGTTATGCAGTGAAGAATGGTGAACTGGCATTGGGCCGTAACTTGAAAGTGGCGTTCATGCCATGGAAGGGTTACAATTTTGAAGATGCCATTGTAATTAATGAAAAAGTTGTAAAAGAAGATTTGTTTACGTCCATTCATGTTGATGAATTTGAACTGGAAGTTCGTGATACCAAATTGGGTGAAGAAGAACTGACTCCGGATATTCCTAACGTAAGCGAGGAAGCAACAAAAGATTTGGATCAGAATGGTATCATCCGTATTGGTGCTGCTATAAAAGAAGGTGATATCTTAATTGGTAAAATCACTCCTAAAGGGGAAAGCGATCCAACTCCTGAAGAGAAGTTGCTCCGTGCCATCTTTGGTGATAAAGCCGGTGATGCAAAAGATGCTTCATTGAAAGCTCCAAGTGGAACGGAAGGTGTGGTAATTGATAAAAAATTATTCCAACGTGCCAAGAAAGATAAGAATGGTAAGATCCGTGAAAAAGCTCTGCTGGAAAAAATTGAAAAGATCCACGAAAAGAATACAACCGATTTGCTGGATGTATTATTGAGCAAATTGTTATCTCTCCTGCAAAGCAAAACTTCAGCAGGTGTTAATAACAACTTTGGCGAATCATTGATTGGCAAAGGAGCTAAGTTCAATCAAAAGAATCTTGCAACAATTGACTATGCAAACGTTAACCCGTTAGGCTGGACAAATGATGCAACAACTGACGAATGGATCAACCAGTTATTACATAACTATAATATTAAGTTTAACGAAGAGTTGGGCCGTTACAAGAGAGAGAAATTTAATATCTCAATTGGTGATGAATTACCTGCAGGTGTATTGAAGCTTGCTAAGGTTTATCTCGCTGTAAAGCGTAAACTGAAAGTGGGTGATAAAATGGCGGGTCGTCATGGTAACAAAGGTATTGTGGCAAGGATCGTTCGTCAGGAAGATATGCCATTCCTTGAAGATGGAACTCCTGTTGATATTGTATTGAATCCATTGGGTGTACCAAGCCGTATGAACCTCGGGCAGATTTATGAAACTGTTCTTGGATGGGCTGGTGAAAAACTCGGTGTTAAATTCGCAACTCCAATCTTTGATGGTGCTACTGTTGAAGAAATTGCCAATCATATTGAAGAGGCAGGGTTGCCAAAGTTTGGCCATACATTTTTATATGATGGTGAAACAGGTGAACGCTTCCACCAGAAAGCGACCGTTGGAATCATTTACATGATTAAACTGCACCACATGGTTGATGATAAGATGCACGCCCGTTCAATTGGACCATACAGTTTAATTACGCAACAACCGTTAGGTGGTAAAGCACAGTTCGGTGGTCAGCGTTTTGGTGAAATGGAAGTTTGGGCATTGGAAGCATACGGTGCATCCAACATCTTACAGGAATTACTTACACTCAAATCAGATGACATCATGGGTCGTGCAAAAACCTATGAAGCCATTGTAAAAGGTGATAACGTTCCAAGACCGGGTATTCCTGAATCATTCAATGTATTGGTTCATGAATTAAGAGGATTGGGACTTGACCTGAGATTTGAAGAGTAATAATTAAGCTGTAGGCTGCACGCCTTAAGCCAGAAAGGAAATAATATTATTATGCCAAAAGCGCAAGCCGGCGGCTAAAAGCTAAAAGCAATATTTGATATGTCATTCAGAAAAGAGAATCGTCAAAGGCCAGTTTTTTCAAAAATCACTATTGGACTTGCATCTCCGGATACAATTCTGGAACGCAGCTTTGGTGAAGTGTTAAAACCTGAAACCATTAACTACCGCACTTACAAACCTGAGCGTGATGGTTTGTTTTGCGAAAGGATTTTTGGGCCGGTAAAAGATTTTGAATGTGCCTGTGGTAAATATAAGCGTATCCGTTACAAGGGTATTGTGTGCGATCGTTGCGGGGTGGAAGTAACGGAAAAGAAAGTGCGTCGTGAAAGAATGGGTCACATTAAACTGGTTGTACCTGTTGTTCATATTTGGTACTTCAAATCATTACCAAATAAAATTGGTTACCTCTTAGGTGTAAGTTCTAAGAAGTTAGAAACCATCGTTTACTACGAACGCTATGTGGTGATTCAACCCGGTGTTAAAGAAACCATGAAGATGGGTGATCTTCTTACTGAAGAAGAATACCTGGATATGCTGGATACTTTACCAAAAGATAACCAGTATTTACCCGATGAAGATCCCATGAAATTCATCGCCAAGATGGGCGCTGAAGCGGTGCATGATATGTTGCAGCGTATTGATCTTGATCAGTTGAGTTATGATTTGCGTAATGCAGCAGCTACTGAAACTTCACAGCAACGTAAAGCAGATGCCTTAAAGCGTTTAAGCGTTGTAGAAGCTTTCCGTGATGCGAATTTAAGAATCACTAACCGCCCTGAGTGGATGGTGATGCAATACATTCCTGTTATACCACCTGAGCTGCGTCCGTTAGTTCCGTTGGATGGCGGTCGTTTTGCATCTTCTGATCTCAATGATTTATATCGTCGTGTAATCATCCGTAATAATCGTTTGAAGCGTTTGCTGGAAATTAAAGCTCCTGAAGTAATTCTTCGTAACGAGAAGCGTATGTTACAGGAAGCAATTGATAGCTTATTTGATAACTCAAGAAAATCGAATGCTGTTAAAGCAGAAGGTGGCCGTGCATTGAAATCTTTGAGCGATGTGTTGAAAGGTAAGCAAGGTCGTTTCCGTCAGAACCTTCTTGGTAAGCGTGTTGACTATTCTGGTCGTTCGGTTATCGTAGTAGGTCCTGAATTGAAATTGCATGAGTGTGGTTTGCCAAAAGATATGGCTGCAGAATTGTTCAAGCCATTTATCATTCGCAAATTGATTGAAAGAGGTATTGTTAAAACGGTGAAGAGTGCAAGAAAATTAGTTGATAAGAAAGAAGCCGTTGTTTGGGATATTCTTGAAAATATATTGAAAGGTCATCCCATCATGTTGAACCGTGCCCCAACATTGCACCGTTTATCTATTCAGGCTTTTCAACCTAAGTTGATTGAAGGTAAAGCCATTCAATTGCATCCGTTGGTATGTTCTGCCTTCAACGCCGATTTTGATGGTGATCAGATGGCGGTACACGTTCCGTTGAGTAATGCGGCTGTATTAGAAGCACAGTTGTTGATGCTTGCATCACATAACATCCTCAACCCGCAGAATGGTACACCAATCACACTTCCTTCTCAGGACATGGTGTTGGGATTGTATTATATTTCTAAAGGAAAGAAAACAACTGATACTGAAATTGTAAAAGGAGAAGGCAAAGCATTTTATTCACCTGAAGAAGTGATCATTGCTTATAACGAAAAACAAATTGATCTGCACGCATGGATCAGGGTACGCTTGAATGTGCGTGAAAACGGACAGATAGTTAATAAGCTCACTGAAACAACTGTAGGTCGTGTAATCTTTAACCAGTTTGTTCCCAAAGAAGTAGGTTTTGTAAATACATTGCTTACGAAGAAGAACCTGCGTGAAATCATTGGTGATATTATTGAAATCACCAACGTTCCAAAAACTGCAAAGTTCCTGGATGATATTAAAACACTTGGTTTCCGTACTGCCTTTCAGGGTGGGTTATCGTTCAACATTAACGATCTGCTTGTTCCTGAAATAAAAGAACAGTTGGTTGAAAATGCACAAGGCGAAGTAAATGAAGTATGGGATAGTTATAATATGGGTCTCATCACCAACAATGAACGTTATAACCAGATCATTGATATCTGGAGCCGTGTTGATACACGTGTAACAGAAACATTGATTCGTGAAATGGCCAATGATAAACAAGGATTCAACTCTGTGTTTATGATGTTGGATAGTGGAGCCCGTGGTAGCAAACAGCAGGTAAAACAGCTTGCTGGTATCAGAGGTTTGATGGCGAAGCCAAGAAAATCAGGTTCTACCGGAAGTGAGATCATTGAAAATCCTGTATTGAGCAATTTTAAAGATGGCTTGAGTGTATTGGATTATTTCATCTCAACACATGGTGCCCGTAAAGGTTTGGCCGATACTGCCTTGAAGACAGCTGATGCAGGTTACTTAACCCGTCGTTTGGTTGACGTTGCACAGGATGTGGTGATCAAAGATGAAGATTGCGGAACACTGCGTGGTATTGCAACCAGTGCATTAAAAGATAATGAAGATGTTATTGAACCATTGAGCGATCGTATTGAAGGACGTACATCATTGCATGATGTGTATGAACCGCATTCAGATGCATTAATTGTTGCAGGAGGTTCAGAAATTTCATCAGCCATTGCCAAGCAAATTGAAGAAAGTGGTATTGAAACAGTTGAAATACGTTCTGTATTAACCTGCGAAAGCAAACGTGGTGTGTGTGTAAAGTGTTATGGTAAAAACCTTGCTACAGGTGCAATTGCGCAGAAAGGTGATGCAGTTGGTATCATTGCTGCACAATCCATTGGCGAACCGGGTACGCAGTTAACACTCCGTACGTTCCACGTAGGTGGTGTGGCTGGTTCTGCTTCGGTTGAATCATCCTTGCCTGCAAAGTTTGACGGTACTATTCAGTTTGATGGTTTACGTACTGTAAATGCAGTAAACAATGAAGGCAACAAAGTTCAATTGGTTATTGGTCGTACAGGTGAAGTAAGGATTATGGATGTGAAGAATGATCGCTTGCTGATTACCAACAACATTCCTTATGGTGCAACACTTTCTGTAAAAGAAGGTCACCAGATTAAGAAGGGTGAAATCATCTGTACATGGGATCCGTTCAATAACGTTATTGTTGCAGAAATTGCAGGTACAATCAAATTAGAAAATATCCTGGATGGCATTACTTACCGTGAGCAGGCCGATGAACAAACTGGTCACCGTGAAAAAGTAGTGATTGAAACAAAAGATAAAACCAAGATCCCTGCCATTTTAGTTGAAGGTGGTAAAGAAGTAAAATCATACAATCTTCCCGTTGGTTCACACATTGTGATTGAAGAAGGTGAACAAGTTACTGCAGGACAGGTATTGGTGAAAATTCCACGTGTACTCGGTAAGCTTCGTGATATCACAGGTGGTCTTCCACGTGTAACTGAACTGTTTGAAGCAAGAAACCCCGGTAACCCGGCTGTTGTTTCTGAAATTGATGGTGTGGTTACGTTTGGTTCTATCAAGCGTGGTAACAGGGAAATCATCGTTACAAGTAAGGATGATGTAATCAAGAAATATCTTGTACCTCTTACACGCCAGATCCTTGCACAGGAAGGCGATTTCATAAAAGCAGGTATTCCGTTAAGTGATGGAGCAATTGCACCGGCTGATATCTTAACCATCAAAGGGCCTTTTGCTGTACAGGAATATGTAGTGAATGAAATTCAGGAAGTATATCGTTTACAAGGTGTGCGTATTAATGATAAACACATTGAAGTAATCGTTCGTCAAATGATGAAGAAAGTAGAGATCATTGATGCTGGTGATACGAAATTCTTAGAAGAAGACCTGGTTGATCGTTTTGAATTTAATGAAGAGAACGATCGCATCTTCGATAAGAAAGTAGTTACGGATCCGGGTGATAGCCACAAGGTACGTCCGGGCCAAATTGTAACTGTTCGTGAATATCGTGAAGAGAACAGCCAGTTACGCCGTGCAGATAAGAAACTGATTGAAGTGAGAGATGCGCATTCATCTACAGCTCAACCGGTGTTGCTTGGTATCACTAAAGCTTCATTGGGCGTACAAAGCTGGATTTCTGCCGCATCATTCCAGGAAACAACCAAGGTATTAAGCACAGCAGCTATTGAAGGTAAAACCGATGAGTTGTTAGGCTTGAAAGAAAACGTTATCACTGGTCACCCGATCCCTGCAGGTACAGGCTTGCGTGAATTTGAAAACATGATCGTTGGTAGCAAAGAAGAATATGAGTTACTTCTTACAACCAAAGAAGCCATGAGCTTTGATGATGAAGAATAATTTATAAGATGATATAAGATGAGAGTTCTCCGAATATCGGAGGACTCTTTTTTTGATGTTAACAGTATCCTAAAACTTTATTCAATTTTTATCACTCGTTCATATTCCTTTACTTTGCCACCTGATTATGAAAAGTGTTCAACCGATATTATTGTTATTGCTCACTGCTGCTGTAGCAGTGTTGTTTGTATTGCATTTCTCCGGGAAAAAAGTTGCTGTAGTAGCTTCGAAAACAGAATCAAAAGACAGTATTTCGGTTCCGGCACAGCAGTTACGTGTAGCTTATATTGATCTTGATTCTATTCAAAAATATTACGAATATTTTAAGCTCAAGAATGATGATATTGAAAGGGATAAACAGCGGATCGAAAATCAGATCCAGAGTGAATTAAATAAACTTGAAAAGGACCGTGTTGAATTTTTAAAGAAAGGGCAGGCCATTACACAGGTTGATGCCGAGCGGTTTCAACAGGAATATCAAACAAGGTATCAGCAAATTGGTCAGCGTCAGCAAACATTGCAGGGCCAGCACCTGGAAAACCAGGCCAAAGCAATCGATGACATTCAGAAAAGAATCAACGATTATCTCAAAGAATATAACAAGTCCGGTAAATACAATTTCATTTTCTCCACCGGCGAAGGCAATCTTACACTGTATTATAAAGATTCCGCTTTCAATATTACCACTGAAATAGTAAAGGGGCTCAATGATGCCTACCGCCAAACCAAGAAGAAATAAGGTTTCAGATTAATCCTTATCTTCCGTTTCAATTTTTGAAACCAAATCATTGCTATGTCTTCAGAAAAAGAATTTAAACCGTCGCTCAGTTTATTTGACGCAACTATGGTGGTTGCCGGTTCTATGATCGGTTCCGGGATATTTATTGTAAGCGCTGATATTACAAGGAATGTGGGTAGTGCAGGTTGGTTAATTGTTGTATGGTTGCTTACCGGTTTTATGACTTTAACGGCCGCTGTAAGTTACGGTGAGTTAAGTGGCATGTATCCCAAAGCTGGCGGACAGTATGTGTATCTGAAAGAAGCCTATAATCCATTGGTTGGATTTTTATATGGTTGGAGTTTCTTTACCGTCATTCAAACGGCAACCATTGCTGCCGTTGGGGTTGCCTTTTCAAAATTCCTGGCCTATTTAATTCCAGGTGTAAGTGAAGATCTTGTTGCATTTGATTTGGGCTTCATTAAAATTTCTCCTGCACAACTTGTTTCTATTGCATTAATCATCCTGCTCACCTTTATTAATACAAGAGGTGTGAAAGAAGGAAAATATATTCAAACAACTTTTACGGTTACAAAACTGCTGAGTTTATTTGGCCTGATCATTTTTGGTTTGATCCTGATGAAAGGAGATGTATGGTCAGCTAACTGGAATGATGCATGGAATATTCAATCATTAGGTAAAGATGGAACTACCGCCAGTTATACAACCATTGCAGCGTTAGGAGCAATTGCTGCTGCCATGGTAGGTTCTATCTTCAGCAGTGATGCATGGAACAATGTTACATTCATTGCAGGCGAAATCAAAAATCCAAAACGCAATATTGGGTTGAGTTTATTCCTGGGCACATTGATCGTTACTATCATTTATGTTTCTGCCAATGTGATGTACACAGCCGTTCTTCCGTTACAGGAAATTGCATCGGCAGAAAAAGACAGGGTGGCGGTTGCAGCATCAAACGTCATCTTTGGCAACGCAGGAACCATCATCATTGCATTGATGATCATGGTTTCAACCTTTGGTTGTAACAATGGATTGATCCTTGCAGGGGCAAGGGTATATTACACTATGGCAAAGGATGGATTGTTTTTTAAACAGGCTGGTGAACTGAATAAGTTTGCAGTACCACAATGGAGTTTGTGGGTACAATGTATCATTGCCTGTTTATGGAGTGTGAGTGGAAAATATGGTCAGCTCTTAGATATGATTTCATTTGTAGTGGTGTTGTTTTATATGCTCACCATTGCAGGTATTTTCATTCTTCGTAAAAAACGACCCGATATTGAACGGCCGTATAAAGCATTTGGATACCCGTTATTGCCCATATTGTATATCATGATGGGGCTTGCATTTTGCATCCTCTTAATCGTCTTTAAGCCAGAATTTACCTGGCCGGGATTAATTATTGTACTGATCGGTATTCCTGTTTATTATCTTGCAGTAGCAACGAAAAAGAAACCAGCTTAAAAAGTATGAGTGCTGTAAACTTTGATCAGTTATTTGAACAACTAGCACAACTTAAGGTTGGAGTAATTGGTGATGTGATGCTTGATACCTATTTGTGGGGTCATGTTGATCGGATTTCTCCTGAAGCTCCTGTTCCTATCGTTTCATTAGATGAGAAAGAATACCGTATTGGTGGTGCAGCCAATGTAGCATTGAACATTGCTTCACTTGGTGCTGCAGTATCTATGTTGAGTGTTGTTGGGAATGATGATGAAGGAAAAATGTTGCGTCAACTGCTGGATGAAAAAAAGATCAAAACAGATTTTTTACTCAGCAGCCATAAGCGCATCACAACAAGTAAAACCAGGATCATCAGCCGTAACCAGCAAATGATGCGGTTAGATAATGAAATTACGCATGATCTTTGGTTTGAAGATGAAAACAGGTTGATCCTGGCATTGCAAACTTTTATTGCACAGGAAAAACCGGATGTGCTCATTTTTGAAGATTATAATAAAGGCGTACTCACTGAATTGATTATTCAAAAAGCAATTGATCTGTGTAAGCATCATGGGATTATTACAACAGTTGATCCAAAACGAAAGAATTTCTTCAGCTTCAAAGGGGTTGATGTGTTTAAACCGAATTTAAAAGAAGTAAAAGAAGGTTTGAATTTATTGATTGATGATGTAAATGAAGAAGCATTGAAGTCGATTCATGAGAAACTCAGAGAACAACTGCAACATCATACTTCCTTTATTACCCTTTCAGAAAAAGGAGTGTTTTATAATAATGAAACAGAAGCGGGGATCATTCCCACACATATACGCAACATTGCTGATGTAAGTGGTGCAGGCGATACAGTGATTGCTGTTGCCTCGCTGGTTTATGCTGCAGCAAAGGATGTGAAGCTAATGGCAGAAATAGCAAACATTGCCGGTGGGTTGGTTTGTGAAGAAGTAGGCACTGCTGCTATCAATAAAGAACGATTGTTACAGGAGTGCAAACTCTTACTTGCCTGATTCCTCAATTTTGTCTGCCCGTTTAATCATGATCTTAATACATTCAATTCTAAATACTAATTTTGAGCGAATCATTCTCATTGTTTTAAATGAATCAATTTGCAATAGCCATACACGGAGGTGCAGGTACTATTTTAAAAAAAGATATTACTTCCAGTCAGGAAGCAGCTTATATAAAAGGTCTGGAAGAAGCACTACAGGCTGGTTATGCTATCCTGGAGAAAGGCGGAACAGCATTAGCAGCGATTACTGCTGCAACTTTGTCATTAGAAGATTGCAGCCTCTTTAATGCGGGTAAAGGTTCTGTATTTACAAAAACCGGAACACATGAAATGGATGCTGCCATCATGGACGGTAAAACTTTAGGTGCCGGTGCAGTTGCAGGTGTAAATTCTGTAAAAAATCCAGTTGAACTTGCAATAGCGATTATGCAGAAAAGTGAACATGTTTTATTGAGCGGTGATGGAGCTTTGCAATTTGCAATACAACAGGGATTGAAAATTGAAGATGAAACTTATTTCTTTTCACAATTCCGGTATGATCAATGGCAGTTGGTAAAAAATGAAGATACAGTTGCATTGGATCATAATATTCATGTTGAAAAGAAATTCGGAACAGTTGGTGCTGTTGCCTGTGATGCATTTGGAAATCTTGCTGCAGCAACAAGCACTGGAGGCATGACCAATAAAAATTACAATCGTATCGGCGATACGCCTATCATAGGAGCAGGTACCTATGCCAACAATCAAACCTGTGCTATTTCATGTACAGGGCATGGCGAACTCTTTTTAAAAGCGGTTGCGGCTTATGATGTAAGTTGTTTAATGGAATATAAAGGAATGACATTACAAGAGGCAATGGAAATGGTTACATTGAATAAACTTGTAAAAATAAATGGTGAAGGTGGAATGGTTGGTGCAGATGCAAAAGGGAATACCGCACTTGTTTTCAATAGTGAAGGAATGTACCGTGCCATGCAAAACAGTAAAGGCGAAAAACAAATTGCCATCTACCGATAAATAACGCTCACTTATCTTTGTACTTATGCAAACATATGCTGTAATTGTGGCCGGCGGTGCCGGCAAGCGAATGGGCTCTGTACTTCCCAAGCAATTTTTACTACTCAAGAATAAACCTGTTCTGTATTATACAATCAATGCTTTTTTGAAAGCTGTTCCCGGTATTCAGGTAATTATTGTATTGCCTGAAGAACACCTTGAGTTGGGAAAAGAGATTGTTGATGGTTTTTTTTATGAACAGTCCATTCAATTAACCGTTGGTGGTGAAACCAGGTTTCATTCCGTGCAAAACGGATTAAAACTGATCAGTGAAGAATCAATCATTTTTGTTCATGATGGTGTCCGTTGTTTGGTGAGTGAACAACTCATTCAACGTTGCTATGCCACTGCTCTCGAAACAGGGAGTGCTATTCCTGCTATTGAATGCAGGGATAGTGTAAGAATGATTACAGAAGCAGGTAATGATCCGGTTGACAGAATAAAACTCCGGTTTGTTCAAACGCCACAAACCTTTCATAGTAAGATACTACTGCCTGCATTTGCCATTGATTATAAAGAACGGTTTACCGATGAGGCCAATGTTGTAGAAGCTTTTGGTTTAAAAGTTACATTGGTGCAGGGAGAAGAAACCAATATTAAAATTACCAACCCGATGGATATGATTATTGCTGAAACTATCCTGGATAAATAATTTTCATTACTCCTTCATCCATCTCAACAATTTCGGTAATCTGTTCATTCGAAGTGCCGGGTATCTTTCTTCATATGCTCCATAACTATTGTAAAAGAAAGCAAGATTCCTGATTTCGCTGCCCTCAAAGTCAAGCAGGGTATCAGTTTCAGCATGGTTAAAAATAAACCTGTCGATAAGATAATGCGAAGCTCCCAATGTTTTTCCATTGGGATGATTGCCCACAAGAATATAATACCACCGATGATGTGAATAAAGGAATGCAGCAGAAGCAAGCAGTTGATTGCTGGCGGAATAAATGCCTATGGTTTCTGCCTTTTGTTTTTTTTCTGCAATGTCAAATACTTTTTTAAAGCGGTTGAGCTGTTCCTCTGTTATGGAAGAAACCCGTTGCATGGTTTCCTTCGCAAGCGATAGAATTTCATCGAGCCCGATTCCATCTTTTACAATCAATTTACCTGTTTCAGCTTTTTTAATATTACGTTTCAGATTCGAGCGATAGTCATTACTGATGGCTTCATAATTATTGTTTAAGGAAAGCATATAATTGATACGGATCGTAAAGGGATATGCCTGTATGCTGAATAAGTTATCTTTATTAAGGTAGATATCATAGTATTTAAACTTATCCGGAATCGTTTTTAAAAACGACTCAACTGTAACTGATTCAATTTTATTTTTTGAGAAAATACCAAGACTCGCACAGAAATAAGGTTGAAATAAATAATGAATACCATATTTCTTATTCCATGTAAGCGGCATCACGGCTTCATAATCATTCAGCACCAATGCATCCCATTGATCAGCCATGGCATCGAGGTACCAGGAGTAACCATAGATCAATCCGTTTGGTGAAAGCTCAATGCAATCATCCCATTTGTTTTTGTCAATCTCTGTTTGTTGTATGTATCGGATTTGCTGCATTAGAATGGCATGCGTCTGTCAAATTTCTTCAGGCTCAGGTTTTGAATATCGATACTAAATGCAATATTTTTCAGGAAACGTTTTTCAGTAATGGTTGATTCAAAGTAATCTTTGTAAACTTTGCTGTAGAGAATGGGGATGTAAACATGAATTGTATTTTTTAAGAAAGACAACTGTAATCCTGCATCATACAACACCTTACTTCCACTGGCATTTGCTTTCCATGCATCGGCATAAGTGCCAATGTCAACAAATAGTTTCAGGGGTATTTTTACCGGCAGTATGTTCAGGATATTGATCTGGTCAGGTATATCACTTACGAAATTCATTGCTACTAACCAATCATCTGTTTTACCAATCTTATCTGCCAACAAATCGGTACGCACTTTAAAGCCGCCATCTCTCATCATGATCTGCTGGCTGGCAAATCCTTCATACTCATTTCTACCTGCAAAATAATTACTATAGGTATAGTCTTCATATCCTTTTGGTCCGGTCATATTGAAATGATAAGCATCATTCATGAATTGTTTGCTGATTGTTTTATTTCCAAGATAGAAAAACTTACCAGCGAAGAACCTGATATCAGCACCTAACCTTTCATTGTAATTAAAATAATAATTTCCTGTAAATGCTAACCGTACAAAATCTTTAGCTTGTTCTACTTGCAGCTCTGCACGGTAAGGATACAGAACCCTTGTATCCTGTGTTACAAAACGAAGCTGATTCAGATAACGGTTTGTTTGAATGGTTGTGATTTCTGTAAAACGGTTGCCGTTTGGAAAGGTATCAGTTCTGAATCGCAGCTTACCTTCATACAACAAAAAAGTTTTCCATTGAATAAACCGTTCTCTTGTACTTCGTGCGTTTTGTTCATTGAAAACAAACTTCAATGTTGGGGCCAGTTTTCTGAAACCAGTTATATACTTTGTATCAGCAGAATCAAGGAAGTCGTCGGTACTGAACTTTAAGGCATTGAGTGCAAGGGTAATCCGCTGGAATGTTTTCTGCGGATAAAAGGTATA
>Ga0163144_10012804_pt1 | contig 17566 bp, 21 predicted proteins | sample OliLak19BULKMAT1_FD_123175 | JGI IMG/M metagenome (GOLD analysis project Ga0163144, IMG submission 123175) | Freshwater microbial mat bacterial communities from Lake Vanda, McMurdo Dry Valleys, Antarctica - Oligotrophic Lake LV.19.BULKMAT1 | ecosystem: Environmental > Aquatic > Freshwater >...
AATTTACGATATGTATGGAGCTTTTTTTAAAGAATACACGAAAAAATATTTAACAACTTTAAATTTGGCCACTAGATTCATTTATCATATTGACTGCTTAAATCATAAGAATGCTAAAATTAAAATGTTTTAAAGAACAATTGTTTGAACATCATAGTAATTTGCATTTATTGTTGACGTAATCGATCCATCCTTTATGTGTGGTTCTGTTCGCATTTATAAAATGAAAGCCAACTACAGCATCATCAGGCTTTTCTTCGAAATTACAATCGTAGTTGAAGATTTCATTCTCGTTTATGATTATAGGATTCAGTTTTTGTAAGCAGGCTGTTATAATGCCTTGATCGTCAAATAGTCCTTTTTCTCTATTTTGCACCCATTTATTTATAGAATCAAATTTGCATATTTCTTTCATTTCTTTTTCTAAATCAAAATACGGTGGCAGACCAAAAATTCCAGTGTTTATTTTTAAGTTTTTGTCAATTAAATGATCGTATTTTCCGTAGTATCTACGTCTGCCTTTTAACATCAAACTTCGATTTGTTTGTAGGAATTGGTCTATTTTAGGAATTTTAGAAGTAATGACTAAATCGTTGTCTATAAATATTTCATGACTGTCGATGTTCAGTCGTGCCGGTCGATACTTCCAAGTTTCATTTACAGATTCGTAAATAGGAGCAGGATGCAGATGTTGATTTACAAATTTTACTCCATACTTAGATAGATGCTGGATTTTAGAAAGTTTTATGTTGTTATAGCAAATATATTTTTTTAGTTTATACAAACTATCGAATAGTCTTACAGACTCTTCTAGGATTCTTATTCCAGTAGTTAATGTGGAGCCGATTGTCCATCGTGCAATCATAATAGTTTGGCCACCTCGAATTCTAGTGCGTATTTGGAATTAATTAAATCACTGTATAAATCTCCGTAATTTGCAACTATCCTTCGTTTTTTGATATTACGTTTAAAAATAACGGGTGATATGTTTTCGTATTTAATACCCATGAATGTTTGGATTTTTTCTAGTGATTTTTTCCACGACTTTGTTAGATCGGAGTAATTGATAGTGATAGATTCGTTTGCGACGAGTTTTTCTTGTATGTGATTTATATGTTTATCGAAATGTTCTATGAACCATGTAACGTCTTTGGATGTTATTTGTATCCTTTTGTCTTCATTTTGCTTATTGTTTCTTTGTTGCCAAATTTGGGTATTTTTGGCCAAGCAAAAAGATATACACGAATCTAATTTGTTTCTCTTCAAATATATTATATTGTATTTTTTTTCTTTTATTTCACCCCAAATAGGAGAATTTAAGGGAAGGTGGTCGCAAATTATTTTGATTAAATTGAATTCTTTCATTACTAATGGAAAGAAATTCATAGCATTCAATAAAGGCGACAGAACACCTTTTTTGAACAATTCAGACTCATCCACCTTATAAATTCTTTTTAGTTCTTTTATTTTCCATTTAGTTGACGGTATATTATTATTCCATCTATTAAAAACCTCAAAGCCATATCGTATTTGAGTGTGTGTGCTTAATGATTCTCCCAATAGGCTAGAGCCTGTTCGTGGAGGACATATAATAATGCATTGTTTGTCCATAAATATATATATGTCTTTTTTAGTATATAATACGTACACTAAGAGTTGTCCTAGTTTGATTCATTCTCCAGATAGTAACAAATCTGATTACTGGCATTTCTTAATGAAAAAATTCCATAGACTTACCATTAAGAAAAAAACTCCTAATCATAATTTGGCGTTGATAACGTGGAATAATTTAGGTGAAGGGATTTTTGAACAATCTGTTTTTAAACATGGGTTATCCTGTGCCATACTCGGCAAAAAAATTCACAATTGGTCTAATTATTTTAAGTTCGACCTAACAGTGAATTATTTAAAGAACCTAAACGTAGATTACGTTGTAGGATGTGACTCTCATGATGCCTTATTACTAAACGATCCTAACGACATGTTAAACAAATTTGTTGCATTGGATTGCGAGATGTTATTTAATGGGGAAAGAAGATTTTATCCAGATGTAGGCGACATAACTTCATTGTGGAAAGAAAATGAATATAAGCGATTTGGCGGAAGATATCCATTCTTGAATGCTGGAGCTTGGATTGCAAAGAGAGACTTTGCCATAAATTTTTTTTCTGAGTGCAATAAGGTAAGGATATATGATTTGATGAATTGTGAAAGATACGCCTTTTTGAAGAAGGATTCTATTGGTTGCGATCAATCTTCAATTCACGCTACGTTAGCCAAGTTTCCAGAAGTAAGAGTTGATAGCAATTCTGTTGTATTTCAGAATACAGCACATGTAGAATCAGATGAACTTCATTTCACACCTACTGTCTTATAAAGACTTATATATATCAGACTTATAAACATTTAGCACAAAATTAATATAACTGAATTTAGATTTATCTAATTGAGAAAGATACTTATGAGCCAAATATATTTTATCTATGTTTAGTTTACTTTCTACTTCATTGATCGAATCACAAAATAGAGGGTAATCTTTTCCAAGATACAATTCTGTTGCTGGCAGTCTATTAACAAATATGGGAGTATTAGATAACAAGCATTCTAGAATTGTGTTGTTACAAGATGAATCTATGAGTTCCAAAAATACTAAATTTTTACTCAATAATTCGTCATATTCGTACTCACTTTGATACGGCAAAATTTGTATGGTCTTATCTGTTATATTTTTTTCCATATTTTTTATAGCCAAAAGCGTTTTATGCATTCCTGTTGGCACCTTTAGACGGTTAAATATGTCAAGTCTTCGAAGCCAATAACCTATAAAGATTAATTTCTTTTCACTATTTGCTTGAAATTGTTCGAAGTTAAATTTTGTCTGATGTTCGCAAGGGTGCAAAATAGATTGTACAGGAACTTCTAATTTTTTTTTCAAATCATCTACTACATTGTCGCATAATACGAATAGTCCTTTACATTTATCTTTTGATTTGAGCCATTTCTTACTTACATGCAGTTGTTCGATGCATGTCTTCGTCAGATGTAAAAACCCGATCCAATTTGTTTTTGGTACTTCTAAACCACCTATGATTTTTACTATATCATTCGGATATGTCAAGGTTCCTGTTTCTGAACCTAAATGTTTTTCAAGTTCGACAATACAACGTTTCCAGCCATGTCTGTGATGTTTCCATTCATTGTAATTGACTATTTTTATTTTTTTTGAATAACTGTGATTCATCATAACATTTTGGTCCCATCAAAGGTTAAAATATTTTATAAAGAACTTTCTACGTAAGATATCATAAAAGTCATATTATTTTCTTTATTGATTTGATAGCTTTTAAAAATCCATACCCGAACTTGATATCTGGTTCCAGCGTTGCTCCTTCTCCCCACTCATTCCAAGCGTTAATAAATAAAAAATCTTCAGTTGATCTGTTTATTTGAATTTCTAGAGTTTTAGAAAACAACTGCGGATTAATGTTTGTTATTACACTTGATATCTTGGGACTTCTTGGCGAATTATCAAATCCTGTCAACATGCCTCTATAGTGAATTTTATGAACTTGTTTGTGGTTTGTTATATAATTAAATACATCTTGAGCTTGATAAATTGCAGTATTGTTTAGAATTTGGTGTTTTACTTTGGTGCTTCGAAGGAAGTTGGGAAAGAATTCTACGCTTGCACTTACATGGGGACATATATCCTTATAATCTTCTGTAAAATTTCCCAAGGTAATTACCAAGTGAATTCCTTCAAATCCATTTTTTTTGGACTCTTCTTGCCAGAACTCAAATCTTTTTTTGTAATTATCAATGTCCGATATACGATATAACAATAACATGGGCTTATTATTTAATTTTATGTAATTAGGGTGTTTGAAAAATTTTAGCAAATAATCGAAGTGCCTTTTCCATTCAGGTTTATCGCCATGTTTTTTTTGAATTAATACTTCTCCATTACCGCCGTTCATTCTTCTAGTCCAACTTTCATTAGCCCAACTAAAGCAAAAAGGTAAATTGGGTTCTCCGTCTTTAAGCATTGCGAGTAATGGCTTGTCCATTATGGCTTTTTCCCCGAACCAATAGTGGTAATAACAAAATCCAAAAACTCCAAATTGTTTAGCTGCTTTAGCTTGATAGGCTCTAACTGATTTGTCCATAAGACAATATTGACCAATTTCGTTTGCTGGATATCTGAGATCGTGGCCTTCATAAATTGGTTTGGCTCTTTGCAGACATGTCCATTCAGTGAAGCCTTTTCCCCAAAATCTATTATTTTCATCGAACTCATGAAATTGTGGCAAATAAAAGGCTAAAATTTTCATTTTACCTTCAGTGTATAATCAATAAAATTCTGCTTCATTTGGAACTCAGGCCAGTTAAAAAGATTGTCTGTAGGTATGTTCACGTTTTTTTCAAAGGCATTGATAAAATCTCTAGTTAAGAAGAATTTTTCAACTGGCTGGTTAGAAACGTGCCTGTTAATTTCTTGTAATCCTGATTTATCGATCCACGACCCGTAAGCGTAGAGTGGAGCAAACACTTTTTGTTTGGGTATGTTTTCTTCGTTATAACTACTTAACTCTTCTTTAGTCAATATCAAGTGAATAAAAGCTTTGTTTTCGTGTTGATACAGATGTCCGCCGTGACGGCCTATCCAAGGGTGACATCTAACGAAAATTTTTGTATTCTTGTGCGATATTTGGACGACTTGTTTTAAAGTTTTAATAGGGTCTTCACAATGATCTAAAACGTCATATACCAAAACATAGTCATATGGGCCGTTTTTAACAACATTTTCTAGGTCAGTAGTTAGATTGGCATTTATGGAATTGGACCACTTTTGTTTGATGTCGTATCCAGTAGATGTACTAGCTCCTAAATCAGCTACTCGTTCTGCAACATGACCTTCTCCGCACCCAAAATCAACAAAACTTTTACCCTCAATCTGTTCATCGATCATTAGATCAACGATGCCAATTGCTCGTTCTTTTTTTTCTTCTTCTGATGAAGAATTGCATAACAATACCGGGTTCACAGCTATGGGCCAATCAGGATTGTTTTTATTCATTTTCACTACTTTTCTTCATATCTTCGTATAGGTTTATGAGATTATTTCTTATGTGCTTAGATATGTCTTTCCATTCTATTATCTTGTAATTTGTATTCCAGCTATTTATCTTAGAATTGAAGTGGTTTGTATCGTCATGCACATTCAAAAAATCTATCAATTTAGGTGTTATGCCATTTTCTATAAAGTGAACAATGTTAAGCTTGTTTTTTAGATTTTCTCGTATTTTCACATTCCAGCCATATACAAAAAAAGCCGCTCTATCTATTGGGTTTTTTTCTTCGAAAACCTCTTTCATGTTTGAATTTATAAATTTCTCCCACACATAAACTTTTTCATCATTTCTTGGTTGATTTTCTAAAAAGAAGTTACCACCATAAACAAATGAAGATATAACATCTAAGGGATGTCGCATTAGGTGTATTGTCGATACGTTTTTCAGTATAGGGTTGTTGAGAAAAGGTGCAGACATATAACTGGATTCTGCCACTATACTTTTTAGATTTATCCATTCAGGATTTTTTTTGCCAGTTAATACATCGTAGCTAGAACAATGACTTAGTTCTCTCTTGTCGGGATTGGACAAACGTATTTTTGCCTCTTCTAGCCCTAATGGAGTAAAGATGCACTCATGGCCGCAGGGGATTCCTGCACTAGTTAAAAATCTTGCCATGAAGACAGTGCCGCAGCGACCTGTTCCTGTAATGATTAATTTAAGTCTTGATGTATGTCTTGTCATGTTCCTTAATGTAGTATATCTGTTTAGGAGAATTTGATTGCCATAATTTAATTGCAGGTACGATTTTCATTTAAGAAAAAATTTATTATCCACTAAATTACATGTATGGGTCATTATGATTTAGAAATAGCATTGCCAGCAACTGCCTCCGGCAGATATTTACAAAGGCTTAATGATTACAAGAGATATGGACTGTTCAATTTTGCAAATCGCAAAGTTCACTTATCTTTGTTAGTAGGAACAGAGTATCATGAGGACTTTTATAATGGTTGGCCTATTAGTGTTGCCGTTGATGTTTTATCTTCTCCATTGAATCACGAAGCTTGCAAAGTTTATCATTATTATTCTAAAGAACTTATAAGTGCTGATTGGTACGCTAGATTTGATGATGACAGCATTACAAATGTTGATGATTTATTGTCTTTTTTAGAAAACAACTATGAATCAAAAGAAAAATTTTATATAAGCAATGAACTAGCCGATGATGTTAACAAAGTGGAAGAACAAATAATTGATGAGTTCTCAATTTCTAATAAAAGATTTTATCATGAGGTAGAGGCTTCCATACTATCAAAATCAGCAATAGAATCAATTGTAAAAAATGATTTAGCTAAAAAGATATTAGAAAGAAGGAGCAACATAGCATATGGTTGGACTGACCAATGTTTAGCATTAGCGGCTAGTGTCTGTAAAATATATCCAGTTCATGCTATGGTTATGTCTAAAAATCCATTTATCACAGAAATGTTCAAGTGCAATACGTTTTTTCATATACACAAAGTGTCACGAGATAATTTGGCCTTATTTAGTTTTGTGAAAAGTTTTATGGATAATGATGCACATGAGTTTGCCGGTAATTATAAATTCGAGAGAGTCAAAAGTGATAACGATTTATTTTTTGCTAATTTAAAATTGTTGTCAAGTGGGTTGGTAAGTGAAAACAACCATAGCAATGAAAGCGTGTGGTCTTTCTGTGACAATACAATCTATCTTATAGGAAATAGAGGCAGAATAACTTCAACCTTAAAAAGAATTTCAGATGATGTTTTTGAAGGATTGTTTATGAATGGCAAATCAACACACAGATTAACTAGGATTAGTTAAAACGTAGTCTACAAATGATTGCTGCATTTGAAATTCTGGAAACAATCCTTTATCTGAAAAAACAGACATTATGCGGTTTTTTACCAATTTGTTTTTGCTAAAAAATGGTTCAACAGGATATCTGTCGATTGTGTAGTTTTTCATAACAAGACCACTTTGATCGATAAAGTTTTTGTATTGAGCAAGTGGTTTCAAAACGGCTTGAGTGTCATTTGTTTCATATCCTAAATCAGACATCTCTTTTTTGTTGAAAACAATATGCATAAACGCTTTGTTAATTGTTTGGTAAAGGTGTCCACCGTGTCTTCCAATAAAAGGATGACACCGCATGTAAATCGTTGAATCTTTGTTTGTTAAAAGTTTTATCTTTTCAAGAATTTCTACTGGAGATTCATTTGTTGCATGATCGATTACATCGTAAAGCAATACCACTGAATAAGGGGCATGACTTTTGACTTTTTCAAAATTAGTGGTTAATACATCATTCCAGTCATTGGAACCAGATTTTTGAATATCATACCCAATAGACAATTCACATTTTTCTTTAGCCTTGATAGCAACATGCCCTTCTCCGCATCCAAAATCTAAGAATTTCTTTCCTTCTAGGTTTTCATTTACCATTATGTCTAGAATACCTTCGGCTCTTTCAAATTTATCCTCTTCAGATTGGATGTTGCAAATTAATTGTGGGTTTACGGCATGAGGCCACGCATCGCTTTCAAGAAGAGCTTTTAACTTTTGAAAGTCATCAGTCGCAACGTCTTGCAGGATTTCTGTAACAGAAGTTGAAACTTCTGCTTCTTGAACTCCTTCTTTTAAAAAATAACCTTTTAATTGAATTAAGTCATTTTGCAAAGATGTAATCTTTCTCATCATTCCGTCTATTGAATTTAGTTGATCTTGTGACATTTGTACCTCTTACTATAATAGTCAACATCATGAAAATATCAGTCATTTTAAATGCACATGGAAATACAGAACTGGTAAGCGATACAGTTGATTCAATTCGTAAGTGGGTCACCAATGATGTTCTCATGGTCGTTGATGGTGCTTCTTGGGATAATTGGGGAAAACAGGTCAGATTGCCAGTGAGTAAATTAGAGGGATTTCATCACAATTGTGACAAAGCTCCATATCGAAATGTGGCGTTTGGGCTTAGTCAAGCAGTGAAGATTTTCCCAAATTCCGATTGGTATATTTATTGTGAGCCTGATGTTTTGTTTGCATCTGATTCTTTCAAAGAAGATTTAGAATCTGCAAAGAAAAGAAATGTTTGGTGTATGGGAAATGATTTTAAAACAAAGAGACTTAAACTTCCCATGCTTGAGACTATATTACAGGACAAGCTTAATGGTCCGGGCAAGTATTTGCTTGGGTGTTGCATGTTTCATTCTGGTGAATTTTTGAGAGCCTTGTCTGATTTTGGATTTTTTGAGAGATTTCTTTTTTATACCAATGGATTTGCCCCCGGTGTTTTCCCCGGATATAACGGTATTTATAATTATGATTTTTCAGAGTATCTATATCCGACATTGGCCAATCATTTTGGTGGTAACGTTGAAGGCATGGCTAGTTGGAATCCAAGACTTAATGAGTGGGATGGCAATTTCAAGAAGTATCCAATAAGATGGAAGCCTGTATTGAAAATTTCAGAGGAATTTGAAGGTGCAATTTATCACCCCTTAAAAGAGTTCTCGCATCCAATAAGGCAGTTGCAAAGGATGAAAAAAAATGTCTGAATACATAAGCTATACTCCAGTGATTTTGTCGTTTGTGATTGATGTAACACGTTCTATGTTGCCACATGTTAAAGAACAAATAATCAAACCGTTGACTTTATTGGAATCGGATGATAGAACATATTTGTATAATAAAGATAAACATAAAATAGAAAGGTGGCCCGGAAAAGCGGTTGCAATGGTTGCTGATTATGAGGCACCAAATGAATTTAATGTTCGACATGCACTACAAGAGACGATATACATTGCTTCAGAACATGATCCAGATGCTGAAAAATATCTTTTTTTCATATCAGATAAATCATACCGAAACTTAAGATATACACTGGAAATCATTTCATCAATAGATAAAGCAGAGTTTTATGGCAATAAATTTGTTGTTATTGGTATAGGTTCAAAAATAGATGTTGATGCTGCATGTAAAGGGCTAGACATAGAAGGCATATCGTTAACATCACCAGATTCCATAGGTGATATTATCATTAAAAAATATAAAGGTATCTTGGACGTTGATTCCACACAGGAGAAAGAATATGGCAGAAGTGACGAAGAAAGCGAGAGCAGTTCTTGTTGATGGAGAAGCGTTCTCAAGGAGTAGGGTTGACATAATCATTCCATTTCATGGTAAATACGAAAAGGTTCTTAGACTTGTGAAAAGTATTCTTTTTGCAACCAAGAGCAACCCTTATCAAATTTGCTTGGTAGATGATTGTTCTCCAAATGTTAAATTTCTTCAGGAAATGGCATCTCTTCCACAAGTTTTTACGACTAGAACCCCATCTCAATTAGGGTTTGGAGGAGCGTTAGAATATGGATTCAAACAAACCAAACAACCGTGGGTTTTATTTTTACATTCAGATTGTTTGATCGAACAAGCTAACTGGATGTTAAACTTAGGACGTTGTTTGCTTTCTCATAAAGATGAAAATGTCAAAATGGTGTGTTCTCGGTCTAATAATCCCGGAGTTGATTTTATCAAGGTAGAAAAGTCAGAAGACGTTGAAGATTATGTTTTGTCGGAAGAAACGTTGCCTTTGTATTGTGTCATGTGCCACAGAGAGCTTTTTTCTCATATTGGTGGGTTCGTTAAAAATTATCCATATGGATGGTATGAGGATGAAGAACTGTCCTTTAGAATGAGAGCACATGGATTCAAACAAGCAGTTTGTGGCAATAGTTGGGTAAGACATGAAGGAGGAGCTACCATTAACGATTTAATGATTTTAAATCCAAAAGCTGCTAAAATAATGGAATCTAACAGAGAAAAGTGCATAGCAGACATGAAGTTGGTTAAATGTTAGCAAATAGAGGATATTTTTTATAGGATGCATAATCCTTTGATTTTTGCCATCCTGCTAATTTTTGTTTGTATTTCTCATCTGGAATCGTTTCATATCCCATCTTGTTTAGAAATCTTATTAGTTTGTTTCCATACAAAAAACCATCAGCCCGTTCTCCAGAACTATAGTAATCTTCAGGCTCTATTCCGATATAGTCATCACGCCATGTATCATCATTTCCTGCTTTTGTTACAGAGTTTTCAGTGTCTTTTACAATAACTAGCAATCCATGATTTCTCACGTCGTTATCTGTTACACCATGAAAATATTTGCCAAGCTTAGTTCCGATATGATGGTGCATCGCATTAATTGCCTTATTTAGTTGATCTTTGTCAGTCATGAAGACTGGGACTTCTTTATCTCTGGCGTATTGACGCCATTGTTTGTCTGAATCAAATCCATTAGCATATGCCTGATAAACAAAACTATTCTTATCGTCTGCGTCACTTCCAAATAATCCAAGTTTTTTAATGGAACCTAAATTGTCGATAACCGTTCCATGATAAAGAGTTCGTTCTAGCCATAATCTAAAATTTAGTTCCATGTCATATTTAGCATTTTTTATTGTATTATGAATACATAATTACGAAGCATGTTCATTTAAAGTTAAGGAGGATAGTTACATGGCAAAAAATTGTACATTTACAGATAGAAGACAGTATATTAACGGGGTATCAAATGCCAAATTTGGAACAAAAATTACTGGTACCGTTTCTATGATCGAATTCAAAGCTAATTGCCCAAGGGGAAATCGTCTTTGTAGTTCGAATTCAAGAGCATTCGTTCCAGCCGTTACTGTCTGTGCTCAAAGATTGTTTACGTCAACGCCGTCTGACGCAGTGTAATTAAAAATTAATACAAACAAACCACCTCCCCCAAAGGGGAGGTGGTTTTTGCTTGTAAATATTTAAAATTCGTGTTATATTGCTAAGATGAACATGAACATGAACATTTATCAGCTTCACCCAAAAGCAAGCAGAATAGTACCTGCCGAAAAAACATTATTTGGCACAGCGAATGCTACTGCTGTAAAGTTTTGCGGTCCTTATTCGATGGCCAACAGCATGGGATGGTGGGTTCGTTCTCCTGTTGACATTGACATTACTTGGGACGGCAAGGGGTTTACACATGATTTAAAAGAATCATATGGAGATTACGACCATGCTTTGGTTAAGTCTTTGATAAGAGATTCAGATGGAGTGGACATTGGTAAATTTTGTCCAGAAGGCGGTCGATCTAAATTCACATGGGGAGCCGTCGAGCCTTCTGTAGTGCAAATTTGGACAGGATGCATCTTTCGAACTCCACCCGGTTGGGGGTTGCTAATTAGAAGTCCTATCAATTTACCAAGACAAAATTTTTATGTGATGGAAGGGATTTTAGATACGGATTGGATGCAATACGACATTTGGACAAATCTTGCATTTGACAAAGAAGGAACTGTTGAATTGAGAAAAAATGGATTTCCCATTGCACAATTGATTCCATTTAAAAGAGAAGATAAGTGGGATTTGAAAAAGGAGATGATTAACAGAGACACGGCAGAAGCTAATCGTGTTTTTGAATATTGGATTCAATATAATCAAAAGAAATATGGTAATGGCGGCAAACAGGCTATGGACCCTAATGATTTGTCATTAACTAAAGACGCAACAACTTATTGGAAAGAAAGAAAACGTTTGTTAAGTGGCAATTTTCCTAATTTGGATGAAGTTAGTTTTAACCAATATAAAAAACACATTTTTCCTTATGTTAAACCATCTTAACTTTTTTCCCATCCTTGGGATTCGCAATATTCTGTAATTTCATTTAGTTTCATGACGCTTTCTCTATGCCATCTTCTTTCTGGTTGTTTCCAGTTTCCAAAACGAAATTCTAAAAACTTTTCCGTATCGTAAGGAGCATTAATTGGTTTTCCGTGCAGAGTTACTTTGCTAAACTTTTCGACAAAATAAGATGGAAATTTCTTTGGAATGTTCTTTCCAAATCTGCTTTTCATTATGCCTTTATTGTTTCTCCAAGGGAATAAGTCCACGAAATTTCGGTTTGTTTCATTTCTGCGAATTCTCATTAATGCTTCTGGAGCATCTGCTGGTCCGGGTTCTCTATATCTAAGATCAAGCCAAAATCCATCTTTTTTAATTCTGTGTACTAAATTTTTTACTTTAAAGATATCTTCTTCAAATATGCCAAAATCAGCGTCTTTGTCCCATGTTAGAACACCGCCTTCTCGTGCTGCTCCAACTAAGGTTCCAAAATCCATCCAGTGTGCAATATCAAATTCTGTAAAGAGATCAGACACATAGAAACAAATGTCTCTAATGTGTTTTCTGCAACATGGTGGACATTCGTTTGTTCTCAACATGCCGTTTTCATCTTTATCATGTTTGCATTTTTTTGTTAAACTGGTACATCCTTGATATTTTTCATCGATTGGGTTTAATTCATCGACTATTAAAACGTCTTTTTTGCTGTCTGGATTGTTTTTTTCTGCAAACAACATTACGACTCCTTAATCAGCATTGTGGTTGATATATTTGGCGTTCTTTCAATATAAATTTCATTGTGCCACATTTGAGGTAGCATGTTTTTCTGTTCATTACCTTTGATCCACACATCTGACATTTGAAGATATTGAGTTATATCTAAAGTATCTAAGACGATTATCTTGTCTGCAAGTTTGGATTCTCTTAGATTCACCAATCTTTGTTCGAGCGAATTCGCTGGTCTTTCGTGTCCTTTTTGGACTCTTACCCAATAATCATTCATTATGCCCACACAAAGTATATCACAATGTTTTCTTGCTTCTTCAAGAAAATTAGTATGACCTTTGTGAAACAAATCCCATATTCCCACTGTAAAACCTATTTTAGTCATGATTTATATTAGTATGATGAATCCGCAGATAAAATTACATACGAAAAGAAAATATCCATTAGTTGACAATTCTCTTTTGAAAAATACGCATAAGGGGGAACGTTGTTTTGTTGTAGCTTCTGGCAAATCTACGTTAAACCAAGATTTGGGATGGTTAAAAAACGAAATTACCATAGGCGTGAATCAATCTTATTTGGTTACAGAGCCTTATGGTTATCACCCAACATACATGTGTCTAATTGACAGAGGTTTGTATGTTAACATAAAAGAAATATATGAAAAGCTCTCGTCAAAAACAGCCTTTGTTTTGAGCAATTATAATCCTAAAAAGACAGATACTGGATCAAATTACAAAGGGGTCAATGCTGTAGCTGTTGTAAATAGAATAAACAAATGGGTTTGGGAAGGTAATTTCGACAGCGATTTAAGCAGTGGTGTTTATAGAGCTAGAAACGTTGTGATTGACTTGGCAATTCCTATGGCGATTTACATGGGATGTAGCGAAGTCTATCTTATTGGTTGCGATTGCACAGAGGATGGATATGGATATAGTTATGCAAATGATTTGGGCAATGGGCAAAGAATATCAAAGAGGATATTTAAGAGTTATTCAGTAGTGAAGAAATATGCAGAGCAACACTCGGTGAAAATATTCAATGCTGGAAAGGGCGGCAAATTAGAAGAATTTGACAGAATAGAATTAGAAACTATGGACGGCAGAGTAATTGTCGAAACTCAACAGGTTATTCCTTTGGTTTCACACAAACAATTTCTTCCTTCGTCTACATGCAAAGCAATGGCTTATTTTTCATATCCAAGTTTGGGCAATCCAGTTCTTCCTGATTCATCTTTATATTCAAAGTTGAAAGATATTTTTTCTTTGATTAAACCTGATACAAAAGTTCGTGCTGCAATGTATATGTGGAATCAGGATTTAGATGATAGGTTAAAATCACATAAAGGAAACCCCTTAGAGTTGACAAATCTATTTATTGACAACACAGGATCAGACGTAGAGGTAATACTTGATAGTTACAACTTAAAATTTGAAAATACAATTAATAGATTTAAAGATAAATTTGGAGACAAATTACATGTTGATTCTAAAAAGAAAGAAAGCGATCCTGCTTATCGCAAAGAAATAGCAAAACAGAAAAAAAGTGCTGAGGTTGGATACATGCATGATAAGTTTTTTCTGTTTTCTTCTTTGGAAGGAATTGGAAATTATATCGTATTGCAAATGACTGGCAATATAAATACCACTCAGTATTTCCAATTTAACAATATGGTGGTTTTATCTGATGACAAAGTTATTTATGACAGATATTTGCAACACTGGAAATCTTTGAAAACATCTGTTGATATGGTGCCAATTAATTCGGTTTATGATGATTCTGGTGTGTACTTTTTTCCAAGAAAAAAATGTCCGTTAGAGCAAGAGTTGGAATTATATCGGGGTAAATGTTGTGGCCTAAAGATAGATTTAGCAATGTGCTTTTTTTCCAGAGGCGGCATTGCCAAAATCATGGAAGCGTTAAAAGGAGAAGGGGCTAAGATTAGAGTTATTTTCAGCAAGGAATATGAAAATAGAATCGTACTAAGAAGATTGAGATCGGCTGGAATTGCATACAAGGTAATTGACAACAAGGGGTGGAAAGGTAGAATGCACCATAAGTTTGCTACAATACAAGGAGAAGAGTCAGTCGTTTGGACTGGTTCGTATAACCTTACCAATCCCGGTTTGAAGCTGAATGATGAAACATTGTTAAAGATAAGTGACAAATCCTTGTTTCAGCAATACTCTACAGAATTTTCAAAAATGTGGAAGAACCCACATGTAACTGATTGGATTCATGGCTAGATAGTTCATAAACCTTGAGAGGATGGCACAATGATTGGTAAGTTCTTTAAATTAGCAGAAGCAATGGAAAGCCCATCATATACAGCATTGGTTTTGGACGACGGCAGTCATGATAAACTGCTTAGGTTATTTCCTGCTCCTGCTGGATTTGAGCAACTTGCTCATCATATGACCATTAATATGGGAGGTAAAGAGAAAGGCCCAGCAGCATCTATTGTAGGGTCTGTTCAACAATTAAGGGTTGTTGGATTTGGGCAAGACGCTAGAGTAATGGCTGTTAGCGTTGAATCTGACGTGCCAAGCACCAATGCTGTTAAACATATAACTGTTGCTGTTAATAGAGCAGCAGGCGGCAAGCCATTTCATAGCAATCAACTTCAATTTACCCCTACATCACCTGTGCCTCTTTCTGGAACTGTTGCAGAAGTGACTCAAGGCGGCAAAATTATTCAGCATGACTCTAATAGTGCGTGAAGCCGCACTACTTTTCCAAACCAAGAAAACTAGCTTATTTTTCTATGGCATCCACCGAGTTCTTGCCCGGTGTAATTTGTTTGATTAAATCAATAAGAAGATTTAGTCAAATTCCAATTGAAATTATGTCCATTGATTTGAACGAAGAAGAAATAGAATCAATTTATTCAGCAGGAGGGATTGTAAGAGAAATTCCACGAATAACATCGATATTTGCAGAGATTAGGAGCTTCCACATTAGGAAGGATTTTAGTCAGAACTGTTTTTGCAAGTTAAATATGTGGGGCATGGATTATGATAAGATTGTGTATCTTGACTCTGATACTGTGGTAATCCAAAACATCGATGAGTTGTTTGACGTTCCACATTTTTTTTCTGCATGTCCCAGCATTATTACAGCTTATAATGCGAAAACAATGGAAGTGGTTGAATCACATCATTGTTCTGACTTTTTCAATGCAGGAGTGTTGGTGCTCAAGCCAGATAAAACTGTTTATCTTGATATGATGAGAAAAAAAGACGTAATTAAAAATGACGCTGATTTATCGGATCAAGGATTTCTTAATTCTTATTTTAAAAATAAGGTAAACATTTTGTCAGCATTTTACAATGCTACAAAGAGAGCACATGATACAATGTCAGACTGGTGGAAAATGAATGAAGACAAAATTAAGGTCATCCATTATACGGCCACTGATAAACCGTGGATGAAAGGACGCACATCTCCAATTGACAGATATTGGTGGAATGTGTTTAAATGATTTCTTTTTGATTGATAGGGGTATCTAATAATGCGATTACAATTCCAGCAATAGCACCAAGCAAGTGACCGTCCCAGCTTATGCGAGGATCGGAACCCAATATGCCAGATATTATTGAACTCCAATTAACAACTAAAATCAATAGGGAAATCAAAAACGGCCATAGTCTTTTTTCTCTTATGCTGAATACAAATAAAAACGATATCAGGGCATAGACCAAGCCGCTTGCACCAAGATGCATGGCGGTTCTTCCACATGCCCATAATAAAATTCCAGTCCCAATCATTAACCACACAGTTATTTGTATTTTTCTTTGTGGATATCCAGCAGCCAAAAGGATCAGAAGTACCAGTAACGGTAAGGAATTTCCGATTAGGTGTTGCCAATTTGCATGTAAAAAATGCATTGTAAAAATACCAATTGTACCGCTAGAAGTTCGAGGCACCATTCCGTATTCGTTAAAATTTATTGGGACAATATAATCTAAAAGAAAAACAGCCCATAATACTGCTATAAATCCAAATGCAAATTTCAAACCATTCATGTAATTTTCCTTTGTTGAATTTCAACAATAAGTTTGAACGCAAATGCCTGTAAATCTCTTGAAGAATCTTCTGCCTGTGTGATGTGGTGACATATTTCTTCCAATGCAGTTTGCAAGAGTCTTTTGTTGACTGTGTTACTAGAGTGTGATTCATTTATGAAAACCGTTCCATTTTCGTAAAATCCAAACGTCTCAGACCCTGCACTCATGATCGCTTTCATGCCTCTTACTTTTGGCTTGATGCAACCCATCGTGAGTTTGGCACTTTCTATCCACTGCCAAACGGAGTCAACAGCTTCAATTGCTGCTTGTGTTGGTTCAAGTATTTCAAACCCATCGTTTTCAATCTTGGAAAGCACACGACTGGCGGTTTTGATGCCGCTACTTTCGGCGGCATGTATCCAATTATGGGATTGCACAATTGCTACTTTTTGTCCTTTTCGTTTTAACGCATCAATGTGAACGCTTTTTGGTTCAACTAAAACGGCTCCATCCGCTGCTGCTTCCCAACTTTTCTGCCAAACCTCCTTTGATTTTTCTCTTTCTGTAATGTTATGAATTCGTTCTACATCTAGATAATACGAATCAATTTCACTTTCCCAGAAAGGTTCACATGAGATTAATTTACGAAAAATATTCGTTAATATGTTTTCATTTGATCCTCGTAATGCCTGTGCGACAGAACAACGAATTGTCCAGTCGTCTACATTGCGGGATTCATCAATTGCCATTTCTGCGTCATTAAAATTATAATCGAAAGAAGATGGCTCGTTTCCATGTGCTTCACGCACAAAAACTCCTTTGCGATATACCATTGGAGTTTTGTTTTGCCCGAAATTACGATCTCTTTTTGGCAAAATCTTCTGATTAACTAGTTCTGGTTCTGAGAAATGCAAGAATCTTTTGTGCAATTCTCCAAAGACTCTTTGTACGTCTCTTGTCAATGGCACGAATATGCGAGTGTACCGATCTTTGGCACGCACAGAATTGTGATCTACCACTTTGACGGTTAACCGACCATCCATCAATGCAGGCAAAAATTCTCCTACT
>Ga0163144_10012805_pt1 | contig 17566 bp, 14 predicted proteins | sample OliLak19BULKMAT1_FD_123175 | JGI IMG/M metagenome (GOLD analysis project Ga0163144, IMG submission 123175) | Freshwater microbial mat bacterial communities from Lake Vanda, McMurdo Dry Valleys, Antarctica - Oligotrophic Lake LV.19.BULKMAT1 | ecosystem: Environmental > Aquatic > Freshwater >...
CACACCGCGTGGGGCACCACCACCTCGATCTGGTCGCCGACGTCACGCAGCCTGACCATGCCCGGCACGATCACGTCGCGCATGTACTTGGCGTGCTTCCCGGACGAGGGGCTGCTGTGGCCGAGCGCCGCTGCCAGCTTCTCGGTCTGCACGCGGAAGGCGTCGGTCAGCTTGACGATCTGCGCCAGCACCTTCTTGCCTTCCTTGCTCGGCACGCCGCCGGCCTTGGCCGCGGCCACGCTCTGGCCGACCTGCTTCTGGTACTCGAAGGCCGCCGGCAGGATGTAGCGGTTGGCCATCAGCACCATCAGCTGCGCCTCGATGTTGATCGTCTTGCAGTAGGTCTCAAGGTTGATCTCGTAGCGGGCGTGCAGTTCGGCTTCGGTCAGGACCTTGAACTTCTCGAAGGCCTTGATCACCGAGGGCTTGATGATCTCGGGCAGGGCGTCGACGGTGTTCTTCAGGTTCAGCAAGCCGCGCTTGGCGGCTTCCTTCTGCCAGTCGTTGGAGTAGCCGTTGCCGTTGAAGATGATCCGCTTGTGCGCCTTGATGGTCTTGCGCAGCAGCGACGCGACGGCCGCTTCGAGCGCCTCGCCCTTGGCCAGCTTGGCTTCGAGCTCGGTGGCGAGCGCATCGAGCGACTCGGCGACGGCGACGTTGAGGCAGGTGCCCGGCAGCGCGACGTTCTGCGTGGAGCCGACCGCACGGAACTCGAACTTGTTGCCGGTGAAGGCGAACGGCGAGGTGCGGTTGCGGTCGCCCGCATCGCGCGGCAGCTTGGGCAACGCGGCGACGCCAATATCGAGGAAGCCGCCGACCTTCGTGCTCTTGGCGCCGGCGCCTTCGACCTGGTCGAAGATCTCAGTGAGCATGTCGCCGAGGAACACCGACAGGATGGCTGGCGGCGCTTCGTTGGCGCCCAGGCGATGGTCGTTGCCGGCGTGCGCAATGCTCATGCGCAGCAGACCCTGCGACACGTCAACCGCGCGAATCACCGCCGTGCAGAAGAACAGGAACTGCATGTTGTCGTGCGGTGTGTCGCCCGGGTTGAGCAGGTTGTTGCCGAGGTCGTCGCCCATGCTCCAGTTCAGGTGCTTGCCTGACCCGTTGACGCCGGCGAACGGCTTCTCGTGCAGCAGGCACGCCAGGCCGTACTTCGGCGCCACGCGCTTCAGCGTCTCCATGGTCATCATCTGATGGTCGGTGGCGACGTTGGCGCTCTCGAAGATCGGCGCGACTTCATACTGCGACGGCGCCACTTCGTTGTGACGCGTCTTGATTGGCACGCCGACCTTGTAGAGCTCGGCCTCGGCTTCGGCCATGCAGGCGAGCACCCGTTCGGGGATCGAGCCGAAGTACTGGTCCTCGAGCTCCTGGCCCTTGGGCGGGCGCGCGCCGAACAAGGTCCGGCCGGCGTTCAGCAGGTCGGGACGGGCGAAGTAGAAGTTGCTGTCGATCAGGAAGTACTCCTGCTCGGGACCGAAGGTCGCGGTGACCCGCGTCGCCGTCGAACCGAACAACTTGAGGACGCGCACGGCCTGCGCCGAGAGAGCCTCCATCGAGCGGAGCAACGGGGTCTTCTTGTCGAGCGCGGCGCCGGTCCAGCTGACGAACGCCGTCGGGATCACCAGCGTGGCGCTGTTGTTGTGGACGAGCAGCCAGGGCGGGCTGGTGGGGTCCCACGCCGTGTAGCCACGGGCCTCGAAGGTGCTGCGGATGCCGCCCGAGGGAAAGCTCGACGCATCGGGCTCGCCGCGAACCAGTTCCTTGCCGCTGAACTCGGCCAGCGCGCGGCCATCGGCCGTCGGGCCATAGAACGAGTCGTGTTTCTCGGCGGTGATGCCGGTGAGCGGCTGGAACCAGTGCGTGAAGTGCGAGGCGCCGTGCTCGACCGCCCAGTCCTTGAGGGCCGAGGCGACGGCGTCGGCGGTCGAGGCGTCGAGGGCCTCGCCGCGCATGATCGTGTCGCGCAGCGCCTTATACGCGGGCTTCGGCAGCCTGGCCTGCTGGACCTTGTCGCTGAACACCAGCGCGCCGAACGTGTCTTTCACGTTGGCAGGTGTGTTCGTGACGCGCCCTTCGGTCATGGCCCAACTGCGGATGCCCTTGATTGCCTCGCCTAATGCTGCGGAACCCATGCGTGTTTGCCCCTTTTGGTATGAAAGACCGCTCGACGAGCGATCGAGATGACAAATTATGCACGTTTTCATCATCACTTTGCAAGATTTCACCCATTCAGTTGGCGGATAAAGACGGAAAATTGCAAAGTGCGTGTCTGGAAATGCTGAAACTGCACGAGGGGCCGGGATCCGGGATCCGGGGTCCGGGATCCGGGGTCCGGGATCAAGGAAAGACGGAGCGCTGGGCGCAGCTCGACGAGGGCGTGCGGTTCGTGCCGTCGCGAAGGGCAGGGAGCGTCAGCTCGGTGAAGACGGCATAGCCGCCGTCATTGGGGTGGAAGCCGTCCGAGGCGTAGTTGGACGGCAAGTAGAGGCGGGCTTCGCACATCAAGTCCACCACCAGCACGTTACGAGCCGTGAGGGCATTGACGCGGTCCGACAAGCCGACCGCGACGCGCTGCATCAGGCTCTTCTCGACGGCGGGATTGCTGGCCAGGTAGGGCGACGCGGCGAGGTTCGGGAGGTTGAGGGCCACGATGCGGGCGTTGGGCGCGCGGGCGCGAATGCGCGCGACCAGGTCTTCGAGATCGAGGCCCCACTGACGAACTTGTGCGTCGACGAACGCATTGACGTCGGCGCCGCCGCGTGATCGGGCCGCGAACGCAATGGTGTTGGCGTCGTTGCCACCCGCAAAGATCGTCAGGTGCGTCGTCGAGGCCGACACGAACGGGGCCTCGCGTTCGATGAAGTTGCCCGCCAGCGAGTCGATCGGCCGGCCCACGGATGCGGCCAGGTCGAACACGGCCTTGCTCAGGACCGACCCGGGGATGCTGAGGTTCTGGTGGCCGACCGTTCGTCCGCCCTCGGCCAGGCGTCGACGCAGCGTCTGGACGTAGCCCGTGCCGGTGGGGCAGTCGGCGAACGGCAGGCAGGGGGACGAGCCGCCAAAGCCAATCCCGTCGCTGGCGCCGATTGCTGTGTAAAAAATAGCCGTGTTTGAGTCATTTGGGGACGGCGTGGTGGGCGCGCCGGCCTTGCTGCAGGCACTTCCGAAGGCGATCAAGGCAATGGCCGCGGCGATCGTGAGGTTTCGTGTCATGTCCGTGCTGTCTCTGTGCAAGAATTGCGCCCCTGACCCATGACGAATCCTGAGCGTCCGTGGACCCGCTTCTATCCTCCTTCAACCGCCCAGGATCTCGGGCCGCTGAAGTGGCCGCACATGCCCGCGGCCATCCGCGCCGCGGCGACGACCTATGGGCCAAAGACGGCCTTCACGCTCGGACTACCCAACGGTTCGCAGGGTGGCCTCACCTACACCGAGGTCGACCGGCGGTCGGATGCGTTCGCGGTCTACCTGCGCGAAGTGGCCGGCTTCAAGCCCGGCGACCGCATTGCCATCCAGATGCCGAACTGCCTGGCGTATCCCATCGTGGTGTTTGGGGTCCTCAAGGCGGGCTTGATCATGGTCAACACGAATCCGCTGTACACCCCAGCGGAGATGGTGCACCAGTTCTCGGATAGCGGCGCGGTGGGCCTGGTGGTGATCGATCTGTTTGCGGGCAAGGTCGCCGAGGTGCTGCCGAAAACGGCCATCACGACGGTGATCGTCGTCTCGATCGCCGACTTGCTCGCCCCGCTGAAACGGTGGCTGATTCGCGCGGTCCAGAAATACGTCAAGAAGATGGTGCCGCCGGTCACCTTCGCGCACACCGCTTTCACGCGCGCACTGGCCGCAGGAGCCGATCGCATTGCGGCCGGCGCCGACCCACAGCTCTATGCTCAGATCCTGAATCACGACAGCATCGCCGCGCTGCAGTACACGGGGGGCACCACCGGCGTCGCCAAGGGCGCCGTGCTGACGCATGGCAATCTCGTCGCGAACACGACCCAGAGCCTCGAGATGTGGAAGCCGTTTCTTCGCCTGGGCGATGAAGTGATGCTGACCGCGCTGCCGCTTTACCATATCTTCGCGTTCACGGCGAACCTGATGATCTTCTTCGTGGCCGGCGGCCGCAATATCCTGGCGCCGAGCCCGCGGCCGTTGTCGAATCTCAAGGTGGTGATGGAGAGCGAACCGATCACGTGGTTCACGGGCGTCAACACCTTGTTCGCCGGCCTGATGCACGAAGAGTGGTTCAAGGCGCGCACCAACTGGCAGTTGCGCGGGTCGGTGGCCGGCGGCATGGCGTTGGTGCCGGTGATTGGCGAGCGGTGGGAAGCCATGACCAAGACCCCGATCTACCAGGGCTATGGCCTCACCGAAACCTCACCGGTGGCGACCCTCAATCCGTTTCAACGGCCGAAGCGCGCCGCGATCGGCGTGCCGATTCCCGGCACCGACGTGCAGTTCGTGAATGCCGAAGGCCAGGTGGTGCCGTTCGGCGAGGTCGGCGAACTGTGGATCAAGGGACCGCAGGTGATGCAGGGCTACTGGCAGCGGCCGGATGAGACGGCGCGCGCGATCTCGGACGGCTGGCTGGCGACCGGCGACATCGCCCGGATGGATGCCGAGGGCTACATCGAGATCGTCGATCGCAAGAAGGACATGATTCTCGTCAGTGGCTTCAACGTCTACCCGAATGAAGTGGAAGCGACGATCGCCGAACATCCTGGCGTCATCGATACCGCAGTCGTCGGCGTCCCAGACGATGAGACCGGAGAGGTCGTCGTGGCGTTCGTTACCAAGAAGGACCAGGCGCTCACCGAGGACGAGGTGCGGCAACATTGCCGCAAGACGCTGACGGCCTACAAGGTGCCGCGCATCGTGGTGTTCCGGGCAGATCTTCCCAAGACCAACGTCGGCAAGGTGCTGCGCAAGGACCTGCGAGACGAAGCCATGCGAGTCTTCCTGGAGCGGCGTGGATAATCTCTGCCACTCGCTGGTGGGGGCCGCCCTGGGAAAGGCCGGCCTCGCCCGGCGCACCACGCTCGGCATGAGCACGCTGGTGATCGCCAACAACCTGCCCGACCTCGACGTGGCCGTGTTTGCGACCAACACGCTGGCCATGTCGTTTCGCCGCGGCTGGACGCACGGCGTGCTCGCCCAGGTCGCCCTGCCGATCGCGCTGACCGGCGCCATGCTCACCTACGACCGGCTGGTCGTCCAGCCTTCGACTCGGCGAGACGCCTCGCTCAGGCCAGGCGCGCCGAAGGCGAAGGCCGGCGAGTTGTTGCTGCTGTCGTATCTCGGCGTGCTGCTGCACGTGTTGATGGACTTGATGAACAGCTACGGCGTCCGGCTGCTGATGCCGTTCACCGGGCAGTGGTTCTACGGCGACGCGTTGTTCATTGTCGATCCCTGGTTGTATGTCGCGTTGGGCGTGGGATGGTGGCTGTCGCACCGCCGAGACGCGAAGGGCCTGGCACACGCCGCGCGACCCGCGCGCATCGGCGCCGCCCTGGCGGCGGTCTACGTCCTCGCCATGCTGGCGTCGAACGCGATCGCCCGTCACGAGGTGCGGGCAGGGCTGGCGCGCGCCGCCCGGCCCGCCGAGACACGGTTCATGGTCACGCCCGTGGCCGTCAACCCGTTCAGTCGCGAAGTGATCGTGGACCTCGGCGATCGCTACGAGAAGGGCAACCTGTGGTTCGAGCCGCGGCCCCATTTCCGCCCGGCCGGGTTTGGCCTGCCGACGGGACTGGACGACCCGGAGGCGCAGGCGGCGCTGCAGTCGCGGCGCGCGCGCGCGTTCTTGCGGTGGTCACGCTTTCCCTTCATCCAGGTCGAGCGCACCACCTCGCCGCCCACCATCTGGCTCAACGACTACCGCTACGCCAACGCCGGGGCGTATGGCTGGTCGGCCACCAGGATTCAGTGACGGCAAACTCCGGCGAAAGCCGGAGACTACAATAGCTGAATGCGAGTTGCCGTCGTCCTCCTGGCCGCCTTAGTCGCGATCCCCAGTTCCGCATCGGCGTGGGGCTTCGAAGCCCACAAGTTCATCGTCGATCGCATGGTCGAGCTGTTGCCGCCCGAGCTGAAGCCGCTCTTCGAGAAGCACCGCGCCTTCATCATTGAACGGTCGATCGATCCGGATCTCTGGCGCAACGTCGGGTGGGAAGCCGAGCCACCGAATCACTTCCTCGACCTGGACTACGGGGCGTTCGGCCCGTATCCGTTCGACGCGCTGCCGCGGGACTACGCGGCCGCGGTCCAGAAATTCGGCAAGAGCGTGGTCGACACCCAGGGCAGGCTGCCCTGGCGCACGGCCGAGTTTTACGGCAATCTCCAGCGCGAGTTCGCGTCGCTCAAGCGGCAGCCGGTTCCTGGCTACGCGATCGACAACATCCTGCTGCATGCCGCCGTGCTCGCGCACTACGTCTCGGATGGGCACGTGCCGCTGCACGCGGTGGTGAACTACAACGGTCAGCTCACTTCCCAGGACGGACTGCATTCCCGCTGGGAGTCGGAACTGTTCGAGCGCAACCGCACCCGCCTGACGATCGCCCCGGCCGCCGCCACGGGCGTGAGCAATCCGCGTGACTTCATGTTCGACACGCTGCTCGCCAGCAATCGCGCGGCCGTCAACGTGCTCGAGTCCGATGCCAAGGCCGCCGAAGGCCGCGAGTTCTATGACGATGCCTACTTCGACGCGTTGGCGAAGGGCGCGCTGCCGACGCTCGAGCGCCGGTTGAACGATTCGATCACGGCGGTGGCATCGATGCTCATCGGCGCATGGGAACAGGCCGGCCAGCCGGCGATTCCGGCCGAGCCGGCGCGAACTCCGCGTCGCATTCGACGACCTAAACTGTGATGGATGTGTATCTCGTGCCGATCGCCGCAGATCGCTTCGAGACGTACTACGAAGCGCCGGACGATGACGAGCCGGTGGCGTCTGCAGAGGGGTTGGGGTTGGCCGGCCGCTGGCGCGTGAGCTTGCACAGGCAACTGAAGGAAGCGGAGCAGTCGCGTCACCAGGTCGCCCCCGAGGTGCCCAAGACGTTGCTCGGCCGGATGCAGGCGCGATCGCTGCGATGGATCGCCGAGCGCATGGCCGAACAGCGCTTGCTGTGGCGGTTGCGCACGGCCGACGCAGCCACGCTGCACGTGGCGTCGGACATGGATCCGCAGGCCGCCGAGCACCTGATGCGCGCCGCGATGAAGCGCGACGCTGAGCGCCACGTGCGGTTGCTGGCGGTGCACTCCATCGCCCTGATCCTGTCGGCGCCGGTGGCCCTGGTCCCGGGGCCCAACGTGCTCGGCTATCTCTTCACCTTCACGGTCGTCGGACACTTCCTGTCGTGGCGAGGCGCGCGCCGGGGCGTGAGCCTCGTGCCGTGGCAGGTAGTGCCCAACGCGGACCTGGCCGATCTCCGTCGGGCTTTTGTCCTGGGCGCCGCGGACCGTCATCGCGTGATTCAGGACGTGGCCGATCGGCTGCACCTGCCGAAGCTGGCCCGGTTCGTCGAACGGATGGCGGCGGCGGGCGCGTGATATTCTCGACGCTGTGACCCTCGGCGAGCTGGCTCGGCGTCTGGAGTGCCCCGTCGAGGGCGATGCCGGCATCGAGATTCACCGCGTGGCCAAGATTGAAACCGCCGGCCCCGGTGACGTGACGTTCCTGGCCAACCCTAAATATGCCACGGCCCTGGCGGCGACCAAGGCCAGCGCGGTGATTGCCAGCGCGGCTGTTACCTCCGCCCCGTGCGCCATCCTCCGCAGCGCCACGCCGTACCTGACCTTCGCGCGCGCCGCGCAGGCCTTGTCTCCGGAGCTTCGTCTCGAGCCGGGGGTGCATCCGCAAGCGTGGGTGGCTGCTGGCGCGTCGGTGGATCCCACCGCCTCGGTCGGTCCCTTTGCTGCGATCGGCGCCGGTGCCCGCGTCGGCGCCCGAACCATCGTTCATCCCCACGCCGTGATTGCGGCCGATGCCGTGGTCGGTCCCGACTGCGTGATTCATTCTCACGTCTCCATTCGTGAGCGCTGCACGCTCGGTGCCCGCGTGGTGCTGCAGAACGGCGCGGTAATCGGCAGCGATGGTTACGGCTTCGCGCAACGGCCCGATGGCTCGCACGAGAAGATCCCGCAGACCGCGCCAGTCGTGATCGAAGATGATGTCGAGATAGGCGCCAACACCACCATCGATCGCCCGGCGGTCGGCGAGACGCGGATCAAGACCGGCACCAAGATCGACAACCTGGTGCAGATTGCCCACGGCGTGGTACTCGGCCGCCACGTGCTGCTGGCTGCGCAAGTCGGCATTGCCGGCAGCACGATCGTTGGGGACCACGTAACCTTCGGCGGGCAGGTCGGCGTCGGCGGGCACCTCTCGATCGGTGATCGCGTCACAGCGGTGGGGCAGTCGGGCATCACCAACTCGGTAGCTGCCGACCAGTTCGTGTCGGGCTACCCGGCCATTCCGAACAACGAGTGGCGCCGATCGTCGGCGGTGTTCCGAAAGCTACCGGAGATGCGGCGCCAGTTGAAGGACCTCGAGGCGCGACTCCGGAAGATCGAAGAGACGGACAACTAATGCGGACAGTCACCACCCTGATGCAGGCGGGTCTGAAGACCCGCCTCTACGCCCTCCTCGGGTTCGTCGCTATTGGCGCGGTGCTGTGGCTGGTGCCGCTGCAGGCGGCCATCCGCCCGCCGAAGCTCGAGTATCAACGCCTCGTCCTCCCCAATGGCATGGTGGTCGTGCTGCACCAGGACAAGTCGACGCCGATCGTCCAGGTCGAGCTGTGGTACCACGTCGGTTCGAAGAACGAGAAGCCCGGCCGCACCGGCTTCGCGCATTTCTTCGAGCACATGATGTTCAAGGGCTCCAAGAACGTGGAGCCTGAGCAGCATACCTCGATCATCGCCTCGGTCGGCGGCCAGGCTAACGCCTACACCAACGAAGACACGACCGTGTTCTGGCAAACCATTCCGGCGCAGTACCTGCCGCTGGCGTTGTGGATGGAAGCCGATCGCATGGCGAGCCTGCGCGTGGACGAGAAGGCGTTCATGGCCGAGCGCGAGGTGGTGAAGGAGGAGCGCCGCATGCGCATCGAGAACCCGCCCTTCGGCCTGTTGAACGAGCTGATCAGCTTCCATGCCTTCGACGTGCATCCGTACAAGCACCCGGTGATCGGCAGCATGAACGACCTGAATGCCGCGACCATCGATGACGTCCGGGCGTTCTACAACACCTATTACGTGCCCGATAATGCCACCCTGCTGATCGCGGGCGACTTCGAGACCGACAACGTGGTCAGCCTGGTGAATCAGTACTTCGCCCGCATCCCCAAGTCGGCGACCCCGGTCCCGCGCGATATTCCCAGGGAGCCGATCCACACCAAGGAGCGCCGGATCAACCTCGAGCAGCCGTGGCCGCTGCCCGCCGTGGTGGTGGCCTATCAGGCGCCCTACAACGGCCATCCCGACTCGTACCCGATGTTCGTGATGTCGAAGACGCTGTCGGACGGCCAGACGTCGCGGATCTATCGCAAGCTGGTCTACGAGACCGGCCTCGCCCTGACGGCGTTTGGCAGCAGCAGCTTCCTGGAGGACCCCGGCCTGTTCTACGCCGTGGCCCTGGTCAATCCTGGCAAGTCGGCAGATGACGTGGAGAAGGCGTTGATCGCCGAGTTCGACAAGCTCAAGGCCGAGGGCATTACCGAACGCGAGTTGCAGCGCGCCAAGAACCAGTTCTCACGCGACTACATTTTGAGCCGGCTGTCGATCAAGGACAAGGCGTCGCAGATGGGCCACGCCGAAGTGATCCAGAAGGACATGGCCAGCGCTGACGGTGAGTTCGATACCTTCTTGAAGGTCTCCACCGCCGACATCAAGCGCGCGGCGCAGATGTATTTCGTGCCGGAACGACGGATGGTGATGCGCATTATGCCTAAAGGTGGGGCCGGTGGGGCCGGTGGGGCTGGTGGGGCGGGTCAGGCGGGGGACGCGAAATGAGGCTCAAGGCAATCGCTACCCTCGTCGTGTTCTCGGCGCTGACGGCACTGGTGGCCGCGCAGGCGGTTCCGGGATCGGCGAGCTTGCGTCAGTCGGCAGCGCAAGGCGTTCGCGTCAATAACTGGCCGCGCGAAGGGCCGCCGCGTCCGCTGCCGGCGCATCCCGTGGTCTTCCCGCCGTATGAAATCCGCAAGCTGGCGAACGGGCTGCAGGTCGTGCTGGTCAGCCAGAACGAGCAGCCGTCGATCAGCGTCCGTCTGATCATCCGTGCCGGCGCGGCGCAGGATCCGAAAGACAAGCACGGCATGGCCATGCTCACGGCGACGTTGCTGGATCAGGGCGCCGGCCACCGCTCGGCCGCACAAATTGCTGACACCATCGACTTCGTCGGTGGCGCGCTGGGCACCGGTGCTGGCAGCGACCTGAGCTTTGTCAACGCGGTGGTCATGAAAGACAGCTATGACCTGGCGCTCGAGCTGATGGCCGATGTCGTGCAGCGGCCAACTTTCGCGCCAGACGAGATTGAGCGTCAACGCCAGCAGGCATTGTCGGCCTTGAAGGTGTCGGCCGACGATCCTCAAGCGGTGGCCGGTCAGGTCATCGATCGCCTGATCTACGGATTTCACCCCTACGGCATGCCAGGCGGCGGCACCGCCGCCTCACTGGCATCGCTGACGCGGGCCGACTTCGTGGACTACCACAAGAACTACTTCGTGCCGAACAACGCCTTGCTCGCGGTGGTCGGCGACATCGGTGCGGCCGAAGCCATGGCCGGACTCGAAAAGTACTTCGGTGGGTGGCAGCCCGGCGTGGTGCCCGGGCAGGTCGCGACCGAGCCGCCCCAGCCCACCAAGCGCGTGATCGTGATCGACAAGAAGGACGCCGTGCAGACGGAGATCCGCGTCGGTCACATCGCCATTCCGCGCAAGCACCCCGACTACGAGGCGGTCGACCAGGCGGTCAAGATTCTCGGCGGCGAAGGCGCCAATCGGCTGCAGCAAGTGCTGCGCTCGCAGCGGCAACTGACCTACGGCGCGTCGGCCGACCTCGACACCTACAAAATGGCGGGTGCGGTGATTGCCGAAACCGACACGCAGACGTCGAACACCGCCGAGGCCCTGCGCATTGTCGTGGATGAGTTCTCACGGTTGCAGCGCGAGCGTGTCCATGACGAGGAACTCGCCGGTGCGCAGGACTACATGGTGGGCCACTTCCCGCTGACGCTGGAAGTGCCAGACGCCATTGCCACGCAGGTCCTGAACCAGTTGTTCTACGAGCTCCCGGTGGACGACCTGCCGAAGTACCGCGAGCGCGTGTTGCGCGTGACGCCCGACGAAATTCAGCGCGTGGCGCGCTGGTTCATTCGTCCCGCCCAGCTGTCGGTGGTGCTGGTGGGCAACGCCGACGCGTTCGTCAAGGACTTGAAGGGCGTCGGTTTTGGCGACTACGAGCGCATCGCGATCGAGAACGTCGACTTGTTGTCGGCGGACTTTCAGCGCGCGGCGCCCGCCAGGCCAGAGTGACACGCCTCATGATCTCGTGCGGCGAGCCGTCGGGCGATCTCTACGCCGGCGCGCTCGTCGCCGCCTTGCGCCGCCGCGAACCCGACCTTGAAGTATTCGGTCTCGGCGGGGAACAGCTGAAGGCCGCCGGCGGCGAACTGGTCGCCGACTTTCACGGCCTGTCGGTCACCGGACTCACCGAAGCTCTGGCCGTGTTGCCGCGCTCGTGGCGCACGTTGCGTTTGTTGACCGAGGTCGCGCGCACGCGCCAGCCGCAGGCGCTGGTGGTGATCGATTACCCCGACTTCAACTTCCGCTTGATGCGCGCCATCAAAGGGCTCGGCGTGCCGGTGATCTACTACGTCAGTCCGCAGTTGTGGGCGTGGCGGGCCGGCCGCATGAAGACGATGAAGCGGTTCGTCGACCGGGTGCTGCCGATTTTTCCGTTCGAGGAAGCCCTGTATCAGAAGGCCGGAATGGATGTGCGGTTCGTCGGCCATCCCCTGATCGAACTGACCACGCCGGCGCACTCGCGTGAGGCGATGCTGCAGCGACTGAATCTCGACCCCGCCAGGCCCGTCGTGGCGTTGCTGCCGGGCAGCCGCATCAACGAACTCGAACGGCTGGCCCCGGTGATCGCGGCGGCCTTGCCGCTGATCGCCGCGCAGGTGCCGGACGTGCAGTTCGTCGTCGCCCAGGCACCCAACTTGTCGAATCACTTGTTTGCAGGGTTTGGCATCCCCGGCCTGACGCTGCGCATCGTGAAGGGACAGGCCGACGAGGTGTTGCACGCCGCCGACGCGGTGATCACCGCGTCGGGGACGGCGACCGTGCAGACCGCGCTGCACGGCAAGCCCATGGTGGTGCTCTACAAACTGTCGCCGCTGACCTACCGGCTCGGCAGACGCATGGCCCGCGTGGACATGTACGCCATGGTCAACCTGATCGCCGGCAAGCGCATTGTCCGGGAGCTGATCCAGGACGACTGTACGGCTGAGGCGGTCGCGACGGAGGCCGTCCGGATGTGCAACGACCCCGAGTATCGCGGGCGAATGATCGAGGACCTGGCCGAGGTGTGCCGCCGGCTCGGCGGTCCCGGTGCGAGCGAGCGCGCCGCCGATGCGGTGCTCGATGTCGTACACTCGGCCGATGCGCCGTAACCTGTTTGTCACCCTGCTCGTCGCGCTGGCGGTTGTTCCCACACGAGCCGTGACCGTGGTTCCCCTCAGCTTCGAAGAACTCGTCCGGCAATCGTCGAGCGTGGTCTATGCGCGCGTGCTGGAGGTTCGCGGCCAGTGGACCGACGACCGGCGCAGCATCGATAGCCTCGTCACGGTCGCCGTGATCAAGGGACTGAAGGGCACGTCGGCGACCGAGCTGACCCTGACGGTGCCTGGCGGGCAAGTGGGACGCTACCTGAACCTGATCCCCGGAGCGCCATCGCTGTCGCGTGGCGACCTGGCGGTGTTGTTCCTGACGGCGCGGGGGCCACGGTTGCCCGTCACAACCGGCTTTACGCAAGGGATCTACCGCGTGAGTCGTGACGGCGTGTCGGGGGCCGCCCTGGTGACGCCGCCCGCGGTGGAATCGACGGCGCAACCGATCGTCCGTGGTGATCGCCGGCGCAAGCCGGTCTCGCTCGCCGCGTTCGAAGCCGCCGTGCGAACCGTGCAGAAGGGCCTTAGTGCCGTCCGGGACGGCGGGCGTGCCGTCCGGGACGGCGGGCGTGCCGTCCGGGACGGCGGGCGTGCCGTCCGGGACGGTTCTCGATGAGAACGGCGATTGGTCTGCTGTTCGTCGCCCTGCTGGTGTCGGGCGCGACGTCACCCGTCGATGCCTACCTCAAGCTCGGCACGCCGGTGGACGGCCGGGTCGTGGACGTGACCTGGCGCACGCCGATTCGTTATTTCGTGTCCGACGCCGATGCCGGCAGCGTCTCGGCGAATGACCTGCGTGGCGCGGTGTCGCGCGCGAGTGCCACGTGGCAGGCCGTGCCTTCGGCCACCGTGCGATTCGAGTATCAAGGCATGACGGCCTCGGTGCCCGGCATGGTGGATGGCCGGACGACCCTGGGCTTTCTTGACCGGCCGGAACTCGACCGCGTCCTGGGCGCGACGAGCTTCCTGATCGACACCACCGACGGCGCGATCGTTGAAGCCGACGTGTTCTTCAACTCCCGATTTGCGTGGTCCGTGTCGGCCGGCGGCACGCCGGGACGCGTCGACCTGGAAGCCGTCGCGCTCCACGAACTCGGGCATCTCCTGGGGTTGAGCCATTCAGCGCTCGGCGAAACCGGGCTGACCGGAACCGGCGGTCGCCGCGTCATTGCCTCGGGCTCGGTGATGTTTCCAATTGCCATGGCGGCCGGCACGATCGTCGATCGCGTGTTGCAGGCCGACGATCGTGCGGGGATCTCAGATCTGTATCCCGCGGCGGACCAATTGGCTTCGACCGGCGGCATCACTGGCCGGGTGACGAAACACGGCCAGGGGCTGCTCGGCGCGCACGTGGTCGCGTTCAATCCCGAGACCGGCGCGTTGGTGGCGAACTTCGCGTTAAACGCGAATGGCGAGTTCGCGATCGCTCGCCTCGAGCCCGGGCCGTACATCCTGAGGGTCGAGCCGCTCGATGACGCCGAAGCCGACAGCTTCTTCTCGACCGCCATCGACGTGGACTTTCGTGTGGCCTATGCGACCCGAATGGTGGTGGCCCCCAAAGGGGGAGCGTCGGCGCCGATCGAGATTAAGGTGCTTCCGAAATGAAGTGCTGGGGTGCTGGGGTGCTGAGGTGCTTAGGTGCTCTGGTGCTCGCGTGCTGGGGTGCGGGCGCTGTCTACGCACAAGAGGCGCCGGAGCTTCGCGTGCATCGCCTTGTGCTCGACGGCGGGGTGATGTGGTCGGGCAGCTACGCGATTGGTGACCGCAGCGCGCAACTGCGCGGGAACGCCGCTGGCGCCTCGCCGTCGCCGTTCACCTTGTTCTCAACCAGCTCGGAAGTCGGTCCCACGGCGAGCGCGGTCGTGCGGGTGGGGTTCACGCTGACGCCGCGGCTGGTCATCGAGGGCGGCGGTGCGTTCGGCAGGCCGCGCGTCCGGGCCGCGATTGCGCAGGACGCCGAAGCCGGCCAGCAACAGCTGGAAGGCGAGCAGTTGCAGCAGTACCTGATCGACGCCGCCCTCGTCTGGCACTTGCCGATGCGATGGGGAACGCGGCTGCGGCCGTTCATCATCGGCGGCGGCGGATACCTGCGGCAGTTGCACGAGGAGCGCACGCTGGTGGAGACCGGCCAGCTCTACTACGGTGGCGTCGGCGCGCGCTATTGGTTCCACGGTGGTTCCGGCACCACTCGAGGCGTTGGCATGCGAGGTGAGGTTCGCGCCAACCTGCGCCGCGAGGGCATCGACTTCGAAGATAAGACGCGCGTCTTTCCGACCGTGGCCGTTCATTTGTTCTTCAGCCTCTAACCAACCATGGCCCATCCCGCTGTCCAGTTCGTGGACGTCTCTGTGAGTCGTGGCGGGCGAGGCGTGCTGCATGGCGTCTCGCTGTCGGTCGCGGCGGGGCAGACCCTGGCGCTGGTCGGGCGCAGCGGGTCAGGTAAGACCACGCTGCTGCGGCTGGTCAACCGGCTGCTGGATCCCGATCGCGGAGAGGTGCTCGTCGACGGACTCAGCACGCGGGCGTGGAATGCCGTGGAGTTGCGACGCCGCACGGGCTACGTCATCCAGGATGCCGGCCTGTTTCCACACGTCACCGTGGCCGGCAATATCGCGACCGTGCCGAGACTACTTGAGTGGCCCGCGGCTCGGGTCGAGGCGCGCGTGGACGAATTGCTGACGCTGGTCGACCTCGATCCCGCCGTGTTTCGCGGCCGCTGGCCCGACGAGCTCTCGGGCGGGCAGCGGCAACGCGCGGGGCTGGCGCGCGCGCTGGCCGCGGACCCACCGCTCCTGTTAATGGACGAGCCATTCGGCGCGCTGGATCCCATCACGAAGGGCGAGCTTCATGTGGAGTTTCAACGCGTCCAGCAGACGCTCCATCGAGCGATCATCCTGGTGACCCATGACATGGCCGAGGCGTGCCTACTGGCCGACCAGATTGCTGTGTTGCACGAGGGCGAGCTGATTGCGTGCGAGACGCCGGCGAATGTTCTGGCCTCGCATGATTCTCGCGTGACATCACTGTTTGGGAAGCTCCGGTTAAAGCCGGAGGCTACTCAACAGGCTACTCCGCGGGGCCGCGAATGACGGAACTGCTGGCGTTCATCGCGTCGCATCGCGCCGAGATGGCGACCCGGCTGGGCGAGCATGTCGTCCTCGTCGCCGCGTCGACCGCCATTGCCGCAGCGATTGGGATTCCACTTGGCGTCCTCGCCGCCCGTCGGCCCTCGCTGTCACGGCCGATCGTAGGTTTCGCGAATCTCGCGCAAACCATTCCAAGCCTGGCGTTGTTCGGGTTCCTGATCCCGCTGCCGTTCATCGGCGGCATCGGCACACGGACTGCGCTGGTCGCGCTCACGGTCTACGCGGTGCTGCCGATCCTGCGCGCGACGATCACCGGCCTTCAGGGCGTGCCGCCGGCGGTGGTGGAGTGCGCGGTTGCCATGGGGCTGACGCCGCGGCAAGTACTGCGGCAGGTGGAATGGCCGCTGGCCTTGCCCGCGATCGTGTCTGGCCTGCGCGTGGCGGTGGTGATTGGCGTCGGGACGGCGACGATTGCGTCGGCCATCGGTGCCGGGGGATTGGGCGACTACATTTTCCGCGGTCTCGCGATGGTCGATGCGACCGTGATCCTGGCGGGCGCGCTGCCGGCAGCGCTGCTGGCCCTGGCAGCTGACGCCGCGCTGGCGGCGGCCGGACAACTGGCCGACCCTCGCCGTCGATCACGTCGCCACGTGGTGGTCCTGATAGTTGTGACGATCCTGGCGGTGACCACCCTCGTGTCGGGACGAGCCACCTCTGGTCGTGCCGATCTCATCGTGGGGTCAAAGAATTTCACCGAGCAAGTCGTGCTGGGCGAACTGATGGCGCAGGCCATCGAGCGCCAGGCCGGGCTGACCGTCGAGCGCCGCCTGAATCTCGGTGGCACCGCGATCGCACACGAGGCGCTGCTGAGCGGCGGCATCGATGTCTATGCCGAGTACACGGGCACCTCGCTCACCGCCATCTTCAAGCAACCGCCATCCGCGGACTCAGAGCAGGTGTTCGCGACTGTCCGCGACCGCTACGCGTCGGTCGGGCTGACGTTGTTACCGCGGCTGGGATTCAACAACACGTTTGCGATCATGGTGAGAGGCGAGGATGCCAGGCGGCTGGGGATGAAGACGGTGAGTGACCTTGCCGGTCAGCTCCGGCTGAAGCCGGAGGCTACTCCGCAGGCTACTCGGCAGGCTGCTCCGAAGGCCACAGCGGCATGGCGCGCAGGGTTTGGCTACGAGTTCCTGGAGCGGCCCGATGGCTTCAAGGGGCTGAATGCGGCATACGGACTGGCGTTCGGCGGCGCGCCGCGCGTGATGGATCTCAACCTGATCTACCGGGCAGTAGCCGCGGGCGAGATCGACGTGACGGCAGGGGATGCCACAAGCGGCCTGATCGGTGCCCTGGGGCTGGCCGTGCTCGAGGACGACCAGCACTATTTTCCAGTCTACGACGCGGCGCCGGTCGCGCGCGCCTCGACCATGCTGCAATATCCGGCTGCGGCCGCCGCCCTCCGCAGCCTGGCCGGCCGGGTCTCGGCGGCCGACATGCGGCAGATGAATTTTGCCGTCGATGGCGAGAAGCAAGACCCCGCCGTCGTCGTCCGCACGTTCCTTGATAGAATTGGAGGGTTCTAGCCCAGGAGCCAGTCGCCATCATGCCAAGCCTCGATACGTACAAGACCCGCACCCCATTGTCCGTCGGCGCCGAGACGGTGAGCATCTACAGCCTGCCCGCCCTCGCGAAGGCCGGGTTCCCCAACGTGAACCGGCTGCCGTACTCCCTCAAGATCCTGCTCGAGAACCTGCTGCGCCGCGAAGACAACGGCTTTGTGAAGACCGCCGACATCACC
>Ga0163144_10012807_pt1 | contig 17565 bp, 14 predicted proteins | sample OliLak19BULKMAT1_FD_123175 | JGI IMG/M metagenome (GOLD analysis project Ga0163144, IMG submission 123175) | Freshwater microbial mat bacterial communities from Lake Vanda, McMurdo Dry Valleys, Antarctica - Oligotrophic Lake LV.19.BULKMAT1 | ecosystem: Environmental > Aquatic > Freshwater >...
ACCCTGGCCCTGCGCGCATCGGAAGAAAAATATCGCAGTCTGTTCGACTCGATTGATGAAGGCTTTTGCATTATCGAGAAGGTCCACGGTGACACGGACGCGCAGCTCGATTTTCGCTACATCGAAGTGAATCCCGCATTCGAGATCCAGGCAGGGGTGAGCAATGTCGTCGGCAAGACGCTGCGCCAAGTATTTCCAGACCTTACCGAGCAGTGGTACGTCACCTTTGACAGCATTCTCGACACGGGTGAGCCAAGCCGGTTTGAACGTGAACTCTCGGCCGGCGGGCCGGTGATGGAACTGTATGCGTTCCGGGTCGAGGGCGAGACCAAAGGTCGGGTCGCGGTGATCTTCAGAGACATCAGCGTGCGCAAGCGCGTTGATTCGGAACTGAAGGATGCCTTGACCGCAGCGGAAAAAGCGAACCGCGCGAAATCGGAATTTCTCTCTTCCATGAGCCATGAATTGCGCACGCCGCTGCACGCGATTCTGGGCTTTGCCCAGTTGGTGGAAGAAAGCACGCCGACGCCGACGCAAAAGCGCAGCGTGGATCAGATCATCAAGGCCGGCTGGTATTTGCTGGAACTGATCAACGAAATTCTGGATCTGGCGCTGATCGAGTCGGGCCGGCTGACGCTGTCCGAAGAGCCTGTGTCGCTGACGGAAGTGATGCTGGAATGCTCGGGGATGATTGAGCTGCAGGCGCAAAAGCGCGGCATCAGCCTGAGCTTTCCACGGCTTGATGCGCCTTGCTTTGTCAAGGCGGACCGCACCCGCTTCAAGCAGGCGTTGATCAATCTGCTGTTCAACGCGATCAAGTACAACAAAACGGGCGGCGCCGTCGCGTTGGAATGCACGCTCGCACCGCCGCACTCGATTCGAGTCAGCGTGCGCGATACCGGTGTCGGCCTGACCGAAGAGCAACTTGGCCAACTGTTTCAGCCGTTTAACCGCCTCGGCAAGGAGGCCAGTGCTGAAGAGGGCACCGGCATTGGGCTGGTGGTCACCAAGCGGCTGGTGGAATTGATGGGCGGCAGCATCGGTGCGAGCAGCGAGGTCGGTGTCGGCAGTGTTTTCTGGATTGAAATGGGTTTGACGGGCTAACGTGGATTATTGTTGCCAGTTGGTCAACATGATTTTTGTTCTTGTCCACCAAGATGTACTCGTCAAACGGCCACTTCAATTCCAAAGCGATTCGTGCACCGCCTTTTCGATATGCGTCGATCTTTGGTAGTTCCTCCAAAGAGAAAATCTGAGGCTTGGGAAGCTCTGAATAACTTCCGAAGCACGCCATAATTCACGCACGCGCGCCAGAGAATCGCTGGTTCCTGGCCGGTGCGGCGATCTATGTCCTCTGCGCATATCGGCCTGGCGGTCGTTCCATTGCACTGCTTGTCCGATTCCACGAGTGATTGGTCGTGCCACAAACCGATGGCAGGGCTTGCCACAGGCCAGCCCTGCCATCGGATGATGACTTACCATAGCGGCATCTTCTGCCGGCCACGCCCATGAAAACACCGCCTTCGTTCCTTGACGACGCCCAGACCGAGCGTCTTGCCGAATTGCTTGAACTGCGGGCTGTTCCGTTCCAGGGCTTCAACCTCGAGGCGCTGGATGGTTATCTGTCGGCGCTGACCGTAGGCCCCGAACTGGTATTGCCCAGCGAATGGCAGCCTCAGGTCTGGGGGCCCAAGCCGCCACGCTGGGAGAATGAGGCCGAAGTGGAGGAAGTACAGAACCTGCTGATGGGCCTGTGGAACACCTGCGTGGCACGTGCGGAGGCAGGCGAGGACCTGCCCGAGCACCTGTCGCCGTTGATGTGGCTGCCGGAAGATCCGATGGCCGAGCACCCCGATGATCTTGATGTCGGCCACGACTGGAGTATCGGTTTTTTCCGCGGCGTCGAGCTGCGCGAAGCGGCTTGGGACGCATGGCTGGATCGCGAAGACTGGATCGAGGAGATCTTCGCCCTGCTCGAACAGCTGGCCAGCGGCGAGGTTCTGCCAGAAGATTATCCGAAGGAACCGGCGGTTCCAGTCAGTTACCGCGAGCGGTTGGAGATTGTCGCCAGCTTGCCCGGCATGCTGGCCGACCTGCACGAATACCGCATCGAACAAATGACGCCGCGCACGCCGGTACGTCGCGCCGCTGCACCTGATCGGAATGCGCCCTGTCCCTGCGGCAGTGGACGCAAGTACAAGAAATGTTGCGGAGCTAATTGACTCCGTTTTCCTGTAGCCAGGCGTCGTGAAAATGCGCTTTCGCTCAGGGAATGCAAAGGACATGGAGAGAGTCCTATCGATTTTTTTCGAAGGGGCTTGGTTTTTCCTGAACGTTTTTTGCGCGACTTTTGCGCTGGCCGTTGCTGATCTTCTCAAGACTGGAAAATCAGGACCGCAAGCGCGAAAGGCCGCCAAGGCGGGCCTGGCAAGCCCTGCATCGTCGAATCTCTCAATACGGAGCTTGGCAGCTTGCAGGTTGACGCCGAGAGGCCTTGGCGGAGTTCAAGTTGGCGATGGAAGTGCTGTAGGCCGCGAGTGGCGAGTGGGCCGAGCGCAACACGCCGCTGTGGACGTTCATCGCGCTGCCGGAAACGGAGTTCGATGCGCTGGACTGACGGGTGAGCCTGCCCGCGTCGCGTGCGACATCACGCAGACGGATCAGATCCCGCCATGCCACTGGTAGCCGCGGTCTTCCCAGTAGCCGCCCTTGCCGGCGCCGAGTCCGGCCATGGACTGCACCAGTTCGATGCCGACGATGTACTTGGCCATCTTGTAGCCGAGCTTGCGCTCCAGGCGCACGCGCAGCGGGGCACCGTGCGGGATGTCGAGGGTTTTATCGTTCATTTCGTAGGCGAGGATGCTCTGCGGATGGTAGGCCTCGGCCAGGTAGATGCTCTCGTAATAGCGTTGGTCGTTGTTGTCGAGGCTGTCGGCACAGTGGAACAGCACGTATTTGGCACCATCCTGCGGGCCAGCCATGTCCAGCAGCCGGCCCAGCGGCGTGCCCTTCCATTTGCCGATGCAGCTCCAGCCTTCGACACAGTCGTGGCGGGTGATCTGGGTGCGCGAGGGCAGCGCGCGCAGTTCGGCCAAATCCAGGCTCAATGGAGTCTTCACCAGGCCGCTGATCTTCAACCGATAGTCGGCAAAATCATTGGCGACCATCGCCAAATATTCCGGCGTCTGCGGATTGATCGAGCCGTTGGCCTTGAACACGGGCGACAAATCGGCCTCGGTGAATTCCTGGGCCAGCGCATCCTCTGGCGTCAGCGCATGCAGCACGAAATCGGTGGGTGCATCGGCGGTTGCCAGCAGCGACTTGAAGGTGCTGTTTTCGGCAAGCCGGTCGCAGCCGCCCAGCAGCACCGCACCGCTGGCCAGCGCCAGTTTTTCCAAGAATCGCCTGCGCTCATTGCCGGACATGCTCGTCTCCCGTTGGCGTGGTTTCGTCGTGGATGTGATAGCGCCCGGTGATCATCGAGCGGATCTGATTGAGCGGCCCGCTGACCAGCACCATGAAAACGTGGACGGCGATGAAGGCCACGAAGGCGACGGCGATGATGAAGTGCCAGGTGCGCGCCGACTGCCGGCCACCGACCAGGTCGATCATCCAGCCGAGCACCGAGCCCAGGTGCGGCGACATGGCCAGCCCCATCAGCACAATGCCCGGTGCGAAGATGAAGATCACCGCGAGGTAGGCCAGCTTTTGCAGCACGTTGTAGCGGGTGGCGGCGATGCCAGTGGGATGCTTGAAGCGCAGGTGGTCGCGGACTGACTGGCCAATGCCGCGCCAGTCGCTGCGCGTCGGCGCGAGATCATTGCGCAGGTGTTTTGCGCGCCATGACCATATCCAATAGATCAGGCCGTTGATCAGGAACAGCCAGGCGAAGAAAAAATGCCAGCGCCGGCCTTCGGCCAGGTTGCGCGGACCGGGAATCGTCGCCCAGGTCGGGAAGCCGCGCTTGACCGTGGTGCCGGCCATGTTCGGGGACACGCCAAGGATGCCGGTGGTATCGAAGCGATGGCCACCGATCTGCGTTTCACCGCGCAGTTGGCCATCGGCGCCAGTCTTGCCGGTCATTGCCAGCACGGGCCGGCTGAAATCCGAATACTTGCCCCAGTACAGCGCCGGATGGGCATTGAAGATCTGCAGGCCGCTCATCAGCAGCACGAACAGGCAGACCACGTTGATCCAGTGCATCAGGCGCACCGGCAGGCGATGGCGATAGGTTTTTTTCAGTGCGCCGTCTGACATGCTCTTTCCCCGTGTCCAGTGGCTCAGGATGAGCCTACACCCATGGCAGAGAGGTTGCTCTCGGGCGAAAGGATGCGCGATGCCACCGCCGGTGCTGTTGCTGATAGCTTGTCGGTGGCATTGGCAGCGACGACTATGCCTTGGTGCAGGGGGGGGGCTCGGCGTCAGGCTCCGATCTGCCCGATTTCCGAATTCCTGAAAGGGTGGGCAATGCCAAGAATTCTGCCGATGCTTGCACTGTTTGCCATGCTGGCCGTGCTTGCTCCAGCCTGCCGGGCGGAAAAGCTGTCATCCGATGCACTGGCGCAAGCGAACGCCAAGGGCAGCGTGCGCGTTCTGGTCATGCTCAATGATGATCCGGTGCCGGCCGGGAAGCTGGATCGAGCCCGTCGACAGCTGCAGGTCAGTCAGCGTGTCGACGGCGTACTCGGGCGTCTGGCGGAAAACAATCTGCCGGATGCAAGCCCGCGAATATATCGCCGCTTCATTTTCGTGCCCGCATTCGCCATCGAGGCCAATGTCGCCGTTCTTGCGCGACTGGAGGGCGATCCCGACGTCAGGCGCATCGATATTGATGCGCCGGGCAGCGGCAGCGCGATCGCGCCAGACGAGGCCTCGGTGCTCAACAATGTCAGCCCGCTGCAGGCCATGGGCCTGGACGGCACCGGCATGAAGGTCGCGGTGATTGATTCAGGCCTGGATACCGACCACGTCGACCTGCAGCCGCGCCTGGTGGCCCAACAGTGTTTTTGCAGCGGTGGTGGCGGCTGTTGCGCCAACGGTCAGGCGACGCAGTCGGGCGCTGGGGCCGCCGAGGATGGCCACGGCCACGGCACCAATGTCACCGGTATCATTGTCGGCCAGGGCATTGTTGCCCCGCGTGGCGCGGTGCCGGCAGTCGAGCTGGTGGCGGTGCGGGTGCTCGACAACAACAACAGCTTTTGCTGTGCCTCGGATGTGATTGCAGCCATGGACTGGGTGGCGGCCAACCACCCTGACGTCGATGCGGTGAACATGAGCGTTGGCACCAGCGCTTTGCACGCGGGAAACTGCGACAGCTCGAACACCGCCATGGCGGCAGCGTTGTCAAACTTGACGGCACTCGGTGCCGTTGTGGTCGCATCTGCGGGCAACCAGGGCAATAGCGACAAGATGAGTGCGCCCGCCTGCCTCCTGAATGCAGTCGGCGTCGGCGCGACCTGGGATTTCACCGGCCCCGCCTCGCCATTCCTGGGCTGCACGGAAACCAGAGAGCCGAAAAAACCCGCCTGCTTCAGCAATCGCAGCTCGACCACGGATATTTACGGGGCGGGAGCTTTCGTCACTTCGACCGGACGCAACGGCGCCACTTCGACCTTCGGCGGCACCTCGATGGCTTCGCCGATGGTGGCGGCGTGCGCGATTGCGCTGAAGCAGGCGGCGCCGGCCTCCACCGTGGCCCAGCGCATGGAGGCCATGACCCTGGCGCCGACCACGGTGACTGATGTCGTGTCCGGCCGCAGCTTCCCATTCCTGGACTGCGTCGATGCGGTGCAACTGCTGACTGCCGCGCTGCCGCCGGTGCTCAGCCTGGCCGATGCGACGGTGGTCGAAGGCAATGGCGGTGCACGCATTGCCGGCTTTGTCGCCAGTCTCTCGAAACCGGCACCGGCGCCGGGCGTGAGCTTCACGCTGGCGACCGCCAATGCTCGCGGCCCCGGCAACGCCGCCGTGTCCGGCCAGGACTATGCGTCCGTGCCGGCCGCCATGGTCACGATCCCGGCCGGGCAAACGACGGCCACGTTCAACGTCAAGGTCTTCGGTGATCGCAAGCGCGAAGCTGATGAAGTCTTCTGGGTGGTCATCAGCGGCGTCAACAATGCCGCCGCCCCGCGTGACCATGCACTGGGCCGTATCCTTGATGACGATGCCTTGGCCAACGATTGACGGTAACGGTGCATCTCGCTTGACCGGATCGACTCTCTGGATCAATCGCCACTGCGCTGTTTCCAGAACGGAATCCGCCATGGCGGCAGCGTCTCGCCGGGCTTGCCGTCATCGCTCAGACGCGGCGGGCGTTGCACCAGCAACTCGTGCTGTCCATTGGCGACATCAAGAAGGCTGATCATCGCCCAAGCGCCGCGCTGGCCGGAAACAGGATCGCTGCCGCCGAAAAACGCCGCCGTCACCGGCTCGCCGTCGATCTGCAGAGGGTGCAGCTTCGCCAGGCAGTCCAGGCCATCGCCACGCAGCGCGGCCTCAATGGCCAACGCCTGCGGGCAGTGCTGGCGCATCAGCGGCGTGTGCCGTGTCGGCTGGTAGGGCATGAACAATCGCAGCGTGTCCTCCCGGATGATGGTGACGGGCAGGAACGGCAGGCGCGGGTCGGTCGCGCCATCCGGGCGCAGGCTGGCGTAGTGCCCGTTGTGCAGGACGTGTTCGGCGCCGGGCTGGTAGCGGGGCAGTCCGTCAAAAGCGCCGTTGTCCATGTCGCGTCCGCGCAGCAACATCGCCATGCTGATGGCGATCAGCACCGGCATCGTGCCGGCCATCATTTACAGCGTGCCCCGGTTGGCGCCGATCTGGCTGGTGGCGAGCGCTAACAGCGGGTTGCTGGCGCGGCCCATGCCGATGCGCGAATAGAAGTTGAATATGCGCAGCGGGCCGCCCGCGCGGCCCTGGTCGATCAACTGCTGGCCACGCCAGCGATCCAGCGCATAGACCACGAGGAAGGGCAGCAGGAATGTCGAGAACAGCAGCCAGAAACCGGCGAACCAAGGCCCGGTATCCAGGTTGAGGGCCTGCACGCCGAGCAGGACCAGCAGGAAGACGACGATCAACAGGCTGGGCAGCATCAGGCTGATGGCCACGCCGAAGCCGAGGCCGAAAACCTTGGTGGCGCGGCTATCGGCCGCTTCGATCAAGCTGTTCGCATCCAGCGCCCGCTGCTCGCTGGAGCGCTGGTAGATCGGTCCGAAACTCTTGCGGTCATCCCAGCGGATGCCGGCCGGATACACCGAGTACATGCCCACCAGCGCCACCCAGTAACCGCGCAGTAGCAGGTGCATCACGAAGGTGGCGATCAGGGTCAGCAGGCTGAACTGCAGATCCATGCCCAGCACCATCAGTAAGCTGGCCAACTCGCGTTCGTTGCCGTTGAACCAGCGCTGCACCAGGTCGGCCAGCGGCCCCGGCAGCTGCATCAGGCCAAAGACGGTCGCGCCTGAGACCAGCAGCTCCATCTCCCAGGTCGGCGTGGTGTGCGGCGACAGCGAATGCAGCGGTTTGATCGACTCGTCGGCGGCGGCTTCCTCCGCGACGGTCTGCTCGGTGGGCTCGGTCTTGGGGGGCACATTCGGGTCGGTGCGTGAATTGTTCCACAGCACGGCGATCCCGGCGCTGTCGCCGAGGTCATGTCGCACTGTTACCAAGGATCAGTGGATCGGCGCGATGAATCGCTCGAAGCGCGGCGACCAGTCGCCCAGGATGTCAGCCGAAACCAAGGTGCGGTGGGCGCGGCCGACCAGCAGAGCACGCGGCACCGCGCCGAAATAGCGCGAGTCGGCGCTGTTGTCGCGATTGTCGCCGAGAAAGAAGTATTGTTCGTCGGGGACGAGTACCGGACCCCAGTCGCGCAGCGCGTTGCGCTCGGGCAGGAACTGCACTTGGTGCGTCGTTGCGCCTAGACGCTCGATCGCCTGCAGTTCCGATGCTGCGGTGGAAACGTCGTAAACGGCACGCTGGTCTTCGTAGGCGGCAGCTTGGCCGTTGATCCAGAGCGCGCCGCCGTGCGTTTCAACAATATCGCCAGCCACGGCCACCAGCCGCTTGATCAGGCGCGTCCCGTCCACGGGCGAGTAGAACACCACCACATCGCCCCGCCGTGGCGAGCCGGTGCGCAGCAGCGAGTGATTGCTTAGCGGCACTTTCAGGTCATAGGCCACGCGATTGACCAGCACCACGTCGCCTTCCAGCAGGGTAGGCCGCATCGAGCCGGAGGGAATCGGGTTCCAGTCGGCGAAGGACAGGCGGAACAGGGCGAAGCACAGCAGCACGACCAGCAATGCGCGGTTCTGTTTGATCAAGCTGAGCATGCGGATGTCTCTGGCGGTGTCGCGTTCCGGCGGGAACGCGGTCGGGCGCGACCCGAAGACAGCACGCTAACGCCGAAAGTCCGGGTCGGGGAGTGGAGAAAGTCATTGCCGCCGATACACGCCGATGTTGCTGCGCTCCGCGCGGCCAGTGCTGCTATGGCTTAAATTTCGAATTCGCCCGATGCCCCCGGCCGTCCGGACTCGCGCCAGTGCCTCGCCTGCAGCGCCAGCGTTTCGCCATCCTCCACGGCGCGGCGCAGGTCGCGCGGATGCAACTGCGGCTGCAGGCGGCAGATCAGCGCCTGAGTGTAGTCACGGAGCACGCGGTCGCGGCGCAGCAGCAGCCAGGTGGTGCAGGTGGGGAGCAGGCCGTCGGCAGGAATAACCACCATGTCGGCGTCTTCCGTCGTGATCGCCATTTCGGCGAGGATGCCGACGCCGAAACCGGCGCGGACATAGGTCTTGATCAGGTCGGCGTCGCGCGCGGTGACCGCGAGGCTGGGCTCGTGGCCGGCGGCGACGAAGGCGCGGCGCAGTGACGATTCCGGCTCGCGGCTGGATTCGTAGCTGACCAGTGGGAAGGCAGCGATGTCGGCCAAGGTGAGCGCGCGCTTCAGCGCTGCCAGCGCATGTCCACGTGGCACCAGCACTACCCGATCCCAGCGGTACAGCGGGATGGCGAGGTCGGCGACTGGTGGTGCACCGGCGGTGCTTGTGATGGCGATCTCGGCGTCACCGCTGGCCAGCCGCGCCAGCGATTCGCGATCGCCGCCGGGGCTCAGGTGCACGGCCACGGCCGGGAATTGCCGGTTCAGCTCGGCCAGCGCGGTCGGCAGCGCGTAGCGCGCCTGGGTGTGGGTGGTGGCGATGTGTAGCTCGCCCTGGGTGTCGCGGCGCAGGTTGGCGGCGATGGCGCGGATGTTGCCGGCCTCGGCCAGCATCACTCGCGCATGCGCGATCACCTGCTCGCCGGCCGGCGTGATGGCTTCGAGGCTTCGTGCGCGCCGGGTGAACAGCAGGAAGCCGAGCTCATCTTCCAACTGCTTGAGCTGCTTGGACAGGCCCGGCTGGGTGGCGTGCACGCGACCGGCAGCGACGGTGATGTTGAGGCCGGAGTCGGCGATGGCGACCAGATAGCGAAGCTGGGTCAAGGTCATGGCAAGCCACGCCCTTGCAGGAGCGGCGCGAGCCGCGACCGCGCTTCAGCCACCCGGGCCAGGCGCTGGTCCACCATCGTGGCTGGCGGCGAATTCGGGGTATATCCCATGATGAATTTCATATATCGCTTCATCTTTATGGAAAGATATTCTGCATCGTATTCAACGATGCGGCGGCTGTCCAGTATCTGCCCGTTGCCCATTCGGGCATATGCCGCAAAGGCATATGCGCAGGCCGCAAGGTCATTTCCCGCCCTCGACGACCATCGCTAGCCTCGAAACTCCCCAAACCACCGCCGCTCGCATGGACTCCCGCCTTTATCCCCTGTTCGCCGACCTCAAGGGCCGCCCAGTGCTGGTGGTTGGCGGCGGCGCGGTTGCCCTTCGCAAGATTTCGGCCCTGCAGGCGGCCGGGGCGAAGGTGCGGGTAGGGGCACCTGAGCTTGACCAGCGACTGCAGGCACAGGTCGATGCCGGCGAATTGGAGTACCTGCCCGGTGAGTTCAACGAAGCCTGGCTCGATGAGGTCTGGCTGGCGGTCGCCGCCACTGATGATCGCGCCGTCAATCAGCGCGTGGCCGCTGCCGGGGAAACGCGCCGGCTGTTCGTCAACGTGGTCGATGACGCCGAACTGTCCACTTACCAGGTGCCTTCCGTGGTCGAGCGTGGACCGCTGCAGATCGCCATCTCCAGCAGCGGCGCAGCGCCGATGCTGGCGCGGCATCTGCGCGAAAAGCTGGAAATCCAGCTCGATCAGTCGCTCGGCGCGCTCGCCCAGATGCTGGCAACGCATCGCCAGCGCATCCGCAGCCGACTGCCGGTGATAGCCGAGCGACGGCGCTGGTTCGACCGACTGCTGGCCGGCCCGGTGCCGGCCCTGCTGCGGCGTGGTCAGCCGCTGCAGGCGGAACGGGAACTGCTCATCGCGCTCTCGGACGTGCGTGGCGCCGTCACGCCGGGTTCGGTGGCCTTGGTTGGCGCCGGGCCGGGCGATGCGGGCCTGCTGACGCTACGAGGACTGCGCCTGCTCAATGAGGCCGACGTGATCCTGCACGACCGACTGGTCAGCGCCGAGGTGCTCGCACTGGCGCGCCGCGACGCCGAGTTCATCGAGGTTGGCAAGCAGGCCGGCAAGCACCACACCACCCAGGACGGCATTCATTCCCTGATGCTTGAACACGCCCGCGCCGGCAAGCGCGTGGTCCGGCTCAAGGGCGGCGATCCCTTCGTGTTCGGTCGCGGCGGCGAGGAACTGGAAATGCTGCGCGCCCACGGCATCGCCTATGAAGTGGTGCCCGGCATCACCGCCGCACTGGCCTGCGCGGCCTACGCCGGCATCCCGCTGACCCATCGCGACCATGCGCAGTCGCTGCGCTTTGTCACCGCGCACAATCGTGATTCCGAAGACACTGTCGATTGGCTGTCTCTGGCTGCCGAAAATCAGACGCTGGCCGTCTACATGGGCGTGGCGGCGCTGCCACAGCTGCAGTCCAAGCTCATCGAACATGGCCGTTCACCCAATACGCCGTTCGCGATCATCGAGAACGGCACCCGGCCCGGGCAGCGGGTGATCACCGGCACTTTGGCCGAACTGGCCGCCCGTGCCCATGAGCAGGCGGTGCAGTCGCCGGCTCTGCTGATCGTCGGTGAGGTGGCGGCGTTGGCCAAGACGCTGCACTGGTTTGGCGAGGCAACTGGCGGCGATTCGCAATACCTTCAGGCCGCAGCGTGATTACCGCACTCATGCAGGAGCGGCGCGAGCCGCGACCGTTGTCCTTACCGACAAAAGCAGTCGCGGCTTGTGCCACGAAGGAAATCCCCTTGGGGGACACCGCTCCTACATCAATGCGCAACGGATAATTTTTGTCGCACACTCCTTCCTTCCCGCCCCCGCACCGGAACTCCATCATGGCCATCCACAACTCCATCCTCGACACCATCGGCTCCACGCCCATCGTCAAGCTGCACCGGATCGCACCGCCGCACGTTTCGCTGTACGTGAAGGTGGAATTTTTCAATCCCGGCGGCTCGGTCAAGGACCGCCTGGCGCTGGCGATCATCGTCGACGCCGAGCAGCGCGGCACGCTCAAGCCCGGGCAAACCGTGGTGGAAGCGACCTCGGGCAACACCGGCATCGCGCTGGCCATGGTCTGCGCGGCGCGCGGTTATCCGTTCGTGGCGGTGATGTCGGAAACCTTCTCGATCGAGCGGCGCAAGCTGATGCGTGGCTACGGTGCCAAGGTCATCCTGACGCCGGCCGCCGCACGCGGCAGCGGCATGGTGCGCCGCGCCGAGGAACTGGCGCTCAAACACGGCTGGTTCCTGGCCCGCCAGTTCGAGAATCCCGCCAATCCCGCCTACCACCGCAACACCACGGCGCCGGAAATCCTGCGCGATTTCGCCGGCCAGCGGTTCGATTATTTCGTTACCGGGTGGGGCACCGGCGGCACGCTCACGGGCGTCGGTGAAGTGTTGAAAGTGGCGCGCCCGGACACCCGCATCATTACCACCGAACCGGCCGGCGCATCGCTGCTGGCCGGCAAGGAATGGGCGCCGCACAAGATCCAGGGCTGGACGCCGGACTTCATCCCGGCCGTGCTCAATCGCAGTATTGCCGACGAAATTATTCCGATCGACGACATCACCGCCCGCGACACCGCGCGCCGCCTGGCCGCCGAGGAAGGAATTTTCGTTGGTGTGTCCGCCGGCGCCACCGTGGCTGCGGCGCTGCGCGTCGCCGAAACTGCGCCGGAAGGTTCCGTGCTGCTGGCCATGCTGCCCGATACCGGTGAACGCTACCTCAGCACCTTCCTGTTCGAGGGCGTGAATGAAGGCTCCGACGACGAATGGCTGGCGGGCGTCATCTGAAGCACAACGCCAGTTTGGCGAGCTGTCGTATCGCATCCAGCCGGAAATAAAAGAGCCCCGCTTCCGGGGCTCTTCAGTATTACAGCGAAGGGCGTGTGCGATCAGGCCGCGAACAGCGCCTTCATCTTCTTGAGCGCGTTGGCTTCCAGCTGGCGGATGCGCTCGGCGGAGACGCCGTACTCATCGGCCAGTTCCTGCAAGGTCGCCTTGGGCTCGCCCAGGAAGCGGCGCTTGAGGATCTCGCGGGACCGCGCGTCGAGGCCGGACATGCCTTCACGCAGCAGTTCGAGCTGGTTGTCGTCGTGATTGTCGCGCTCGTAGGCCAGGGCCGGGTCGGCGCTGTTCGCTTCGAGGTAGGCCGCCGGGGCAGGCGGCGCGTGGTCGTTGTCATTGTCGTCGGGTGCGTCGAAGCCGATATCGCGGCCGGACAATCGCGATTCCATTTCCACCACTTCGCGCTTGGAGACGTTGAGGTCCTTGGCGACGGCGCTGACTTCGGCATCGTTCATCCAGCCCAGGCGCTTCTTCTTGGAGCGCAGGTTGAAGAACAGCTTGCGCTGCGCCTTGGTGGTGGCGACCTTGACGATGCGCCAGTTGCGCAGGATGAATTCGTGCATCTCGGCGCGGACCCAGTGCACGGCGAACGAGACCAGACGCACACCTTGGTCGGGGTCGAAGCGTTTGACCGCCTTCATCAGGCCAATGTTGCCTTCCTGGATCAGGTCACCCATGCCAAGGCCGTAGCCCTGATAGCCGCGGGCGACATGCACGACAAAGCGCAGGTGCGACATCACCAGATGCTTGGCGGCGTCGAGGTTGTCGCCGTCGCGGAAGGCGCGGGCCAATGCCTGCTCTTGCTCGACGGTCAGCACCGGCACGTTATTTACGGCGGTGATGTAGGCATCGAGCGAGCCGAGCGCGCTCGGGATCGGCAGGTTATGGGAAATCAGGGCAGTCGCGGTCATGGTCTTTGTGCTCATAGGGGGGGATTTTAGCACTCGTCGCTTCGAGTGCCAGACTCCACCCAAGTTCCCGGTGTGTTGCGTTGGTGCAACGTTGGTTCAGGTTCGGCGATGTCTCTGACCTCAGATTCGGCCTCCGGAACCAGAAATTCCGCCACCACCCCGTTTGTTGTGTTGGTTTGGCCCATTTCAAGGGGCTCTGCCCGAATTGTGGTCAGTCGTTGAGCTTGGCCGGAAGTTCATGCCAAAGCAGCTTTGCGCGCCACCGGCACGGTTCGCCAATTCAGGCATGAATCACTGCCCGCTCGAAAATTCCTTATGTACGACAGCGCACCGAAGGCCCGTCGCGATTGGTGGACAGTCAACCCATGGGCGCGAAGCACACCAACACGGTTGCTCCTGCACAACCCAGCCGTCGTTGGGCGTGGAATTTTCGACAGGACCCCGTTTATGCAAATCAAGACAACATTTCTACCGCTGGCGCTGTTTGCGCTGAGCCCGAACTTGCTTGCCCAGCAGATTCCCGGCGCCGGCATCCAGCTCCAGCAAGTGACGCCTCCGATGACCCCACAAAAAAACGAGCCCAGGATTCGTATCGAGGAGTCGGCGGCCCCGGCAACGCCCGATTCGGATTCAGTCAGGGTGCGGGTGGATCGGCTGCAATTCACCGGGGTGTCGGCCGGCTCCGAGGCGGAACTGCTGACGATTTCGGGTTTCAAGTCCGGATCGGAAATGACGCTTTCGGAGCTGCAGGTGATGGCGGCGCGCATCACGGAGCATTATCGGGCCCAGGGCTATTTCGTCGCCCGCGCCTACATTCCGGCACAGGACATTTCCAGTCATGTGGTGACCATTAATGTCAGCGAAGGTCGATACGGCGAAATCACGCTGCGCAATACCTCTCGTTTGCATGACAGCGTGGCCAACGGGCGGCTGGATGGCTTGGACAGCGGCGACCCGATTACCCTCGAACCGCTGGAACATCACTTGCTGCTGCTCTCCGATGTTCCCGGCGTGACCGTCACCTCCTCGCTGGTGCCTGGCACGGCGTCTGGCACGTCCGACCTGATCGTCGAAGTCGCTCCGGGACATCGCGTGACAGGCCAGATCGATGCCGACAACGCCGGCAATCCCTATACGGGCGAGTTCCGGCTGGGCGCAACGGTCAACTTCAACAATCTGTTGGGTTGGGGCGACGTCGCCTCACTGCGCGTAGTGAGCTCGGGCTCCGGATTAAACTACGGACGCGCCGCCTACCAGATGCCGTTCGGCCGGGCCACGGTGGGCATCGCTTACAGCAGGCTCGACTATTCGCTAGGCAAGCAGTTTGAAGTCCTGGGCGCGCACGGCACGGCGAAAGTCGCCAGCGTGTTCGGCTCAATGCCGCTGATCCGTTCGCGCAAGAGCAACCTGTATGTGGGTCTGGCCTACGACGACAAGATATTGGAGGACCGGATGGACCTCATTTCATCCGTCGACCGGCGTGCCCATGTGGGTGTGGTCACGGCCTCGCTATATGGCAATCACCGCGACAACCTCGGCAGCGGTGGCTTAAGTTCATTCTACGTCGGCTGGTCTACCGGCAAGCTCGACATCCAGACGCCTTCGGCGCTGTTGGCGGACGCCGCCAGCGCGAGGTCGAACGGTTCCTACAGCAAGATCTGGTTCAACCTGGCACGGCTGCAGCAGATCGTCGGGCCATTATCCTTGTACGGATCCCTCACCGCGCAACTTGCGTCGAAGAATCTGGATCCCTCCGAGAAGTTTGTGCTCGGCGGCATGGACGGCGTACGCGCTTATCCGCAGGGTGAGGCATTTGGCGATCAGGGCTACCTGGCGAGCCTCGAAGCCCGCGTGCTGCTTGCCGGTCTCTCCTCGCAAGTGGCGGGAGACGTGCAACTGCTCGGTTTCGTCGATCACGGCAGCATCACCATCAACAAGGATGCGTGGTTTCCGGGTCCCAACAGCAGAAACCTCAGTTCCTACGGCGTCGGTGCCACCTGGGTCGATCCGGGCAACTTCGCCCTGAGGATGTACTACGCCCGCAAGCTCGGAAGCAGTCTAGCCATGTCGGCCCCGGACAAGTCGGGTCGTTTCTGGATCCAGGCGATCAAATATTTCTGATCCTTGCCGGTCAGCCGCTACGCATAGTCATGCACGTGCATTCGAGGATTCACCCATGAAAATCAAGCCCCGATCTTTCAGGAACGCCAGCGCACTGCTGGCAGTGTCCGAAACTCTGGTATTCGCCATGGCGACGGCGGCCCATGCCCAGTCGGGGGGTGTCGTCACCAATGGCGCGGCAACCATCAACCAGACCGCCACCAACACCAGCATCACCCAGACTAGCTCTAATGTCGTGATCAACTGGCAAAGCTTCAGCATCGGCGCCGACCAGTCGGTTGTGTTCGTGCAGCCGGGCAGTTCGTCCGTTGCGCTTAATCGCGTGCTCGGTGCCGATCCGTCGCTCATCCTGGGCACGTTGACATCAAACGGCATCGTTTTTCTGCTCAACCCGAACGGCATCCTATTTGGCTCGGGATCCTCAGTGAGCGTTGGCGGGCTGGTCGCATCCACGCTGAGCCTGACCGACGCCGATTTCATGGCCGGGCGCTATGCGTTCAGCAACGCCGGCACGGGTACGGTCGTCAATCAGGGCGATATCCAATCCAGCGATGGCGGCTTCGTCGCATTGATGGGCAGGACAGTCAGCAATCAGGGTGTCATATCTGCGCGCCTCGGCAGCGTGGCGCTGGCCTCGGGTCAGGCGATAACGCTCGATGTGGCCGGCGATGGCCTGCTGAATGTTTCCATTCCGGAAGGTGCAGTGAACGCGCTGGTTGAAAACGGCGGACTGATCCAAGCCGACGGCGGCCGCGTGCTGCTGACCGCGCAGGCAGCCGGCAACCTTCTCAATACGGTGGTGAACAACACCGGCGTAATTCAGGCGCGCACGATCGAAAATCGCAACGGCACGATCCTGCTGTTGGGCGATATGCAAACCGGCACCATGAACGTTGGCGGCACGCTGGATGCGAGCGCGCCCGGCGGCGGCAACGGAGGCTTCATCGAAACCTCCGCGGCGACGGTCAATATTGCCGGCGGCGTTCAGGTCACGACCGCCGCGGCCAGCGGGAACACGGGTCTTTGGCTGATCGACCCGATGGACTTCACCATCGGCAGTGCACCTGGCAACAATATTTCCGGCGCAACGCTGTCGGCCCAGCTGGTCACCAACAACATCACCATCAGCACCGCCGGTGCTGGCACGCAGAACGGCGACATCTTCGTCAACGATGCCGTGAGCTGGTCGGCCAGTGGCAGCCCCACCACGCTGACCTTGCTCGCGGATCGCAACGTCGACATCAACGCGGCCATCACCGCCACCAACGGCAACCTTTCCGTTTGTTGCGGGCAGGACATAAACGTCAATGCCGCCATCACCACCACCAATGGCAGCGTGCTGTTGAGCGCCGGGCGCGACATCAATCAATCGGGCTCAATCACCGTGACCGATGGCAACCTGATGATGTGCGCGGCCAATAACGTCAATATCGCGGGCGCCATCACGCTGACTCGCGGCACCAACGATCCCACGCGAAGCCTCGGCCTGCCGCTGGGCCTGACCCTGAGCGCCGATACCGACGGCACCGGCCCCGGTATTCAGGGCGGCACCGTGATATTTAACGCGCTGGCCCCGCCGGTAACCGTTACCGCCGCGCCCGCGACGATTTACTACAACCCTGTCTCGTACGCGACGCCGACGAACTATTTGACGAGGTTCACTCTGACCGAGGGAGCCGCACTCAGGAGCTTCATGCTGGTGTTCGCCGATGGCGGGGATCGGGTATTCGACGGCACGACCACGGCCACGCTTGCCGGCCTGATCGGAAACCCGGTGGGCGTGTCGCTGGTCGCCGGCCCCGGTGCCACTGCCAACTATGAATCTCCCGCAGTGGGAGTCGACCAGACGATCACCTACACCGGTTACACGCTGGCGGGTGCCAATGCGGGTGACTTCGCATTCGCCTACAACTGCTGCGGACCGGTAGTTGCACACACGACAGGAACGATTACGGCGGCACCGCCGCCACCGCCACCGCCGCCACCGCCACCGCCGCCGCCACCGCCACCGCCGCCGCCCCCGCCGCCGCCGCCGCCGCCGCCGCCGCCGCCGCCGCCGCCGCCGCCGCCGCCGCCGCCGCTCTGCATCAGCTCCACGCTCGCGATGTCGTAGAAGGAGAGGCC
>Ga0163144_10012808_pt1 | contig 17564 bp, 15 predicted proteins | sample OliLak19BULKMAT1_FD_123175 | JGI IMG/M metagenome (GOLD analysis project Ga0163144, IMG submission 123175) | Freshwater microbial mat bacterial communities from Lake Vanda, McMurdo Dry Valleys, Antarctica - Oligotrophic Lake LV.19.BULKMAT1 | ecosystem: Environmental > Aquatic > Freshwater >...
AAGCCGTGATTGTAGAGAAGCTCCTTCACGCGCAGCAGCGTCTCCACGTCGCGCCGCGAGTACACGCGCTGCCCGCGCGCCGACTTCTTCGGGCGAATGGAACGGAACTCCGTCTCCCAGTAGCGCAGCACGTGCGGCTCCACCCCGATCACGGACGAGGCTTCGCCGATGCGAAAGTAAAGCTTTGCCGGGATTTCAGTCCGCGAGGTCATGGAGGGCATCGAACGGCACGGAAGGGAGAGAAAGGGCCAGTGAGCGAGGCGAGGACGCAACCTCGCCACGCGGCACCTACGATACCGTTCGTCGGGCGTCGAGACTCACGTGATGTACGAGACTCGCGAGATCGACGCTTCTCGGGAACGCGACCTACGCCTCAGGCATCGGCCGCGTTCTTTGGATTGAGCGCCTGCTTCAAGAGCTGACTTGCCTTGAAGCTCAGCACCCGTCTCTCGGTGATCACGATCGGGTCCCCCGTCTGGGGATTGCGACCCTGCCGTTTGCGCTTGTCCCGCAACACGAAGTTGCCGAACCCGCTCACCTTGATCTTCTCCCCTCGACCCAGTGTTTCCTTCATGGTCTCGAAGACCAAATCGACGAGATCCGCCGACTCCTTCTTCGAGAAGCCGCCCAGCTTGGCGTAGACGGCCTGCACGATATCCGCTTTGGTCATGGTTTTCCCCGAGGCAATCCAGGAGGTTGCCAGGACCCAGCGGAGAAATCCACAGCCGACGGACCGGCTCGCCCTTCGGCGCTCGAATCAAGCGTTCGGCGATAACCGACACCTGCCTCGGGCGGCGACGGCTGTGCCGCACGACTGTTTGGTGGATCGATGTCGGAGCCCCGTGACCGGCGCCTGTGTCAGGCGGCGACGGCCGCGCCCGACGTTTGCTCGTCGCGCTCGATCTCCGAGCCGATCAGGCGCTCGCCGCTCTCGGGGACGTCCGAGTTGCGGAACGCCATGTCACGGCTGCGCCCGTCGCCCAGCGCCATGCCGAGGTCGCTCGCGACGCGCGCCGGGGCCAGCTCGAGCGTGATCGACGGCCGACCGCGCGAGAACTGCTCCCAGGTGAGCAGCACCGTCACGTAGCCGTAGCCGAGCGTGAACAGCACCGCGAACGGCGTCGCGAAGTAATGCCCCGTGTAGAACGACGCCACCACGGCCGCGGCCGACCACAGCGCGAGCATCGCCTCGATGTACGGGAGCTGGAACGCGGCCTTGTAGCGATTGCGATTGTTGCCCTGCTTGGGCGTGCGCACGAACTCACCCGCCATCGAGTTGAGGCCCTCCCACACGGCCACGGTGAGGTGCGGCGCCAGGCCCGTGCCGATCGCGATCAGCAGCGGCAGCCGAGCGAGCGCGCCGCGCCGTTTCCGCCCCTGCGCGCTCTCCGCCATCATGTAAAAGGCGGCGAGCGAGCCGGTGGTCGCCATGCATAGCGGCAGATCGACGAGCACCATGGTCCGCATGCTCGTCGCCGGCATCAGCACCAGCGCCGGCAAGATCAGGATGCTGAGCAGCACCAGCAGCGGATACGCGAAGTGCGGCGTCATGTGGAACACCGCCTCGATCTTCTGCGACAGCGAGACGTCCGAGGCGAGCACGCGACGGAGCAGCTTGCGCGCCGTCTGCACGGTGCCCTTGCCCCAGCGGAACTGCTGCGCCCGCAGCGCCGAGATGTCCTCGGGCAGCTCGGACGGCGAGACCACGTCTTGCCGGTAGATGAACTTCCAGCCCGCGAGCTGCGCCCGGTACGACAGATCCAGGTCTTCGGTCAGCGTGTCGTGCTGCCAGCCGCCGGCGCCGTGGATCGCTTCCTTGCGCCACATGCCGCCCGTCCCCGAGAAGTTGAACAGCAGCCCCGAGGCGAAGCGCGCCCGGTTCTCGACGAGGTGATGGCCGTCGAGCATCAGCGCCTGCACCTTGGTCAACATCGAGACGTCACGGTTCAGGTGACCCCAGCGCGTCTGCACCATGCCGACCTTGCCGTCCGCGAAGTGCGGCACGATGGCCCGAACGAAGTCCGGCTGCGGGAGGAAGTCGGCGTCGAAGATCGCGACCAGATCGCCCTTCGCCACCGTCAGGCCCTCGTCGAGCGCGCCGGCCTTGTAGCCCACGCGGTTCGTGCGGTGGATGTACACCACGTCGAGCCCACCGTCGGCGAGCCGCTCCACCTCGCGCCGGACCAGCGCCGCCGTCTCGTCCGTCGAGTCGTCGAGCACCTGGATTTCAAGCTTCTCGCGCGGGTAGTCGGTCTTGGCGACCGCCTGGAGCAGCCGGATGGCGACCGTCGACTCGTTGTAGAGCGGCAGCTGGATGGTCACCTTCGGCAGCTCGTGCTCGGCGAGTGGCTCTGCCCGCTGGGCGGCTGCCAGCTTGCCCTGGTTCCTCCGGCACAGGAGGACCAGGTGCAGGCGGTGCAATCCGAAGGCACTGAGGCCCAGGAGAACAGCGAAGTAGAGGACGCAAAGGGCGGTGTGAACCATCGGCTTGTCGGATCGCTAACATCCCCGCGATCGGCAATTGTCACCGACTTGTAATTCGTTGCACTCTTTCGTAGCGCCCGCAGTTTTGTGGACTTTCTGGTGCCCGCTTCCGCGACGGCTCGACAATCCACGACATGTTCCGGGGCGTTTGATAGCGTGAACGGTCCTGAGTTTCGTTCGAGCCGAGCCGCTCGAACGGCACGGTTCACATCTTCACATTGAGCATGGAGGCGAGGATGAAACGAGTCGTCAACCGGCGCAGGTTCATGGAGCTCTTGTCGGCCGCCGGCATCGGCACCTGGCTAGGCGCCTGCGGCAACGAGAGCGAGACGACGCCCGAGGGGGCGAAGAAGGTGTTGGTCCTGGGCGGCGGGCTCGCCGGGCTGACAGCGGCCTACGAGCTGATGAAGACCGGGCACGACGTCACCGTGCTCGAAGGACAGAGCAAGGTCGGCGGTCGCGTCTCGACCTACCACGAGGGTTTCCAGGGTGGCCAGCACGTCGAAGAGGGCGCCGTCCGCATCCCCGACGTCCACGAGCACACCGTCGACTACTGCAACGACCTGGGCCTCGAGCTCGTCGAGTTCGAGAGCGGCGACCCGCTCTATTACCTCAACGGCCAGAGCTTCCAGCACGTCGAAGGCATGGACTGGCCGCTGGCCGGTCTGGTCGGGGACGAGAAGCAGCTCGGCCTGGATAAGTACGACGACTACATCTACAAATTTTTCGAGGAGTTCGGCAACTACCGCGAGGGCGGCTTCCCCAAGCCGGACGCGGTCACCAAATACAACAAGCTGACCTGGGCCGACTTCATCAAGGGCAACGGCGCGAGCGACGCCTGGCTCAAGCTCTACACGGCCGACAACGGCACCGAGATCAGCAAGATCGGCGCGCTCATCTGGATGGCGACCGAGGTGGCCGATTACAACTGGGACAAGACGTTCCGGATCGAAGGTGGCAATGATCTGCTGCCCAAGGCGCTGGCCGCCAAGCTCGGCGACAAGGTCCTCATGGACCGCAAGGTCACCAAGATCGAGCACACCGACAAGGGCGTGACCGTCCACTTCGACAACAACGGAGTCAGCGAGTCGCTGTCGGCCGACCACTTGGTCTGCGCCCTGCCCTTCACCACGCTCCGCAAGATCGAGATCTCCCCCGCCCTGCCCGCCGACAAGACGAGCATCATCAAGGACCTCTTCATGATGACGTCGTCCCGCGGCTTCTTCCAGACCGAGACGCGGTTCTGGAAAGACCAGGGAATCGGCGGAATCAAGCTCGTCAAGACGGACACTCCCGCCGAGCGCATCTGGGACCTCTCCAATGGTCAGAAGGGCGACAACGGCATGCTCATGGCCTACATGCAGCACGAGAACGCCGTGTCCTTCGACAACCAGGGGGAAAGCAAGCGTCGCGCCTATCTCGAGGGCGTGTTCGACGGCTTTTTCCCCGGCTTCAAGGACAAGGTCATTGGCTATCACCAGAAGTCGTGGGCCCTCGACCCATGGGTCGAGGCCGCCTGGACGGACCTCCTGCCCAATCAATGGGACCAGTTCGCGATCATCGGCCGAGCCGAGGGCCGCATCCACTTCGCCGGGGAGCACACCTCCATCTGGGCCGGCTGGATGCAAGGAGCCATCGAGTCCGGCAAGCGCGCCGCCGCAGAGATCGGCCCCGCCGCGTAGCCTCGCGCCGCCTCCCCCGCCTCATGCCATCGCGACGGGCGCTCCCTCCAGAGCGCCCGTCACCTGAAGCGCCCGTCACCTGAAATCCACCACCGCTTTGGGCGACGGGTGCTCGGTCGGCAGATAGATCGGGCGGAGCGAGCCCTCGCCTCGAGCCACGGGCCGGAGGTTCTTTTCCCCGGCCTTTTGCCCCAGCACCACCGCAAACTGGACCGCTTCGAGCCAGGCCAGATGGTATCCCAGGCAGAAGTGCGGGCCTGCGCCGAACTGCGAGATTTCCACCGAGCTCGGAGCGGTCTTGCGCCCCAGCCAGCGCGCCGGGCGGAATTCGTCCGGGTCGGGAAACAGGCTCTCGTCGTGCGAGACACCCCAGAGGTTCACGGCCACGATCGCGCCTTCCGGAATGGTCCGACCGTGCAGCTCGAACGGCGTCACGGCCTTGCGCGTCATCAGGCCAAAGGGCGGGTGGACCCGCACGGTCTCGCGAAACAACGCCTCCGCGAACGGGAACGCCTGCATCTCCTGCGGGGTGAGCGGGACACCGCCGGCGGCGCGGACCTCTTCCACGAGCCCGTCCCACAGCTCCGGAGCTTTCGCGAGGTGCAGCGTGATCCACGCCATGGTCGCCGAGATCGTCTCGTGCCCACCCAGGATCATGAGGCGGAGGTTGTCGAGGAGCTCCGTCTCGGTGAGCGGATTGCCGTCCTCGTCGGCGGCGTGAGCGAGGGAGGAGAGCACCGTGTCCGTCTTCGCCGAACGCCGCGCCTCGGCGACGATCTCGATGAGCTGAGCGTCAATCCATTTCTTGGCGCGCTCCGAGCGGACCGCCGGCGAGCCGGGAAAGCGAAGCTTGATGTTGAGATTGGCGAGCAGCAGGCTGCGGTATTGCTTGCGCCACGCTTCCATGTTGTCGGTGCCGACACCCAACATCCGGAAGATGATCTCCAGCGCCGTGCGCTGGATGTCGGGCAACACCGCCGCGCGCTTCTTCTCCATCCAGCCGTCCACCAGCTCGGACAGCGCGCCGGCGATCATCGGTCCCACGGTGCTCGCCGCGAGCCCCTTCGGAACGAACGGCGCGTTCATCGCGGAGCGCATGTGACGGTGCGAGGCGCCGTCGTGCGCGAGCATCGACTGGCCGGCGACCAGCGGCGCAATGTCCTGGAGGTGCGTGCTCGTGAAGGCCTTGCTCTTCAGGATCTCCAGCGCCTCGACGCCGCAGCAGACCAGGAACCACTGGTCAAAACCGGCGCTCATCCAGAACAGCGGGCCAAGCTCCCGGTTGGTCTGCCGGATGACCTCTGCCGTGTCCTTGTAAAGGGCCGGGATGTGGCCCACGAGGGGGAATCCGCCTGGCATGACGGGTAGCCCGTCGCGCTGGCCGACGGCGCGCGAGAACGGATTGCGCATTGGGGGAGGTCTCTTGGGGCAGCTGGGGAAGAAGGAAGAGCAGCGCGCGGTAGCGCAGGCTCGCGCGGATTATGGGGCACCGTGGACGGCGGGGAAGCTCAAAACGCCCAAAGGCCCGCCCAGGTGCCCTCCCGCGTCATTGCTTCTTCAAGAACTCTTGCACGCTCGCCTTGCGCGCGTCGCGCTGCACGATGCAGATCGCTATCGTCTCGAGCGCATTGGCGAGCACGCGCGGCGCGCCGGTGATCTTCTGGACGCGGTCCTTCAAGAACGCCTCCACGTCGGCGCGGTGCGCCTCGTCGCAGAACGTGCTGGCGAGACCGAGGACCTCGGCCCGCATCTCGGACGGCACGCGCGCCATGATCGCGTCGAAGCTCTCTTTCAAGAGCTCCCATTGGACTCCCCGACTGACATGCTGCTGGTTCCAGAGCAGGCCGATGGCCTCGCGCGGGTCGAGCGCCGGATCCAGGAACATGGCGAGCGACGCCTTCGCAATGGCCGGGTCGCGGAAGCCGGCGAGCGTCGTGATCAGCTTCTCCCGGCGGCGGACGTCTTTTTCGGCCCTGGTCAGCGCCACCAGGCGGTCGAACAGCTTGCGATCTCCGCGGCTGGCCGCCGCACGGAGCACCTGCTCCACCGACTCCGGATCGATCGCCCCGGGATCGTCGAGCCACCTCGTCGCGAGCGTCTGGGCCTCCGCGAACAGCCTGGCATCGTCACCGAGATCGATCATCACGTCGAGGAGCTGGTAGCGCAGCCTGCGAACCACCGACGCGTCGCCCGCCTTCGCCTGCCAGCCCAGCTCGCGGGCCCGCGGCGCGATCACCTTGTCGACGAAGCGCTTGACGTTGGGGCGCAGGGCCGGCTCGACGAAGTCGTCCGCGAGCCACGTCACCATGCTGGCGCCCGCCGCCTGAACGAACGGGCTCGGATCCTTCAAGAGGCCCGGCACCCGCTCCAGCGTATCGCCGATGGGCAAGCGCCCGCTCGAGGCGAGCGCCTTCGCGTCATAGACGATGCTCACCCGCTCGCGCACCGACAGCGGCGCCTTGCCCTTGCCGAGGAGCGCGCCGACGTCCTTGGACGAATAGCCCACCCGGTAATAGCCATTGCCCTCTTCCTTGGGCATGACCCAGTCCGGACACGAGCTCTTCTGCCCATCGAGCGCCGGTAGCGAGAGCTCGCCGCCGGTCGGTGTCGCCAGCAGCGTGCACGCCCGGCCGCTCTTCTTGCCGGCTCCGTAACGCACGCACACCGGGATTTGCCAGGTCGTCCCCGAAGCCGAGCCGGTGGAGCCGAGCGGTAGATAGCGCTCCTGGGACAACTGCAACTTTGCGCCCGCAGCGTCGCACGCGAGCCTGGCAGTCACCAGAGGCACGCCCGGCTGGTCGAGGAAGGTGGAGAACGCCGCCTTCACGTCCTTGCCCGCGCGCTCCCCGAGGGCGGTGAGAAAGTCATTGGAAGTGGCGTTCTTGAACGAGAACCGCTCCAGGTAGAGCCGCACGCCGTCGCGGAACGCCTCGGGGCCGAGCCATGCCTCGAACATGCCAATCACGGCGCCCCCCTTCTGGTAGGTGATTCCGTCGAAGGCATTGGAAATGTCGTCGTTCGACAGCACCTCTTGCCGCACCTTGCGCGCCGAGAGCAGGCCATCCTGGCCCATCACCCCCGCCGCCGACAGCACCGGCATGACATCCGCCGCGAACGAGGGCTCGAAGCGATGCGTGATCTTGTTCTCCATCCACGTCGCAAACCCCTCGTTCAACCAGATGTCGTCCCACCAGGCCATGGTGACCAGATCGCCGAACCACTGGTGCGCGGCCTCGTGCGCCATGTAGATCACGGAGCGATGGCGAAAGCGCGGCGTGTCCTCCGCCGGCGTCGCCAGCGCCGCATTGGACGTCACCGTGATGAGCCCCGCGTTCTCCATGGCGCCGAACGACGCGAGCTGCGGGACCGTCACGTAATCGAGCTTCTCGTACGGGTACGGGATGCCGAACGCCTCCTCGAGCAGGTCCAGGATCTTGGGCGCGACGCTCGCCGAGTACGCCGCTTCCGCCTTCTTGCCGCGCGGCACCGCGAAGCGAATGGGCGTCTTGTTCTTGCCGCCCCGGCCCGCGTCCACCATCTCGAACGGGCCCACCGCAAAGGCCACCAGGTAGCTCGGGAGCGGCTTTGTCTCGGCGAAACGCACCGTCTTCCAGCCGTCGGCGTCGATCTTCTCGTCCAGCGCCGGGGTGTTCGAGAGAACCGTCTCCGAGGCCTTCACGCGCAGCGTGAGCTGCCACGGGATCTTGAACGACGGCTCGTCGAAGCACGGGAACGCCCGGCGCGCCTCGATGCTCTCGAACTGCGTGAACAGGAACGTCTCGTCGCCCTCCCTCTCGCGAAACAGCCCGCGATCATTGGTCCCCGAGATTTCCCCCGTGTACGTCGCCGAGAGGTGCGCGGGCCCGGCGGGCACCTCCTGCTCGAAGGCAAAGCCGACGAAGTGCTCGCCGCCCGGAACGACGCGCGCGGCGCGGCGAGCCCCGTTCACGTCGAGGTGCGCCTCGCTCACCTTCAGATTTGTCGCGCTCAACCACAGCACGCGCGTGGGCTCCGCCACCGTGAGGTCGATCTCGACGGCGCCGCGGAACGTGTCCTCGGCCGGCACCAGGGTGAGCGTCGCGGCCACCTTCTGCGGAGCGACCGTGCTCGGCAAGCGAAACGCCGGCGGCACCGGAGCCGGCGCCACGGCCGCGGCTACCGCGGTGGCCGAAGACAGGGGCTTTCCAGCGGGCGGAAGCGGCTCGCCAGAGCACGCGAGCACGGAGAGAGCGAGGGCGACGAGGCCGGTGCGCTGCATTGGATCGGCGGTAGCACCGCGCAGCCCCGGCGCGAAGCCCGAGGTGCGCGCGGACGGTCCCGGCGCGAAGCACTACTTGGCGCGCGCTCGCAATCCGGGCGCGAAACACGAGATGCGCGGTTTCCGGGCCGACGCGAAGACCAGCGTGGGTGAGAAGGGTTGTTGGACGGGGTGACGAAGGGTGGCTGCGCGGACAAGTCCGCCGCGCATTGCGACGTCGCCGCCTTTTTCTGAAATCGAGACTGGCAGTCAGGCGCTGGCTTTTGCCTTGTTCTTCTTGCGCGTCGCGGCCGCTTTCTTGGCGGCGCGCGAGCGGTCGGCCCTGGTGCGGCTCGCCGCGGCGCTGCGGCCCTGGCGCGAGAGCGCCGTCTTGGAGACAGCCGCGCGCCCTTCGCGTTCGAGAGCGCCCTTGGCGGCGCGCGAGCGCTTGGCCGCCGGCTTGCGCGCTGGCGCCGTGGCTCCTTTGCGAGAGTCCTGTGCGGCCTTGCGCCGCGTCGTTTCCGACGTCCGCCCCTTCTTGGGCGCGGGGACCTTCACCCCCGCGCGCCGCGCCGTAGATAATCCAATGGCAATGGCCTGCTTCGCCGAGCGGGCGCCGTGTTTGCCCTCCCGCACGTGCTCGATCTCTTCTCGGACGAATTCACCAGCCTGCGTGGTCTCTGCTTTCCCCTCTCGCCTGGCCTTGCGGACGCGCTTCAAAGTCTTCTTTTCGGGCATGCTCAAGCTCCTTTCGATCGTGCGTTCTAGCAAAGGGATCGCGCCTCGCCACAACCACCTTGACGTTTTCAATGAATATCTGGGCGTTCCTAATGATGCGCCGAGCGTCTCCCATCATGCACCGGCCCGGCGCCGGCCCGGTCGGAGTCAGGCGATGGTCGACGCCCGCGGACGGCGCGGTCCCTGCCACCTCGTCCACGGCCTCCTCTCGACCGCCCCTTGATTCCCCAGCGCGCACCCTGCGCCCGGAGCGTGGCTCGCGTATTTCTCGCGGATGCTCTCTCTGTCGGTCGAGGCCCGCGCTCCGATTCGGCCCGACCGCCCCGTTGCTCCTTCTGGTTGTCGCCGCGTGTGGGCTCCCCGCGTCCGGCGGCGGCGAGCCTGCTCCCTCGACGTGGGTTGGCACCGTCAGCGACTCCGATGCCGTCGTCGCGCTCGTGCAGGAGGACGGCGCGGTGCGCGCCCACGTCTGCGGCGGTCCCGCGACGCACGCGACGCGCTCGCGCTGGTTCGACGGCGGCGTCGATGACTCCGGAGCGCGGTTCGCCCATGACCGGACGCTCGTTCAGGGGAGCGGTTCGCGATGACCGCGCCAAAGCGTCTCCCATCACGCGCGCCGTGTGTAGAATGCGCGCCTTGCGACAGTCCCCTCGCCTCTCGTTCGCCTCTCGTTCGCCGTCGTTCTGCCGCTCGCCCTTGCTCTTGCAGCGCGCGGCAACAAGCAGGAGAGCAAGGTGACCGCCGAGCCGTCCAGGACAGCGAACGACACGAGCGGCCGGATCCCTCCCGAGCCCGGCGGGCGCGGCTTCGTCATCACCGAGATCAAGCCCGCCCACCAGCCACCGCACCACCGCGTCACCCTCACCCCACAGGGCATCCATGGAAAATCCCGAAGATCGCAGCGACGACGAAGCAGCCTTGTTTGCCACGGCCAATGAAGAAGAAGAGGAAGGGGACGAGTCCGAAGCGGAAGAAGAAGCGGAGGGCGAGTCCGACGAAGACGAGTCCGAAGCGGATGAAGAAGAAGAGGAAGAAGCGGAGGGCGAGTCCGATGAGGACGAGCCTGGTGAGGACGACGAGGACGCCGAAGAAGAGGACGAGTCCGACGAAGACGAGTCCGACGAAGAAGACGCCGCCGGGGGTGATGACGGTGACGGGGGTGGCGGCGACGATGGGGGCGGCGGCGACGATGGCGACGACGACGACAGCGATGACGACGGCGAGGACGACGGCGAGGACGACGGCGAGCTTGCCGAGCTCGACGATGACGAGGTGTTCGCCGGCGCCGACGATTACGAGGATGCGACCGAGGAGGACTTCGAGGACGACGACGGCTCGTGGGATGACGGCGCCTACGAAGAGGCTGCCGAGCACATCTTCGGCCAGGGAGAGCACTACGGCGAGGCCCCGGAAGAGCGCTATCTCGATCTCGGCTGGGAGCCATTGCCCGAGGCCGAGGCGCAGCGGTACACGGCGGTCATCGACCGGGTGATCCCGGGGGTCTCGCAGACCACCCGCTTCTGGAACGACGGTGGAACCGTCAGGGCACAGGGCTTCTTGCCAGCCAGAGCATTGCGTGAAGCCAAGAAGAAGCTCACCAACGTCGACTTCAGCGCGGTGCACGCCACCGTCGTGCGCAGGGCAGGCAAAAAGAAGCCTGGCAAGCTCCCCGGCCTCCTCGCCAAGATCGAGGCGCGCGAGGTCGTCGACCTCCGGAAGTATTGCAGTCCCGTGGGCGACCAGGGCGGCTCCAGCCGGTGCTCCGCCTTCGCGTGGACACACGCCCTCGAGATGGCGATCATGCGCCGATCCGGCAAGAAAGCCCGCCTCTCGCCGAGCTACACCATGTGGCAAATCCAAGGCGTCCAGGGCGATCAAGACGACTTCGCCTATGCCGCCTCGGGCGGCGAGGGCACCCAGGACGGCCCCGAGGTCGCCATGCCCCTGGTCAAGAAGGGCTGTTGCCGGCAAGAGCTCTGGACGGACGACGAAGAGGAGCCGAGCGCCGACCTGAGCAAGCTCGCGGCAGACGCCAGGAGGTATCGCTTGCCGGCCAAGCTGGTCTCGATTCGCCTCTCGGAGGTGAAAAAAGTCCTCTCGTCCGGCAATCCGGTCCACCTCGGAATGAACACGGGTGAGGGCTTCCAGGCCATCGGCCGCGACGGTCTGTTCAACTCCGCCGAAGAGCCGAGCGGCCAGCACGGCGGCCACGCCATGTTGATCGTCGGCTACAAGGGCAACCACTTCATCGTCAAGAACTCGTGGGGCACCGAGTGGGGCGACGAGGGCTACTGCTACATCCCCAAGAAGGTCCTCCAGGCGTCCGACTCCAGCTTCGTCGCCGTCCTCCTCAAGGAGCCCAAGTGAAGCCCGCCGCCCGAGCGACGGCAAAGCCGAAGCCCCAGGACCACATTACCACGGCAAAGCCGAAGCCCCAGGACCACATCGCGACGGCAAAGCCGAAGCCCCAGGACCGCATTGCGACGGCAAAACCGAAGCCGCAGGACCGCATTGCGACGGCAAAGTCGCAGGACCGCATCGAGCTCCAGGAGTGGAGCGGCCCGGTGTCGCCGCGCTATCAATACAAGACGCACATCGTCGTGACCAAGACCGCGAAGGGAGCGACGCTGTCCTACGAGCACGAGGGTGTCTTCTCCGAGGGAAAGCCCACCGACAAGCGCGAGGCCAGGTGCGCCGTCCCGCCCGACGCCTACGAAACCCTGTGGAAGAACCTCGAAGAAGGGGGCGTATTCTCCCTCGCAGACGCCGCGCTCCCGTCCGAGACCAAAGCGAGAGTCGGCATCAGCGTGAGCTTCCTCGAAGCCTCGCGCGACGCCGAGCGCGCCCGCATCGAATACACGCTCGCCGGCTTGAAGAAGGCCGAGGGTGCTCAAAAAAGGGCCCTCGTCGCCCAACTCAAGGCCTGGGCCGAGGCGCTCGCCGCATCGGCCAAGACCGATCGGTGATAGGTTCGCCGGCACCATGGACGAACTGCTCCTCCTGTCCGGCTCCGCGCTCGCCTCGAAGATCCGCCGCGGCGCCGTCTCGTCCGCGCACGTCGTCGACACCCATATCCGCCACATCGAGCGGGTCAATCCGTCGCTCAACGCCATGGTGCAGACCCGCTTCGACGAGGCCCGGGCCGAGGCCCGCGAGGCCGATCAGGCCCTCGCCGCCGGCCGCGCCGATCTCGGCCCGTTCCACGGCGTGCCGTGCAGCATCAAGGAGGCCTTCGCGGTCCGCGGCATGCCGAACACCTCCGGCCTCGTGGCCCGCAAAGGCAGGCTCTCGGACACCGACGCCGTCACCGTGGCGCGACTGCGCGCGGCCGGCGCCATCGTGATGGGCGTGACCAACACGTCCGAGCTGTGCATGTGGATGGAGTCGATCAACAAGGTCTACGGCCGCTCCAACAATCCCTACGACCTCACCCGCACCGTCGGCGGCTCGTCGGGCGGCGAGGGCGCCATCGTCGGCGCGGGCGGCGCTCCGTTCGGCCTCGGCTCCGACATCGGCGGCTCCATCCGCATGCCCGCGTTCTTCAATGGCGTGTTCGGCCACAAGCCCACCGGCGGCCTGGTCCCCAATGAAGGCCAATACCCGAGCGCCACCGAAGGAATCAATGAATTCGTCTGCACCGGCCCCATCGCCCGCCGGGCCGAGGACCTCTATCCTCTGCTCCAGGCAATGCTCCACGGCGACGCCCGCGCCTCCCGGCTGCGCGATCCCGCCACGGTCGATCTCGGCTCATTGACGGTGCTCTGCGTGGCCGACGACGGCCGCGCCGCGGTCGACCCCGAGCTCCTCCGCGCCCAGCAGCGCGCCGCCGCCGTGCTCGCCGCGCGCGGCGCCACCGTGAAGAAGGTGGCCATTCCAGGCTTCAAGCACGCCTTCGAGATCTGGGGCTCGATGATCGGCGAGGGCGGCGGCCCCTCGTTCAGCGAGCTTCTCGGCGAGGGAACGGCCATCCCGGCCGGTCGCGAGCTATTGCGCTGGTTCGGCCGCCGCTCCCCGTACACGCTCCCCGCGCTGGGCCTCGCGCTCCTCGAAAAGCTCCCGGCGCTGCTCGGCGACGCCCGCACCCGGCGCTTCGTCGAGCTTGGCAAGCAGCTCAGGACCGAGGTCGTCGACCTCCTGGGCCCTACCGGCGTCATGCTCTATCCCCCCCACCCTGTCCCCGCCCCGCGGCACCACCACCCCCTTCTGTCACCCTTCCGCTGGGTCTACACAGCCATCTTCAACGTCCTGGCACTGCCCGTCACCGCCGTCCCCATGGGCCTCGGCCGCAACGGCTTGCCCCTGGGCATCCAGGTGGCCGCCCTTCACGACAACGACCATGTCACCCTGGCCGTCGCCCTGGAGCTCGAGCGCGCCCTCGGCGGCTGGTTTCCCCCGCCCCATTATTGACTACCGGTACAGCGGAGCAGCAGGCGCGGCCGCCCCGCTCCGGCGCAGCGTGCCGACACCCTTCCACGGCATCGTCGTCGAGCGGAACCGGATGTCGTTGTCGCCCATGAACATGGCGTTGACCTCGTACGACACCCCCTGGTCATCGAACGTGACCAGCTCGAACTGATCGCCCTGAACCTCCTTGATTCGGTACATCCGATCCACGTGCAGCCCCGGCGAGTCGGCGACGGCGCGCTGTCCGTCGAGCTGGATGACCATCTGCCCGAACTGAAACTGCAGCATCGGGACGAGCATTGGCTCCAGCGGCGTGTCCGGCGTGAACCCCTGGAGAACCCAGGCGCCGCGCAGGCGAACGTCGACGGCCGCCACGGCGCGGGCCTGCTGGGCGACCGGGTCGACCGGGGGACCGCTCTTGCATCCGGCTCCAGGCACGGTCAGCGCGGCGGCGAGAGCGAAAGTGCAGCAGCGGCTCGTGAGCATCGGCGACAGAGTAGCACCCCGGCGGCTTGCATTCTCGGCGAGCAGTGCTCGCCCGTCGCGTCGCGGGCGCCGTCGACACGGCGGATCCTCCCCGGATTCATGAGCGCTTGTAAGAGCGGGGAAAGATCGCCGAAGATGTCCGGTGCAATGACGAAATGGCGCTTCGGCGGGGCACTTGCGATTCTCACCACGACGGCGTGCGGTCGCCCGGCGGACGTCCCGGCCGCGTCCCCGGCCTCGCCGCAGGCGCCCGTGGCCTCCGCCGCGCCCGCCCCCGCGAGCCATGCCCACCGCGTCAGCTTCGGCGATCTGGGCAAGGCGCCGCCGCCTCCGGCCCCCGGCGGCGGGCTCGTCTACAATCGGCAGAGCGACCTCGCCAACTCGCCTGGATCGCCGCTCCTCGACCCCGCGGCCGAGGCGGTGCGTCAATCGGACTGGCCCCTCGCCAAGCAGCACCTCGCCGCTGCGCTCGTCAAGCTCGACCGCACAGCTTCCTTCAGCCCATGGCTCGTCGCCCACGCCCTCTGGGGCCGGGCTTGCGCGACGTCCGGAAACGAGCCGTGCGCGGAAAAAGAATACGGGGCGGTGCGGGACGCGTGGGCGGACCCCGACGCCGCGGCGCGACAGGCGCGGGGCGACGGTGATGAGAGGACACAAACACTCTCCCTGGAGCGAGCGCTGCTCTCCGTGGAAGAGGCCTATTTCTTCTTCGCGGAGAAGAAGCGCAAAGAGACTGTCGATCCGCTCACCATGCCCCGCTACAAGGGGACGGGCACCCGGGAGGACGTCCTCGCGTTCAACGCGAAGTTCGTCGGCCCCTGGGTGGCGCAGCGCCAGCTTGCCATCCGGCAAGCCGAAAAGGAGTACAACAAGATCCCCACGATCCAGCCCAAGCCGTCGGCGAGGTGGATGATCGAGGCGGCGTCGGCCGACGGCCAGATGTGGGCCCAATTCGCCGCCGAAATGCTGGACGCGCCAATGCCTGACGCCTGGAAGCAAGAAGGCCGCATGCCCGACGGCTCGATGACGTGGGCGGAGATGCGTGCGTTTTATGCCAAGGTCCTCGACACTGCCTCCGAGCCGGTCAAGGCGCGGGCCCGCGCCGCCTTCGAGGATTGCAAAAGGGTCGCCGAGATATCCGGCGCGCAGAACGCCGCAACGAAGGTGTGCACAGAGTGGCTCCAGAAGCACCCCGCCCCCACCGGCGCCGCCCCCTGAACGACGCATCCAAGCCTCCTTATCCACCGAAGATTCGACGCGCACAGGGCGACCGACTGCGCGAACGACGCCATGCGCCCACGGTCCGTAATAGCGGGCCGCTCAGGGAGCCGCACCCGTCGTTTCTCAGTTTTCCTGTTCGGTGCGATGGGAAGTCGGATCCGTGGGGTCCGCGGCGCCGAGCAATTGGCGTATTTGCCGAAGCCGGCCTTGGATTGCGGGTTCCTCGGGCAAGTCGACGAACCGCAGGCAATCGAGCGGGGTGTACCGGTCGACGTCCTGTCCTTGCGGATCTGCCCCGTGCGCGAGCAGCAGCTTCACCATCTCGACGTGGAGCCCGCGCGCGGCGAGGCCGAGAGCGGTCATCGCCCGCTCGCCGCCCCATTCGTCGATGGTCTTGGTCGCCCCGCAGAGGAGGAGGATCCGAGCCATCTCCAGATACCCGTTCTGGGCACACAAGCGGAGCGGCGAGTCGCCCTCGTCGCCGCGCACGTTGGGATCCGCGCCCGCTGCCAGAAGGATGCGCACGGCCGCGATGCTGTTGGCGAACACGGCGTTCAAGAGCGGCGTCGACGAATGCTTCTCGTCCCAGAGGTTCACGTCGGCGCCGTAGCGTAGGAGCAGGACGACCGCGTCGATGGGTCGGCCGGGCACTTCATCGCTAGCAGGTTGGAGTTCACGGACCGCTACCAGCAATGGAGTGAGGCGCTCCTCGAGAGTATAGTAGCGGGATATGACGGTCACGTTGGAGTCTGCGCCGGCGGCGAGAAGCTCCGCCAGGCGATCGACGTCACCTGCCTCAATGGCATCGATAATTGCCTCGGACATGGAATTCACCTATAACCCTGCCATGGGGTGGCCTTTGGCACAGTTGGCCAACTTCAAGACTTCGCACGCCTTCATTCCGCGCTTAACTTGCTCATTCTGCCCCTCAAGGTCACGGACGGCGCCGAGGTTCCAGGATCTCCCGTGCCGTCCGAGGCATTGTGACTGCCAATGGATGCTAGTTCATTCCCATTCGCTCGGGCGCTTCGGCTGCTTCCCTCGTATCGCTTCCTGGAGAGCGAGAATGGCTTGGCCGGGCGAATCATGGACCGGCATCTCAACGCCATAGCGTTCCGCGACCGCTTCCGCGATCCTCAGCCACTTCGAATCAAAGGGCTGACCGATCTTCTCTGAAAGTCGCACTAGCCCGGTCAAGACCCATATAGCTGACGGCAGGTACTTGGGATCTTCATGGCCGAGCGCCTCTTCGAGCACGGCTACTGCTTCGCGGTCCCTGCCCAGCACCTCCAAGGTGCGGGCCGTCCCATCGGCGTGCATCCATCGCTGCGAGACGTCGTCGAAGCCTAGCTGCGCCCAAGCGCGATAAGCTTGTTCAGCCTCTCTGTATCGGCCTGCCTCGAACAAAATCAATGCTCGATCATGCGCGACGCTTCGAGCCAACCAGCTATCGTGATCGCGATCACGGTTTGCCTCCAGGATCGCGTCCAGGCAAGCGAGGGCTTCATCATATTGCTTGCGATGTTGGAGGGCTTCGATGTGGAGGAGGTTGCCCTCCATCACGTCTTGCACATTCCACCGGTCAAGGCACGTGGCGCAAACCATCTCGGTATGCCCGGCGCGGGTGTATTTTTCAGTTGCCGGCTTCTCTCCGCAGAGCGCACAAAGTGTAGGTTCATCGTTCCGAAGCTTCATAACGCCTCTTTTTCATTAGGAGGGCCACACTCTGTCAATGACGCGGACACTTGTAGTCAGGCCACGTGCCTAGAGGCTTAGAATGGAATTTGCACTCGCGATAGCAGTCCTTGCAATTCTTTTTCGGTCCGAACTTTTTCACGTTCCACTTCGGCTGCCATGGATTCCCGAGACACTCAATCGACAGTAGCATGCACGGGTCGTCCTCGTCGTCCACCGGGGTGGCGGTCGGCACCGTGGTGGCGGTCGGCGCAGGGGTCGCCGTCGGCGCAACGGTCGCGGCTGAAAGCACTGGCACCGGCACCGGTGCGGGCGGGGCATCGGTCTCCGCCGTGACGGGGTGCGGCCGTGGCTTGGTGCGGCGCTTGTCCACGATGAGCTGCACGACCACGGTATACGCGGCATAGCCGACCACGACGAGCGCCACGGCTTCGAGGAGCAGTGCCACCTGCGCTTGGCCGAGCAGTGCGCGTGTTTCCGGCGCCATGGTCAGATGGGTGCAAATCCCAGTTTGCATCAGAGTCGTTCCCGTTCCCGTTCCCGTTCCCGTTCCCGTTCCCGTTCCCGTTCCCGTTCTTCATTCCGGAGGCGCCTGCAGGCTCTTCGCCAGCTTGATC
>Ga0163144_10012810_pt1 | contig 17564 bp, 9 predicted proteins | sample OliLak19BULKMAT1_FD_123175 | JGI IMG/M metagenome (GOLD analysis project Ga0163144, IMG submission 123175) | Freshwater microbial mat bacterial communities from Lake Vanda, McMurdo Dry Valleys, Antarctica - Oligotrophic Lake LV.19.BULKMAT1 | ecosystem: Environmental > Aquatic > Freshwater > Lake...
CCGGCATGCCGGACCGGGTGAAGGCCGTCAGGGGCGGCACGTACCTGCAGGGCATCGACCCGGCCAAGACGCAGGACAGCGCGTGGTCCATCGTGCTGAAGGTCGTGGATAACGACGCGGACCCGGCCCGTCCCTTCCTCGTGGGAGTCTACGCTCAGGAGGCCATGGGCCAGAAGAGCACGGAGACGCTGGTTGGGCTGGCCGTCAACGGCTTCAACGGGTACGAGCGGGAGAGGCTCGGCTCGCACTGCTATACTGCCACTGACGCGACAGGCTTCGGTGGCAAGATGTTCCGAGAGGCACTTGACCTTGAAGTCCCGAACGTCACCAACGTCGAGTTCGGCGGGACGGTCCAGCGCAAGCGGAAGCTCCTTGGCGACCTACGCACACTCATCGACGAGGGTAGGCTCATCCTCCCCCACACAGGCATCTGGCTGAAGGTTCGCCGTCAGCTTCTCGGGTATAAGTTGGAGGACCGTGGTATCGAACAGGACGCAGTGATGGCCCTCGTATGCGCCGTCCACCTCCTTCGCATCACCCACACTTCCGACGCCGAGCCAGCCCCCTTCGACGTTGACGGGACCCACGTCTTCGAGCAGTCCAACTCCGTCCGCACCATGGCCCAGCAGCTTGCCCACGAGCGCCTGAAGGCGAGAACCCTCCGTGGCTGAGTACCTCGACGACGCTCGATACGCGAACATGACCCTCGGTCGCGGCATCAAGCACGCCGCCTCACCGGAGACGAAGGAACTCCTCATCCGCCTGAACGGGAAGGTCGAGTCCGTTCGCGAGGAGCACGAAGTCTTCCGCCAGTGGTGCGACCGCGCCGACAAGCTCTACTACCCGGCCACCATCAACGACCGAAGCGGCTCCGACCTTTGGCCCGAGCACGAGTCCGCGAACGTCAACGGCCGCCAGCACGTCTCGCTATCGCTGCCGACTCCGTACGTGGACATCCCCTCCGCGCTGCAGGCTGTCGAGCCCATTGAGAACATCCTCGCCACCGGCCAGAGCGACGAAGAGGTGGAGGCCGCCTCTGCCCTCGAACGCGTCTACGTCGCGTGGAAGAACGAGGGCGACTTCGACCTGAAGTGGCACAAGGCCATCGTGACCAAGTCGCTCTACGGCCGAACCGCCGCCCGCGTCTACTGGGACGCCGAGGCCAAGGCGCCCGTCGTCGAGGTCATCAACCAGCCCCGCCACCTGTTCCTCGGCTGGAAGACGGACAACTTCGACCAGCTCGAATGGGCCGCCTACCGCATGTACTACGACCCCGACTCCCTGACCGAGGAGTTCGGCGTCGAGGTCGTCCCCTTCAAGACCGACGACGGGTACACGCTGCCCTTCGTCCAGCAGAAGAGCTGGGACGACATCCCCGCACGTCCGGCCACCGCGCTGGGCCACACTCGCATCGAAGTGTGGGACTACTGGTACCGCCAGCCCGTCTGGAAGGGCCAGAAGTTCGTCCGCATGGACACGTACAACGTGGTCGTGGCGGGCAACGTCGTCGTCCGCGAGCCGACCAAGTACCCGGAGTACAAGGGCCGCCTGCCCTACGTGCCCCTCTTCAACACGTTCGTCCCCGGCGTCCCGAGCGGGCGCCCCGACCTGTTCGACATCGAGCCCCTCATCCGCGAGAAGATGGAGCGCATCACGAACGGCTCGCAGATGATTGCGAACGTCACTGGCGGCGACGCCTACCAGCTCACCGGCCCGGACGCTCCGCTGCGGGTGCCGCAGGGCCTGAAGCCCGTCAAGGGCGCCATCGTCGCCCCCGGCCCGGGTAACCGCATCGAGGTCATCCAGCCCTTCATCGCCCAGTTCCAGCTCGAACAGTTCCTGACCCGCCTCGACCGCGAGCTGGCTACCATCAGCGGCCTGAACGAGCTGCTCCTCGGCCTCGCCCCCGCGCAGGTCCTCTCGTCCTCGAAGGCCATCAACGCCCTCATCAGCAACTACGAGGCCCGCCTCTCCATCCGCCGGAAGCTCCTGTACAAGTGGCGCCGCGACGTGTGGAACCTCGCCCGCGACATCTTCGCCGAGAAGAACTCCGACGTGAAGGCCATCATCGGGCGTGGCGGCGGCTTCCTCGACATTCAGGACCCCAGTCTCAACCCGCGCGACGAGCTGGAAACGGCCACCCGGGCCATCAACCTCGTGAACGCCAAGCTCTGGTCGGTTCGCCGGGCCATGGACGCGGTCGGCGTTGACGACCCCGAGACTGAACTCGACTTCATCCGCGACGAGCGGACGGACGCGACACTCTTCCCGGCCGACGTGCAGGTCATGGCCCAGCTCCTCGGAGCGCTGCAGAGCCTCGGCATCGACGCGCCGCAGGGCGCTCAGGCCGCCGCCGGAGCACAGGCTGGCTCCGCGACCGAGGGCCTGCGACAGTCGCTTGGAGCCGCCACGCCCGACGGTATGGCTGGCGGACCCGGCCCGGGCGGAGCGCCCGAAGCCGAGGGCATCACGCCGCCCATCCCGGGTGCGAGCCCGAACGCCGGTGGAGAGCAGTCGCTCGTCAGCGCGCCGGACAACGCTCCAGTCATGCAGGGAATGGTGCAGGGTGGTGAGGCCAAGGGCCGCATCCTGACGAAACAAAAGCTGGGCCGCAGGTAGTGGCCCGGACCGGGCGGTTCGGTCGCTCCCCTCGTAGCGCACCCAGCCTGACCGCGACGCTTGTCGCCATCGCGAGGGAGTTCCAGAACCAGCGCGCCCAAAACATCATGGACGCGTGGCAGAAGGGCGGCATGTTCGAGGGCTCGAAGGCCACGGACGACAAGGTCCTGAAGTTCTGGAAGGACAAGGCGGCGGGCGTCTCGAAGGACGACCCCCTGTACGACACGTACAAGAACGCGCACACCCAGCTCGACTACACCATCAGCGAGTCCAAGATGACCGCGTGGTACGCGACCTCCCCCAAGGGCGGCGCGCAGGACCAGCGCATGGTCGCCTTCTACCTCAACTGGGCCAAGAAGGTCCCGAAGGACAGCGAGTTCTATCGCGTCCTGCAGCGCGATGCCGGTCAGTACATGCGCGTCCAGCGCTCCAACGGGCGGGCCGAAGCGAACCGGCGCAAGGAGGAGCGCTACCAGCAGCAGCAGGCCGACACGCAGAAGCAGATGGAGGCCCCGGCCGAGTACCTCGTCGAGACGCTGCGCCGACTGGCCCAGTCCGGCGTTGCCGCACTCGGTCTGCCTATGGCTATCGCCCAGCCCGGCTCGGGCTCCGACTTCACCGACTTCACGACCGAAGACCCGGACATCATGAACAACCTCATCGCGGCCATCACGTCCGAGGGCAAGACCATCAGCGGCACCCTCGTCATCACTGGCGACGGCGAGTTCAGGGGCTCCGACACTGTCCTGTATCACACGGACGACGGCCAGCCGGTCACCGGCAAGAGCATCCTGCAGCAGCTCGGCAAGCTCGACCCGAACTTCAAGCCGGGCGTGCCCTTCGACGCCGCCCTAGTCGTGGACTACCTGAAGACGGCCGGGCGTGGGCTGGACGAGCGCATCGCGCGAGCCAAGTCCACCGGCCACATGACGGACGTGAACAACCTCACGAAGAGCAAGTCGTATCTGAGCCTCATCAAGCGCACCGTGGGCTCCATGGACGTGCAGGACTCGTACATGGACCTGCGGGAGACCTACGACGCCGTCAAGAGGGACCGCACCGCCTCGCCGCAGGCCCTGATGAATGCGTGGACCGACTATTCGGGAGGGCTGATGGCCCTGTCCAAGGACCCGAGCATCGCGACCGACGACGCCTTCAGAGGCCGCATCATGGCCGAGGTCCTCGGCACCGCTGGCGTCCCGACCCTCAACGAGTCCTTCACCGGACTGGCGAACAGCCAGTTCAATCCGAGCGCTTCTACCGACGCGATGGAGAACTTCAACGCTATCGAGTTCGTCCGCGCGCAGATTGAGTCCGTCAAGTCGGGCGCGGCCCTCTGGACGCTCGGGGAACTCAACGACGCTGGCGTGTTCGTCCCCAAGGCGGGCGGCAAGATGATTGGCGCGGCGACGCAGGAGACCATCGCTGCCGGTGGCCTGAATGCGCAGACGGTCACCGTGGCCGACCCGCGTGGCGGCTCGCCCATCACCATGTCCGTGACGGCCATCCCCATCTACGCGACCGCGAAGGACCCACTCACGGGCAAGCCCCTGTCCACGAACGGCAATATCCAGCCCATCGGCTACGCGTACGACTTCCCCGGCAAGGCGACGCAGTACGCCTACACGACGAGGGACGGCCCTATCTTCACCTCCGACCCGCTGTCCGGAGACAAGCCGATGACGGCCAGCAGCAAGGGCGGGAACCACCTCGAAGTTGACTACAGCGACGAGGTCGCCGCCCATCTCGGCTTCGCCGACAAGGACCCAGTGACCGGCATGTGGACCAAGGTTCCCGACCTGTCCGCTGACGCCAACCTGCCGGTCGGCATTCAGGTCCGGGCCTCCACCGATATCGACCCCAAGACCAACGCCTACAAGCCATCGGCCATCTCGTTCGACCCGCAGGACTTCGCGTGGAGGAGCGGCACACGTGGCGCGCTCGGGGCGCCGGACCCCATCACGGACTTCGGCAGCCTGACCCTGTCCACCCTGATGGCCGACTCGGAGGGGCAGGCCATCCTGAACGACCTCGACAAGCACCCGGCATTCCGCCAGACCATGGAGGACGACGCCTATCGCGGCGCCGGGTTCGACCGCGACTTCAAGACCGGCGCTTGGGTGCCCGGTGCGAACGCCGACCAGACCAAGCTGAACAAGGACCTCGGCCAGCAGAACATCGCGGCCCATGCGAAGAGCCTCATGGGCTTCATCTCGGAGGCGGCCGGTCTGTTCCAGCGCACGGTCACGGGCTCGCCCGCAGGGAAGTCTGACTCGACGACCAGCTTCCCCGACCTGCGCCCGCTCGCCACGGACCTCGTGAAGGGCACTCCGTTCGAGGCGCTGGGCAATGCCTTCTTCCCGAAGACGAGCAGCATCAGGCCGCTGGCGGACGCCAAGGACACTCGGTTTACAATCAAGCCTGTGAAGAGCATCAAGGTGGCGATGCCGGACGTGAAGACGACAGTTGCCCTCCTCGGGCAGCAGCCGACCGGCACGACATACCAGCCCCCGGCCCTGCCGAACTCGCAGTCCGGCATGACCGCGCCGACCTCATCGCAGTCCGGCATGACCTCGCCGACCGGCAGCACTGGCGGCAGCGGCAGCGGCGGCATGGGTCCGAAGGCCGTATGAGCGCATGGAGCGAGCGCTTCAAGGCATCGCCAGCACTCTCCGGGCCCACTGACGGCCGCCAGTTCTCGGACACGGGTTCCGGCGTGCCAACCGGGGGCGTCTCTCCCCCCACGTGGTCTCCGACCCCGTCAGGTGCGCCCCAGCCGCCGCCTCCAGCCACCGACCCGAACGCCACCGTCGGGACGGTCAACATCAACCTGTTGGACCCCATCGCCACGGTCGAGTCGGACCCCATCAGCACCATCATGAACGGCCTGCGTCAGGCCACCATCGGGAGCGGCGACGAGGGTCCGGCCGCAGAGGCCACCCGCCGCGCAAGCCTGCTCGCGCAGGCGGGCCCGCTCGCCGCTCTGGAGGGTCCGCTCGGCCTCATCGCGGATGGACTCGGTGGCGCAGGCGAGGTCATCGGCGGAGCAGCAGCCGCCGTCGGCGGACTCGTCGAGCGCCTGCCGTCCGTAACAACGGCCTCGCTCTTGGAGGAGCAATACGCCGCCGCCGTGGCCGAGGCGTCCAAGACGGCGAACGGACAGGCCCTTCTGGCTGACACGCAGGCCGCAATCGACCGCGAGCACGGCCTGTTCGGAACGGGCATCCTCGACGACGACCTCCATATGAAGAACCTCTTCGTCCGCGCTTGGGCGAAGGAGGCGGCCTACTCCGACCCGACCCTGAACCCGGGGGCCTTCACGGCCCCGGGCTCGCTGTCCGACCAAGTCCAGCTCTTCATCGACGTCTTCGAGTCGAGCCCGCGCATCATCTCGAAGCACTGGGCGCAGCTCGACGACCTCTCGCCCGGCAAGGGCACGGACCGCATTGACTACATCACGGAGGTCGGCGACGGGGACGCCGCCTACGCCGAGGACAAGGGCCTGCTCGGGACGGGCCTGCTGGCTGGCGACCCGACCACGGGTCTGAATACGACGGAGCAGCTCGTCTACGAGAAGATGAAGAGTGGCGACTGGACCCGTGACCAAGCGGCCGACTTCCTCGCGAACACGGGTCAGGCGTACGACCACGGGGCCATCGGGAACCTGCTCGGCGAGGTCCTGCTGGACCCCATCAACATCGCTACTCTCGGCGCGGCGGGTGCCGCCAAGCTGGGCAGCACGGGCTCCCGCATCGTCAAGCTGGCTGCGACGACCAACGCCACGCTCGTGAGGGTCGGCAAGACGTACGAGGCGGCCGAGATTGCGGTCAAGGCCGCCCGCGTCGGCGGCGTCGGAGCAGAGAACCTGTCCACCGCCCGCAAGGCCCTGAAGGTCGCGGAGGCCGACGTGCTGACCGCCCAGCGGGCCGTCGATGCCGCGAAGCAGTACCACTCCACGGGCACCGGCATCAAGCGCCTCAACGTGGTGGCCCGAGCGGCCGAGGGCAGCGAGGCAGTTGCCAGCATGTTCAAGCCATTCGGCAGGGCGTACGGCGCGCTCGAAGGGACGAGCCTCGGCAAGGCCTCTAAGGTCGCGCGGACCATCATCGACCCGTTTCACGCCCTCGACCTGAGCATGCCGGGTTCGGCCCGCATGGCGGACATCTACTCCGACAGCGTCATGCGCAACGTGGCCGACACGCTCGGCGTCCACCACTACAAGGGCATTCTCAACGAGACTCTCCGACAGGACCCCACGGGCGGTATGACCACCCGGTTCACCGAGGCTATCGGCGTCGCCGTGGCGAACCATGCCCGGAACGGCGTCATCGACATGTTCCGCCGCAATCAAATCGCCGGGAAGCTAGGGGAGGAGCTGATGGCGAAGCTGCCGGGGGACCCCGACCTGTTCGATGCCGCCGTCCAGTCCACCAAGCACCGCGACTTGGAGAAGTGGCTGCGACTGAACACGGTCAAGCACGTCCTTCAGCAGCAGTGGTCGGCGGTTGACCACGCGACGCTCGCTCGTCAGCTCTCGCACGCCTTCAACACGCTCACCGAGGAGGAGTGGGTCGAGCTACTGCCCAAGCTCTCGAAGGAACAGAAGTCATTCTACAAGCTGGCCGTCTACGGAGAGGCCAACAAGAAACTCATCAAGCTGACGGATGGCCTGTCGGCAGAGGCCGTGGCGAAGTTCTCCGTCCACCCGAGCCGCATCATCCTCGTCGCCAAGGGCACCCTGACGCGCATCGGCGGCGAGTCCCTGCTCACGAAGCTGACCGCCATGAAGAGCACCAAGCAGCGCGCCCGCCTCATTGCCGAATGGCAGGAGAAGTACCAGAGCCTGCGCTACATCGCCATCGACCCGAAGGACCTCGGAAGGTCCGTTGACCGCTTCATCATGACCCTCGAAGAGGACCTGCCTCGACTGCCGATGCAGTTGAAGAACTCCGAGCTGAAGGCGCTCGGCAAGGAGGGCGAGGACCTGCGCTCCGTCGCAGGTGAGTACAGCCTCGGCTTCGCGCCGGAGGACCACTTCAAGTGGGGCCTGTCGCGCGACAACGGGACCGGCCTGTACTCACCATCCGGCCCGGCGTGGGTGGACCACGTCGCCGATAGCGCTCGCGCCTACAGGCCAGCCAACTACCTGCGCACGAATATCATGGGACACCCCCTGCCGAACCTGTATGGCGTGCGGGCCGTGACCAAGATGGTTGACCACATGGACTCGGCCGCCCGCATCATGAAGCTGCAGGTCAGCTCCGCAATGGTGACTGAAACCGCCCGCGCCCGGTTCGCCATGCTGGCGACCGAGGAGTTCGGCGACCGTGGCGTGACCGAGGTGGTGGCGAACTCGTGGTTCGAGCGCCTGACTGAGTACACCCGAGCGCATCAGGGCTACAGCGGCCCGAGGGGCATGGGCAAGGGCGACCTGTACGATGAGCTACTGAAGGGCGACCTCATCCCCCGCGCCGCCCTGTCCGGGGACAACGCGCTGTCCCCGGAAGACATCCTCTACACCGTGCTGCGCGCCTATGATGGCGACATTCGCTACATCGGGCTGACGCAGAAGCTGTCCGGCCGCCTGAAGACGATGCTCTCCCTTGGCGGGACGAACAACTTCGCGGGCCAGCTCGCCGAGCACGCATGGCCCACGATGAAGTTCCGGTACAACCCGCTCTTCCAGCATCAGGAGAAGCTGGAGCCCATCTTCCTCGGCATCGGCCGGGGCGTGGATGTAGCGACCAGCACGACCATGAACGAGGGCGACCGCCTGACCGCCCGCCTGCTCGACACCATGACCTCCCACAGCCTCGTCCGGTACTCTGACTCCATCGAGGCGTTCGAGTACAGCCCGGCGGCTCTATGGAGTTCCACTACGAGGCGACTGTCCCGCACCCCGGGCACGCAACTGAATGTTCTGCGCCGCGTCGGACACGCGCTTGGTGACGTGCAGGGCATGAAGCGACTGAACATGCTGCGCACCATGCGCAAGGGGCTCGGGCAGGAGCTGAGGAAGTCGTGGGACGAGGTCAGGCCCGGAGACTACCAGCGCATGAAGGAGGCCGCAGAGGCCCGCTTCGGGCGACTTCTGAACGACGACGACTTCGCCCTCCAGATGGTGTCCGAGAATGCGTACGCGAACGACATCTTCGTCAGCAAGGTCATGGACAACGTCGGGAAGTTCGGCCCCAAGGTCAACTTCGCGAACACCGTAAAGGGCGCTGCCTACTACATCCCGACCGACATGGGAGAGCTGCGCTCGCTCGACCTCGACCATATGGCCGAGAGCCTGCGCATCGTTCGGGCGGACGGCAGCATCGTCGAGAACCTAGCCGACCTGCGTCAGGCGCTCGTGACCGAGCCCGGCGTCATGGACAAGGTGGAGGCCAGCCTGAAGCAACTGGGCGCCAACCCCGACTACATCCGGCGCACCCGGAACGCCCTGAACTTCTCGTGGAACGGCTTCTGGGGGCAGGCGGCCCAGCGCTTCAGCCTCACCGGCGAAGAGTCCCGCGCCCTGCAGCGCATGATGGCCGAGGCCGCCAAGCTGCGAGACGTGACTCCCGTCGAGTTCATGTCCCAGATATTCAGCCCGAGCCTCATCGACGGCACCGAGGGCGTCCTCGGACACATCGAGGGTACCGTCCGCCTGCTCCGCGAGGCCCGCGCCGCTGGCCGCCGAGTCAAGCCCCTCGAAGCCAAGTTCGCCGAGACGCGGACCCAGCTCGCTGGCAAGGAGGGGACCAGCACCCGCGAGGACCTCGTTCGCCAGCTAGCCCGCACCTTCAGCGCGCACCTCGACCCGAGCGCCAAGCGAGCCCTGCTGAAGGAGTTCCATCCCGAGCTGGTCAAGGCCGTCAACGACGGGGACCTGAAGTTCGACCTCGGCGAACTCGACCGGATGTGGAACGAGGTCGGCGATGAGGCCCTCGCCGACCGCATCCTCGGGTACATGGACGGCAAGGCGCCGTCCCACCCGTTCGACGACTTGGACGTCACCAGCGGCTCGGCCTTCGCTCGCGATGCCTCCACCCGCTACATGCGCGACATGGGCGTCGAGCCGCTCGGCGGGCGCCCGCACTTCAGGCACGACGCCGACATGGACGCCCACTACGAGGAGGGGGCCGCGCACTTCCGCGACCTGCCCGACATCGAGTACGAGAAGACGGGCCGCATCCCGAACGCGGGCGGCCTGAAGAAGGCGGGCCCGGACCTGAAGCCCCAGCCCGCTGGCGTGGACAATGCGACCTACCGGTCCTACCAGTCCTTCATGGTGGACACCAGCAACCAGTACGACTACATGACCAGAGCCAAGGACAAGGGCGGCATGGGCATCAAGGTCACGGTCACGCGAACGGACCCGTACACGGCCGACGCAGCGGGCCGGGCCGCCATGGTCAAGGACTTGGAGGCCGGGCGCCTGAAGGTCTTCGGCGGCGCCTCTGACCACCCCCTGATGACGAACGAGCAGAACGTCATGTTCCGAGCCGTCCATGACGTCTTCGGGCATGCGGCCGAGGGCTTTGAGTTCGGGCCGCGCGGCGAGCTGAACGCCGCCGCCAAGCACGCCCGGATGTTCTCGAACGAGGGCCGACCGGCGATGCTCACCGAGACGCACGGCCATACGTCCTACGTCAACTACAGCGACGACATCTATCAGCCGACCGACACCTTTGTCCCCAAGGAGCTGGACGCCGACTACCCGGCCGACGACTTCGAGGCCCGCTTCCCGTTCGCCATGCCCGAGCGGCAGCAGGCCGCGTACGACGCCGGGTCCGCGTCGCCTGACCCCGACGTCCCCTTCGACGATGGCAATGGCAAAATCCAGCTCTCGGGCACGGACTACCTCGGCCGCGAGCAGTACATGGTGTACGAGTACACTCGCCGAGTCGGACAGAACATCCGCGACCTGCCGGTCGAGATGCAGGCCGCCATCCTGCAGCCTCTCGCCGACCTGTTCGACGAATTCCCGGGCATGCGCGTTCACCACATTGACGTCGTGGACTTCGAGGCGCCCTTCAACTTTGCCAACGAGGGCGTCGATGACATCATCGGATTGGGCCAGACCAAGCACAAGGACGCAATCGCCCTGACGTGGGGCGCGGACGACGACGAGTCCGTCATCCTGTTCAACTTGCGTCACTACGACCAGAGCGCGGACTGGGCCGCGAAGGAGGCCAGCAACCAGTTCACGCGCTCGTGGAGCCACTTCCTGCAGACGGACCCGGCAACCGGCCTCCAGACCGGGATGCCGCGCCGGTCGAACGTCGGCACGCCCCATAACGCGGGCACTATCGACATCGCTCAGGTCAGCCGCCATGAGGGCTTCCATGCGTACGACATCTCGCGACGCCCGCGCAATGCCTCCAACGAGCAGGTCGCGCGCTCTGCCGCCGACGAGCCCTACCACGAGATGATGGTTCGCTTTGAGTCCTCCGCCGGGCGCCTCGACCTGTCCGAGTACGGGATGACGAACAGTCAGGAGTTCGCGGCCGAGCTGGGCTCCTTCGCAAGCAACCCGGAACTCGTGGTCGCCGACATCGCGAGCGACGAGCTGCGCGAGATTGTCGAGGAGTGGCAGCAGTTCATGCGCGACAGCGGCGAGTGGGTCCCGAAGGCCGCCTCCGCCCCGAACCCGATGGCGGGCAAGACCATCCGAGAGGTCAACGCCATCAAGCGCGGCACGGTCTACGCCCCCCAGAAGGCGGGCCTCCTGCCCCAGCCCTACATTAACGAGTTCGTGGACCGCTTCGTCGGCCGCAGCAAGCACGTCGAGTCGAACCCCGACGTCTCCCGCGCCGCTCGGATGTTCGGGAAGTGGAGCGAGGCCGTGGTCAACAACGGCCTGCTGCGCGGCGAGGACAGCATCTTCGGCCCGCTCCTGAAGGAGATTGGCGGCCTCCCCACCGGCGGTGCCGTGCCCTACAACTTCACCGAGGCGCAGGTCGCGAACCTCGCGATGTCCTCCATCGCCCGCAAGTTCGACGATGCCCACCGCCTGCAATACTTCGCTCAGGAGCGCACCTTCTTGGAGCGCTCCATCAACCACCCCATGTTCGGCATGTACCCGGCCTCCTACATGTTCGGCAAAGTCCTTCCGGAGCTGGCCCTGTTCCTCGCCGCCCGCCCGTTCGGGCACCGGACCGGCGGCCTCCTGTACAGCCTCCTCGACGTGCAGGCATCCATCGCGCTCCGTCGCGAGTTCGACCCGGAGTTCGACGCGCACATCGAGGAGATGGGCCGCTCGCAGGTCCTGTCGCTGTTGAGCTACTTCATCCCCGGCTTGCCGTGGGACCTGTCCGCTGGCGCCCCGCCCGCGCTGCGGAAGCTCGCCGAGCAGGGCATCGCGAATGAGAAGAAGGCGAAGACCGACCCGGAGAACCTGAAGAACATCGGCCTCTTGGACCCGGCAGTGGCCTCCCTGAAGAAGCTCTCGCCCCTGACGTCCACTGGGCTACCATGGGCCGGTAGGGCTGGCGAGGAGGCATTCGGCACCCCGACGCCCAAGCAGGAACTGAAGGACGAACAGGACCACAACAGGCTGGTGCGCGCCAGTGAGTTGAAGCCGACCATGCAGCGCGTGATGCAGGAGTTGCAGGAAGCGCTGCGTTAGCAGCCCGTCGAAGCAGCCCCTTGAAGCAAGGTGGTACACTTACCCCAATGGCAGACGAAACCGAAGACACCACGTCAGCGCCCGTAGAGGCCCCAGCAGCGGAAGCTGCGGCGGCCCCGCAGACGCCCGACGAGCTGGCATCGCTGAAGAGCCGAAACTCAGGACTGAACGCTAAGGTCACCGAACTGCAGAAGCAGTTGGCTGACGAGCGAACGGGCCGAACCGCAGCCGAACAGGCCGCAGCAGGCAAGGCAGGGACCGACGACGTGCTGAACAAGCGCATCGCCGAACTCGAAGCCAAGCTCTCTGACGGCGAGAAGGCAGCGGCGCTCGCCGCGAAGGGCGCCAAGTACCCCGAGGCATACTCGGAACTGGGCGAAGACATCGCGACCATGTCGAGCGAGAAGCTCGCCGCCTTGGAGGCCCGACTCACGTCGGCTAAGGACTCAGGCGAAACGGAGACGGAGACGCCCCGGCCGGTTGGCAACAACCCGCAGCGGACGACCGCCACCAAGAACTACGAGGACATGACCTCGGCAGAACTGCAGGCGCACATCAAAACGCTCCCGCGAGAAGCCTTCGGTCTGGCCCCGCGCCAGTAACGTCAACCACTCGGGCCCCGGCCCGATATCTGAAAGGTTTAGAACACCATGACCGTCACGCTCACCAGCACCTCCAACTTCGACAAGTTCGTTCAGGTCCTCATCCGCAAGGAGCTGGAGCAGGAGCTTCTCCCGACGCTTCCGCACCTGCAGGACACGGGCGCCTTCGTCAAGGCGACCTTCGTCAAGGGCAGCAATAGCACCATGCGCTTCCTGCGCATCCCCCACCTCACCGTCACCACGAACAGCGGTACGGTCGCGGCCGGTACCGCCCCGTGGCTGACTGAAGGTGTTGCGCCCACTGCGCAGGCACTGACCTTCGGCTACGAAGAGTTCACGGCCTATCAGGCCGGGCAGCGCGTCGAGCTGTCTGACCTCGCACTGGACGAGAACCCGCAGGACCTCATGGCCGCTGCCTCTGTCCGCGTCGCGCGGCAGGCCGCTGCGACCATCGACGAGTACGTCGGCCGCATCCTCGCTGGCGGGACGAACGCCGTCTTCGCCGGTTCGGGCAACACCGTCCGCACGGACGTCGGGAGCACGGACACCCTCACGGGCACGCTCGTGCGACGCGTCGCGCAGGGCCTGAAGCTCGACTCGGTCCCCATGTTCGGGGACGGCACCTACCACGCTCTGGTCAGCCCCGCAGTCGTCTTCGACTTCGAGGAGGACGAGTCCATGGGTGGCTGGAAGGCCATCGGGACCTACTCGTCCCCGGGGAACATCCTCGCCGGTGAGCTGGGCAAGTACGGTGGCGTTCGCTTCCAAGAGTCCGCCAACGCTCGGTCCTTCGCGGCCGGTGGGGCTGGCTCGGCCGACATCTACTCGACCATCGTCTTCGGACCGGACTTCTTCGCCTTCGGCGACTGGGGCAACATCACGACGCACTACGTTGCGCCGGGTGGGCACGGCGACGAGCTGGCGCAGGTCGCGTCCATTGGGTGGAAGTGCCGCATCGGCGCCATGCTCATCGACGAGGCCGGTCCCCGGTACATCCGCATCGAGTCCGGCGCTTCGAGCATCTAGCTCCTAGCCTCGGAAGCCCCCCTGCCTTGAACGGCAGGGGGGCTATACTATTGCAGTGGACACGACTCGCGATATCACCTACCGCGCCTACCTACTGAACGACGCCGATATCCAGTCCGGCATCGTCGGCGGAGGCGCCTCGGGCAGCGGCATCAGCGGCTGCGTGGTGGACACCTTCGACTTCACGGACGTGGACGTCGTGCAGTGGCTGGAGAAGCGCTCTCAGGCCGACGGCTCCGACGCTGGCGATGCCTTCCTCGGCCCGCGCCGTGTCCGCGTCGCGGGAACCCTGTACGCTACGACTCGTCTGACCCTGTTCGACGAGTTGCTATCGCTCCGGGCCGCGCTAAACCCCGTGCTCGCACAGCGCGAAGAGCCGCTCGACAAGGGCTACCGCCCCCTCTACTTCAGCGTCCCGACGAACCGGGCCGACGACTATGCGTCCGGCGCTATCGACCTGATGGTCAAGGCCATCCCGCGCGGAGTCCAGCACGTCACGCAGCGGGACTCGCTCGGTGGCGAGGACAACGAGGCCCTCGCCATCCCATGGCAGGCGACCTTCATCTGCAAGGACCCGGGCATCTACGCGCAGGCACCAGTGGACGTCGAGTTCGAGCCGTACCCGGCCCTAGCCACCTCCGCCACCATCAACGCGGCCACGAACCTAGTCACCAAGGCGACCCACGGCCTCGTCGCCAACGACCGGGTGACCTTCAGCTCCCTGACCGGCGGCACCGGGCTCACCCTCGGTGTGGCCTACTACGTCATCGCCACCGGGCTGACCGCCTCCGCCTTCGCCGTCAGCCTGACCCTCGCTGGCTCGGCCGTGGACGTAACCGTCAACTACACGGACGCGAGCTACGTCAAGAGCGTCACGTTCGCGGGCACGTGGAGCAATCGGGGAACGTACCTCGGCAAGTTCAACGGCCTGTTCATCGTGGGCGCCGGGGCCGGTACCATCAGCGCCACTGTCGGCGACAGCGTCTTCACCATCACCGTCCCGGCCTCGACCGTCAATCGGACCATCCGCGTCAAGGACGACAAGGTCCTGACCTTCGAGGAGTCCAGCGTCGAGGCCCCGCAGATGTCCCGCATCGCCTTCACCGGCGACGCGACATGGCCTCTCATCGACCCGGGCGACACGTCTTACAGCATCACGTTCCACGGCATGGCTGGACTTGGGGCGGGCGGCCACATGTGGTTCTACGAACAGTACGCATAGTCTGTACAGCATCCCGCAGTGCTGTCCACAGTATGGGCCCTGCTACAATCAGAGATACGGGCGACCGCCCGCCACTGGCCTGAGCATCAGGTCTGAACAGGAGAAGCCACCATGGCAGGAACCGTCACAGCCACCACCTCATCCCGCAAGGGGCGCGGCACCATCCGCGTTGACGTTGACCTTCTGGTCACGTCGTCCACCACCATCGCTGCCGCGTCCATCGGCTCGTTCTTCGGCCGCATCGTCGGGGTCATCATCGACCCGGTCGCTGGCGCCGGGACGACCATGGACACCGCCGCCGACATCCTCCTCACGGACGCTGCCAGCGGTGCGTCCATCGTTGCCGACCTGAGCGTCGGCGGCGCTGCGGCCCTGTACCGTCCGACGCAGGTCATCGCGACGAACGCGGGCGTCGCCGTCACCGCTGCCGCCACGGCAACGGACGTCAACCGCGACATCTTCGTCGCGGGCAAGCTGAATGTCGCCGTCGCGAACGCCGTCAACGGCGACTCGGCCCGGCTGACGCTCTTCATCGAAGAGGCGGCTTAGTCATGGCAGGAACCGTCATCGCGGCGGCGCCTACCAAGCATCGCCAGCGCGGGGTCGTTCGCATCAGCGTGGCCCTCGCCACGACCGCAACGGCCGACGGGGGCGACATCCCCGCCGCCGTCATCGGAGCGGCGTTCGGTAGGCTGGTCGGCGTGTTCTACGACGGGGGCTGCGACGCCTCGGCCGTCATCACGCTGTCGGACACCAAGTCCGGAGCCCCCATCGTCACCTTCACGACGGGCACGGAGGGGACTGCGGTCGCCTTCCGCCCGACGCAGGTCATCGTGACCAACGATGGCTCGGCCGTCACCGCTGCGGTGGACGCGACGAACGTCAACCGCGACATCGTCGTCGGCGGGAAGCTCTCGCTGACCGTTGCGAACATGGGAGAGAGCGAAGCTGGCAACATCGCCTTCGTCTTCGACGAGAAGGGCCTCGGCCTCGGCAGCAACGTCGGCAACACCGTCTAGTCAACAGGGGCCGTCCTCCGGGCGGCCCCGATAGCCAGTACAGAGGAGCCGTGTGAGCACCACTTTCGGAGCGCTGAAGACCCGAGTCGCGACAGTCCTACAGGACCCGAACGCTCGCACGTTCACCGCAGGGCTCGTCAGCGAACTCATCACCTCGGCCCTCATCGAGGTCGGGCGCATCGCCCCCGAGCAGTTCACCGAGGACCTGACCCCGGTCGCGAACCAGTCCACGTACGCCGTTCGCTCCGCCGCCTTCAGCGCGGTCGCCGTGCCGGAGATTGAGGTCATGCGCGTCGAGGTCTGGGACGCCAGCCTGTCTCCCGAGGTGTTCGTCTCCCGCATCCCGCCAGCCTCGCGAGAGTACGGCATGGCTGGAGACTCCGGATGGTACGTGTGGGGCGGGGAGCTGACCCTCCCATCTCGCATCGTCAAGGGCCTCACGGACTACGTGTCCCTGTACGTCATCCGGCTGTGGGGATACAGCCCGTACGTCATGCCCGCAGTGGACGCCGACGTCATCAGCATCAGCAGCGAGGTCGAGCAGGCCGTCATCTGGTACTGCCGACTCGAAGCCATCGACCTCCTCCTCGCCAGCCGGGACCTGTTCACCCAGTGGCAGACGCGCTCAGGCAACACGGACATGAGCCCGGCCGCGCTCATGAACCAGCGCAGCATCGCCGAGCAGGCGTGGTCGCGCCGGTCGAGGGCAATCTCCCGCCTCCGCTCTGAGGTCTAGGTCGTGTCGCAGACGCTCGTATGGGCGGCGAACCTAGCCACCACGGTCCGCAGGCATCGAACCACCGGGGCCACGGCGGGCAGCGGCCAGTCCAAGCGCCTATACGTCGGCAGGTACGGCTCGTACGACTACGATGCCTTCGTCAAGTTCGCCCTGAGCTGGACGGACGTCGGCAAGATTGTCAGCGCCGTCCTCACCATCTACACGGACGACGGCCTCGGCGTCATGCCGAGCACGACGACCGAGTCGCCGAACTCCTACGTCCGGCGCCTGACCGCCGCCTTCGTCGAGGGGGATGCGCCCGACGGCGAATGGCAGTCGGACGACTACACGAACCCGGCCAAGACCACGTCCGACCAGAAGTACCGCGCCCCCATCACGCGCGAGGAGCTGGGCCTCAACCAGATTGACATTACGGCCATCGTCGAGGACTGGGCGCCGAGCACGGTCAAGCGCCGCAACGGCACGGCGGGAGGCAAGGCGACGCACTATGGCCTAGTGTTCAACGGCACGACCGAGACGAGCCACAACATCGGCTTCGCCTCGGATAAGTGGACCGACGCCCAGTACCGGCCAGTCATCACCCTGACGTACGAGTACGGCCCGACCGTGCCGGATGCTCCGACGAACGTCACGCCGACCGGCTCCGTCGCCGCGCTCGTTGACTTTCAGGGTGACTTCGTGGACAGCAAGCGCCCGACCGACCGGCTCGCGTCCAGCACGG
>Ga0163144_10012811_pt1 | contig 17563 bp, 25 predicted proteins | sample OliLak19BULKMAT1_FD_123175 | JGI IMG/M metagenome (GOLD analysis project Ga0163144, IMG submission 123175) | Freshwater microbial mat bacterial communities from Lake Vanda, McMurdo Dry Valleys, Antarctica - Oligotrophic Lake LV.19.BULKMAT1 | ecosystem: Environmental > Aquatic > Freshwater >...
GCCCAAAAGCAATTAAATTTCAGCGGGCGACGCTTCTGCATTCAGTTTTGTCTTGCAAACTCGACCGCGAATGGGCGACAGGTGCCTGGCGGCGACAGGTGCCAGTGGGCGGCGACAGGTGCCTGGGGCGACAGGTGCCTGGCACCTGTCGCCTCCTGCCTCTTAAACACCGCTCGAGGCGACAGGTGCCTGGCACCTGTCGCCTGCACCTGTCGCCATTCTTTAGCACGAAGCCGAAAGATCCATCGGACAAGCCGATGGGATTTTCTTGTGAATCCCGCTGGCTTGTCCAGCGGTCCTTTCGGTTTCTAACTACAGAGACAGGTGGCGACAGGTGCCTGGCACCTGTCGGCAGACTGGCACCTGTCGACAGACTGGGGGATAACAGCGGGCGGTTAAACACTGTTGGTCGAGGTTAACGACGCCTTACAGGTCAATGGATGCCATTTTGGCTTCTCGTTTAGCTCGTTACGGAAACGGAATCCTTGCTCAGCCAAAATCGCAATACCCAGCGAATCGGTAAGCGAGTCACAAGGCAAACCAAGCGTTCAAAAACGGGTATCGGAACCGAACGGAACGAGAGTTTTTGCAGAAGCCTTTGACATTGAGAGTTACCAGAGAAGCACTCGACCATGACGCCATGGACTCGCTCTTCTTGAAAGAGCTCATGGATGATTTTTCTAATCGCGATCTCCATAAAACCGCGTCCCCAACATTCGGGCAGGAGATTGAATGAAAGGTAGCCATATTGCGAGTCTCGGTAAACTTGACGACGTGTTACCACGTAGCCGACAACCGAGCCAGCGACATCGAGAACATCAATTCTGTTTTCGGCTGGCTGAGTCGCAAGTATAGTTTTTTCGGCGAATTCCAACCAAAGCGATTCGTCAATCCGATACTGATTCTCGTGTATATCGGGGCAACGCATGATGAGGCGAATTGGCTCCAAATCAGCACGAATCGCGATCCTCACCTGGAATTCGCCTATCGGTGTCATGCTGATTAGCCTGAGGGTTTGCTGATTAAATTGCCGAAACGCCGTCCGCATTGGAGTCGTCCCAAAACAATATGCGGTTTTGCAAAAAGTTACGATAGACTTCCAGTCCGTCTTTTTTCGGACGGACTGGAAGTCCATCCTACGGAGAACGGCTTTTCCGGTCCCTCGACTCCATCCACCAGGTCCGCAAAATACCCCCGAGCCGAATAATTTGCTTGATTAGACAGAAAAACGAAGCAAATCCCAACCGACCTCATCAAAAAAACACTTTTGCCGTTGACGACTCCCCCTTCGATTCCTATCTTCTTGCGTCCCGCGTTCAACGTAGGGCTTACGAGATAGCTGGCGAGAACAAAACTTGCTAGCAAACTGACGTTTTTAGAGGTAGAGATCAGCTGTGTCCGGATCGCATGAAGTCATCAGAATTCGAATGGAAGCTTATGACCATGCCGTTTTGGATCAAAGTGCTTTGGAAATAGTGGAAACCGCCAAGCGAACCCACTCTGAAGTACACGGCCCGATCCCGCTTCCTACTCGCATCGAACGCTATACGGTACTTTCGGGTCCGAATATCGACAAGAAGGCGCGTCAGCAATTCGAAATCAGAACGCACAAGCGTCTGATCGACATCAAGCAAGCCACTGCACGAACGATCGAAGCTCTAAACAAGTTGAGCTTGCCCGCTGGCGTTGATATCAAAATCAAAGCAACCACGCGGTAGGAAATTTACGCTTAAACGGCATCCATCAGGTTTTCCCAATATGAAACGGAAGCTCTGAAGGTAACCATCGATTTAGTGAATGCAGTTGCGGTTCGCCGCCTCTTTCGCAAGGTCTGCTCTCCAAACGGGTAGGCTCGTCGGTGTGTCCTTCGGTGCAAACGATTTACGGAATAAGACGAATGAGCAAAGGAATCCTCGGCCGCAAGGTCGGAATGACGCAGATATTTGAAAAAGACGGACGCGCTGTGCCCGTCACTGTCATCGAAGCTGGACCTTGCCACGTTCTTCAGGTTAGAACCGTAGATCGAGATGGTTACGAAGCGACACAGATGGGGTTTTTGGATAAACCTCGCCGTCTGGCTAGTCGCGCTGCTCGTGGTCAAGTTGCCGGTATTTCAAGTAAGCGTTCAGAAAAAATCAAAGCTGCTGGCGGAGCGATTGCTGCCAAGGCGGACTGCGAACCAAAGCGATTTATTCGCGAGTTCCGCGGCCCTGCTTCTGCCGAAGTCGGTGCAGAGGTCAAAGTGACTGTTCTTGAGGGTATCAAGTCCGTCGATGTGACAGGTATCAGTAAGGGTTGTGGTTTCTCCGGTTGGATGAAACGGCATAACTATGCTGGTCAACGAGCGACTCACGGTGTTAAGAAAGCCCACCGCCATCCTGGTGGTACGGGTGCCGGTACTTATCCTGGTCGTGTTCGCAAGGGTAAAAAGGGCGCTGGTCAGTATGGTAATGATCAGATCACAATGCGGAATCTGACCGTTGTTCGTGTCGACGGCGAGAACAATCTCCTGTTGGTTCGAGGGGCCGTTCCCGGTCCAAATGGCGGCTACGTTATCATTCGCGAAACAAACAAAGTCGGCTAGAGAGCATTAGGCCTAATCAGATGACAATACTTCCAGTTTATGACATGTCGGGCGTAAAGGTGGGCGATTACGAAATCGATCCGCAGGTGCTAGCCCCTAAGGTGAGCAAGCAGTTGCTTCACGACGTCGTTGTGATGTACTTGGCAAATCAACGTCAAGGTAGCAATAAAACAAAGACCCGTGGTGAAGTTTCGGGTTCGACAAAGAAAATGTACAAGCAAAAAGGTACGGGTAATGCTCGTGCTGGCTCCAAGCGGAGCGGTGTACGCCGGGGTGGTGGTCACATCAACGCACGTCAGCCTCGATCTTACTATTATCGTTTGCCACGCAAAGCGATTCAGGCTGCGACGCGAATGGCCATCGCGTCCAAGATCTCTGCCGGTTCGGTAGTGGTTGTGGATCAAATCAAGATGGACGCGCCAAAGACGAAATTGTTGGCGGCCGCTTTGAAAGCGATGGGTCTTGAAGGTCAAACGAAGACCTTGGCAATCGGTGGGTTGGATAGAAATGTCTACCTCAGCGGCAGAAACATCGAAGGTTTGGTCATCAGTCCAGTCGCGGATCTCAATGCGTTGACGGTTCTGCGACCCAAAAAATTGATAATGACACGAGAAGCACTCGACTGGATTAAGGCTAGAGCAAGTGCATAGGTTTGGTTTCCAGACCATCAAATCGATTCCAGTCGTTAATAACATCAGAAACAAATCATGGCAAAGCAACAACCAAAAAGCAAACTCGTACTGACGCCACATCAAGTGGTGTTGCGTACGCTCGTTACGGAAAAGGGAGTTCACAAGGCAACTCGTCAAAACCGTTACGCGTTCGAGGTGAATCCATTGGCGGACAAAACCGTCATCAAGGCCGCGATCGAAGAATTGTTTAATGTCAAGGTTGTGGCTGTGGCGACTCAAAACCGTCAAGGCAAAGCTCGTCGCTATCGTTCACGTCTCGGCGTGACGAAGGCGTGGAAGAAAGCGATCGTAAAACTTAGCAGCGAACACAAGATCGACTTCTTCTAGGAATCGCCTTCTTAAAGGAAAAAGCAGAACATTATGGGAATTCGAGTATACAAACCAACATCGGCAGGTCGGCGAAATTCGTCGGTTAGCGATTTTGCTGAGTTGACACCGGGTGCGGTGCCTGAGAAGGCATTGTTGGTTCGTTTGAAACGACACGGTGGACGAAACAACCAGGGCTTCATCACTTCACGGCATCGTGGTGGTGGTCATAAGCAAATGTATCGAATCATCGACTTCAAACGGAAGAAGGATGGGATACCTGCAAAGGTTGACTCGATACAGTACGATCCGAATCGATCGGGGCGAATTGCTCTGCTTCATTATGCGGACGGAACAAAAACATACATTGTGGCTCCAGACGGCCTCAAGGCGGGTGCGACCTTGCTCAACGGAGCGGATGCGCCACCAACTTTGGGTAACTGCTTGCCAATGAAAAATATTCCACCAGGAACGGAAGTTTGCTGTGTGGAGATGACACTCGGACGGGGAGCTGCACTATGTCGTTCCGCTGGTTCGTCTGCTGTTTTGATGGCACGCGAGGCTGGTTGGGCGCAGTTGCAGTTGCCAAGTGGTGAAATCCGGCGTGTGCCTAGTCAATGTCGAGCAACGATTGGTAAGGTTAGCAACCCAGACCACGGAGCGATTCGAATCGGTAAGGCCGGACGAAATCGTTGGAAGGGTTGGAGACCTCACGTTCGCGGTACGGCAATGAATCCTGTGGATCACCCGCACGGTGGTGGTGAAGGACGAACAAAGGGTGGACGACATCCGGTTAGTCCTACGGGTAAGCTGGCCAAGGGTGGATACACACGTCGGCCACGTAAGCCAAGCAACTCCGCAATTATTCGTCGACGCAAGTCGGTTCGTTACGGTCAACTGAAACTGAGATAGTTAAGGGAAGAGTTCTGACACATGGGACGTTCGACTAAAAAGGGTCCGTTTGTTGACCCGAAGTTGTATGCGAAGCTTGTAAAAGCCCGTGAGAAAAACGACAACATGCCGATTACAACTTGGGCTCGACGATGCACAATCGTTCCTGAGTTTGTTGGAGCTACTTTCATGGTTCATAACGGAAGAGCACACATCAAGGTATTTGTGACGGAAGACATGGTTGGGCACAAGCTCGGCGAGTTTTCACCAACACGAACCTTCCGCGGCCACGGCGGTAAGGGTGGCAAGAAGTAATTTTTTAGGAAACAGGAATCAATCATGGCTTACCGAGCCGTACATCGATACGCACGCATCAGTGCTAGAAAGGTCAGACCGCTGGCCGATTTAGTGCGTGGGAAATTTGCGGACGAAGCACTTGAAATGCTCCGATACCAACCGAACCGTGGGGCTCGCATGTTGGAGAAGGTGATTAAGAGTGCTATTGGTAGCGCTGGAGATACAGACCAGAATGGTGGCCGTTCGTTCAGTGCGGAAGAATTGGTTGTCGTCGACGCTCGCGTAGACGGTGGACCGATCATGAAGCGGTTTCGGCCGATGTCGCGAGGTCAGGCGTTTACGATCCTAAAGCGATCGGCCCACATTTCGGTAGAACTCAAGAGAATCGAAGAGCTGTAGGAAACTGAATTATGGGTCAGAAAGTCAATCCAATTGGTTTCCGTACCGGCATCGTCATGGGCTGGAAAAGCCGATGGTATGCCAGCAAGAAAGAGTTTGCTGAGCTGCTCGTCGAAGATCAAAAGATACGAAAATTCATCAAGTTTCATCCAACAAAGCCAGCCTATCGCGAAGCGGGAATCGATCGAATTGAAATCGAGCGAACTCGGGACGAAGTGCGGTTGATGGTGTTTGTGGCGAAGCCTGGTTTAATTATTGGGAAGAAGGGGACGGAGATCGAGATCTTGCAGGAAGAGCTGCAGAACTTGATTGGACGTCGCGTGAATCTCAAGGTTGAGGAAGTGTACCGTCCGGAAATCCAAGCACAATTGATTGCGGAAGACATCGCGAAGCAGCTTGCTAAGCGATCGAGTTTCCGTCGAACGATGAAGCGTTCTATCGAAACAGCGATGGATGCGGGTGCGAAGGGTATTAAGATTCAAATGTCGGGTCGTTTAGGTGGTGCGGAAATGGCACGTTGCGAAAAGGGCAACGCCGGATCTTTGCCGCTCAGTACGATTCAAGCAAAGATTAGCTATGGACTTGCTGAAGCCGCTACTCCACAGGGGAATATCGGAATTCAAGTCTGGGTAAACCAAGGTTCTTACGCGGGAGACGCTAACGATGGCGCTGATGCCCAAACGGGTCAAGCACCGAAAAAGCCAAAGAGGACGTATAAAAGGTAACGCGACCCGCGGTAACAAGGTTGTTTTCGGTGATTTTGGACTACAGTGCCTACAAGGTGGCTGGATCCGAGCCCAGACAATCGAAGCGGGACGAATCGCGGCCAACCAATACGTTCGTGGCGAAGGTCGACTTTACATCCGAATTTTTCCAGATAAGCCAGTCTCATCCAAGCCTTTGGAAACCCGAATGGGTAAGGGTAAGGGGGAGCCGGAATACTGGGTAGCTGTGGTTAGACCGGGCACGGTTCTTTACGAACTTGCCGGAGTAACTGAGCAGCAAGCCAAGGTGTGCTTTGCACGTCTTGCAGCCAAGATGCCGATCCCGGTCCGCCTGGTTCGTCGTCGTCCAGCATAGTTTTGTCATATTAGCAAGGTTATCGAGTCGAAAATGAAAGCCACAGAACTTCGCGAAATGAGCGACGAGCAATTGGAACTGACCGCAGCGGAAGCCGCGGAGAACATGTTTCGATTTCGACTCCAAGCACAAACCGATCGAGTGGACGTTCCAAGTCAAATGCGTCACAACCGACGATTGATTGCCCGAGTACGAACCATTCAAACGCAGCGGCTAACCAAAGCTTAGTGCTTTGCAGTCGCAACCGAATCCAATCCTAGAGAGTCTGTCACAAAGTTTTCATTATGCCACGTCGAATACTAGTCGGTTTTGTAACCAGCGACAAAGCTGCAAAGACACGTCGAGTTGAAATTGAGCGGTTGGTTCGCCACCCTCGCTATTCAAAGATCATTCGCAAGAAGACGATTTGTCACGTACACGATGAAAACAATGAGTCACACGTAGGCGACAAGGTTGAGATCGAAGAGTCCCGGCCATTGTCGAAGCTCAAGCGATGGAACTTAGTCCGGATCGTTGAAAAGTCGAAGATAGTGGACGTTGCTAGCTTGAAGGCTGAGCAGGCTGCTGCGGCAAGTGCAGCAAGTACGCCAAGTTAGTCGTCTATTGTAATCGTCGTTCAAATTTGAAATTTCCAAAAACGTTTTTGAAATATAGTCAATCATGATTCAGCAAGAAAGCCGACTGCAAGTCGCTGACAACACAGGTGCACGTGAAATCATGTGCATCAAGGTGCTGGGTGGTACACGCCGTCGCTACGCCGGTCTCGGCGATGTGATCATCTGCTCAGTGAAGAGCGTGATTCCTGGGAGTGAAGTCAAGAAAAAAGCAGTTGTTCGTGCGGTGATTGTTCGCGTCTCGCATCCAACTCGCCGAATCGATGGCAGCTATGTGCGATTTGATAGCAACGCTGCGGTTTTGGTCGACAAGGACGACAACCCACGCGGAACGCGTATTTTCGGTGCAGTCGCTCGAGAGTTGCGTGAGAAGAGCTTTACCAAAATTGTTTCGTTGGCCAGTGAGGTGGTGTAATGTTGATCAAAGTGAACGACACCGTCGAAGTTATCTCCGGACGGGACAAAGGCCAGCGTGGAAAGATTCTCAAGGTTGACCGTACCAAGGGTAAAGTAGTCGTTGAGGGTTTGAATCGTGTTTACAAGCACGTAAAACGATCGCAACGCAATCCACAGGGCGGACGTCTATCCAAGGAAGCGTTCATGGACGTTTCGAAGGTGATGATCGTCTGTCCAACGACCGGTACGCCGACTCGAATGGGAGTGCGGTTTTTGGATGATGGATCGAAAGAGCGTTACAGCAAGAAGAGTGGCAAGGCCATTAGCTTGATTTCGCCAGCAAGTGCATTGCACGCCAAAAAAGCTTAGTGGTCAGCTAAGCTGATCCTGAGTCTGACACAAGAGTATTGATAAAGTATTAATTCAAAGCATCAAAAACATGGCTCCTCGACTTCAAACCCATTACCTCGAAACCATTCGACCCGCTCTTAAAGAGGAGTTTGGGTTTACGAACTTATATCAGATTCCCAAGTTGGACAAGATTTCCATCAATATGGGAGTTGGCGAAGCTATGCAGGACAAGAAGTATCTTGAACTTGCTGCGGAAGCGATGGCGGACATTGCGGGTCAGAAACCTGTGTTGACCATTGCTCGGAATTCGATCGCTGGCTTCAAGCTTCGCGAGGGAGTGCCGATTGGATGCAAGGTAACACTGCGACGCGACAAGATGTACGAGTTCCTCGACCGAGTGATCAGTCTTGTTTTGCCACGGGTCCGTGACTTTCGGGGCATCAGTCGCACAGCGTTTGACGGGAAAGGAAATTACTCGATGGGATTGTCGGAGTGGTTGGTTTTCCCTGAGTTGAATCCAGATAAGTTTGCTAAACCGCAAGGGATGAACATTGCGATTGTGACAACCGCTGGTGATAACGACGTATCGCGAAGGTTACTTGAAATGTTCGGAATGCCTTTCCGAGCACCTAAGAAGAAGACAGCTTAAGGGCTGACGACGACAGAGTTGACAACGAAAGTTGTTCGACAACACGAAGTCTAAGGCCGAAGCCGATGACTAACAAAAAACAGTTACTTACCATTTACCTTGAATTACCGGAAAACCACCTGTGGCCAGCAAAAGCAAAATTGCAAAAGCCAATCGCGAGCCAAAGTTTTCGTCTCGCCGTGAGAACCGTTGCAAATTGTGCGGACGCCCACGTGCGGAGTATCGTAAGTTTGGCATTTGTCGAATTTGTTTTCGACAGTTGGCAGATAAAGGGCTCATTCCTGGTGTTCGAAAAGCAAGCTGGTAAGGTTACGGGGGCATCCACATTATGATCAGTGACCCAATTTCAGACATGATTACCCGGATTCGCAACGCCGTTCGAATTGAACGACCGTTTGTGGACGTTCCGCTCTCTCGATTTCGAGTGGGTGTTGCCGACGTCCTGAAGCGAGAAGGATACATTTGGGATTATTCCGAGGTAGAAGCTGTACCGGCAAAGATGCTCCGCATCGAGTTAAAGTACGGTCCTAACGGAGAAAAAGTGATACAAACCGTCAAGCGGGTAAGCAAGCCTGGTCGACGAATTTACAAGAAGTGCGAAGAGCTGAAGCCGGTTCTGAATGGATTGGGGATCTCGATCGTCAGTACATCCAAGGGTGTTGTTAGCGATCGCGAAGCACGCCAGCAGAAGCTGGGCGGCGAAGTCCTTTGCGAAGTATGCTAAATCGGTACCGCCTTCGTGGCATGGTACTGTAGAAGAACAGAGTTTGTCAGGAAGAATGCAAGCGTTCCGCTTGTACCATATATTCCAAAATAGTGAGTAGTAAAAGAAATGTCCCGCGTAGGTAAGAAACCAATTCCCATTGTTGATGGGGTAAAAGTTGCAATCGCCGACCGAAAGGTCGATGTCGAAGGCCCATTGGGCAAACTGACTTTTACGCACCGCGAAGAAATCGATGTCGCGTTGAGTAGTGACGGGAAGTCGATTGATGTAACTCGTCACAATGACGAGCGAGAGTCGCGAGCCTATCACGGTTTGACACGTGCTTTGATCAACAACATGATTTTAGGCGTGAAAACTGGCTACGAAAAGAAGCTAGAAGTCATTGGCGTTGGTTATTTGGCAGCTATCAAGGGAAAGGTATTGCAGCTTCGGGTTGGTTTTGCCAACGAGCTACATTTGCCTATCCCCGAGATTTTGGATGTAAAGTGCCCTGACCAAACGCACATCAACATTAAAGGTTGTGACAAGCAAGCAGTTGGCCAGTTTGCCGCCTACATTCGATCGCTTCGCAAGCCAGAGCCTTACAAGGGCAAGGGTGTTCGGTATGTTGGCGAGCAAGTCAAGCTCAAGGCTGGTAAGAGTGCAACCTAGCAGTTTGTACCGGTAGGTGCAGCTGAATGGAAAACAGAGATACATTTTTCAGATTTTTTGGGACGCCTTAAATTGCGTCGAGATGACAGAGGTTTGAAGTGGATATTCGAAAAGTGGTGGATGGTCAGCGTGAGCGACGTGCGTTTCGCGTGCGGAAGCGTGTTCGCGGTTCGGGTTCGCGTCCGAGGTTGAGCATCACACGATCATTGCAGAATTTTTCGTGTCAGTTGATTGACGACACGACTGGAATGACTTTGGTTTCGGTTTCGTCCCGCGACAAAGAGCTTCGTTCGACCATCGGCTACGGTGGCAACTGCGAAGCGGCGACGAAGCTTGGAAAGATTGTGGCCGAAAGGGCTATCAAGGCAGGGTTCAAACAAGTTGCATTGGATCGAGGTTCATGCAAGTACCATGGTCGAGTAGCGGCGTTTGCCGAAGCGGCCCGCGAAGCTGGTTTAGAATTTTAATTCGGAGCGATTAATAGAGTGGCAAATAATTCATCAGGTGGTGGCGGCGGCGGTGGGCAAGGCGGCGGCGGCGGTGGCGGTGGGCAAGGCGATCTAATCGATCGCGTGCTAAAGATCAAGCGTTGCGCTGCTGTTGTTAAGGGCGGACGTCGGTTCAGCTTTGCCGCGCTCGTTGTTGTCGGTGATGGCAAAGGTCGTGTCGGCTATGGATATGGCAAAGCCAATGAGGTTCCACCGAGCGTTGCCAAGGCTCAAAAGGGTGCGAATCGTGCGATGATCAACGTTCCATTGCTGAATGGTACGATCCCTCACGTGGTTTCCGGTCGATATGGTGCCGCTCACGTTCTGTTGATGCCGGCCAGTCCAGGTACGGGTATCATTGCAGGACAAGCAGTGCGAGCTGTTTGCGAAGCAGTCGGCATCCAAGACATTTTGACAAAGAGCTTTCGCTCAAACAATCCAGTGGTATTGATCAAAGCGACCTTTGACGCGTTGTCGCAACTTAGAACGCGCGAAGATGTCGAACGACTCCGAGGCGTGAAACTGTCATGAATCTAGAAGAAATCAACAAGGACATCGTAGGCAACAAAGCGCGCAAGCGAATTGGTCGCGGTATTGGTAGTAAAACTGGTAAGACATCGGGACGTGGACACAACGGTCACAAGTCACGATCGGGTTACTCGCGTCATCCGATGTTCAACGGTGGCGATTTGCCATTGGTTCGCCGGGTTCCGAAGCGTGGTTTCCACAATCGATGGGCTGAGATCGTCTTTGGTGTGAACCTGGGAGACATCGACGAAGTGTTTTCGGCGGGCGAAGAGGTAACTGCCACGACGCTACGCGAAAAGGGTTTGGTCAAGGTCGTATGTGACGAGATCAAGATTTTGGGCGATGGAGAATTGACCAAAGTCCTGAAGTTTGTCGTAACCCGAGCGAGTGAATCCGCTAAGGAAAAGATCGCCAAATCCGGCGGTTCGATCGAGATCATTGCCGCGAAACGAACACCGAAAGAACGTGTCGCCGCTCTCAAGGCTGAGGCCAGTAGCTGAGGTTTCCAGGGCCGGTTTGGTCCGAATTAGGCTAGCAGCAAAGACAAATATCCGAAACAATGGCATGGCCGGCGTTGACCACTGATCAATGTCGGCCATTCCTTTTGGGGCCTCGCCTCACACCACTAGCAGGAACATGCTGACATGTTAGAGAAGTTAAGGGTAGTTTTTTCGATTCCAGAGCTTCGACAGAAAATTTTTCTGACGTTGTTTCTTTTGGCTGTTTATCGAATCGGCTATCACGTTCGCTTACCCGTTTTGACGAACGTCGATTTGGCGATGTCAGGCGACATGCAAGCCTTTCTAAACAAGGTGGCTTTGTTTTCGGCAACGGACCTGAGTTCGTTGACCATATTCGGGCTGGGGATTGCTCCGTACATTTCCGCGTCGATCATTTTCCAGCTTCTTGGAACTGTTTGGGCGCCGATCGAACAGCTTCGAAAAGAAGGTGCTGTGGGACGTAAAAAAATCAATGAATACACCCGATACTTGACCGTCGTCATCTGCGTGATTCAGAGTTGGGCTTACTTGCAGTTCAGTGTGGTGAGTGTTGAACAGTCGACTGTGTCCTCCGTGTTTCATAGTGGGACACAACTCTCGTTTGGTTGGGTGGTCACGACGGTTACGATCATGACGGCTGGTTCCATGTTCTTGATGTGGCTTGGTGAACAGATCGACGAATACGGAATTGGCAATGGCGTTTCACTGCTAATCATGGCGGGCATCTTGGCTCAGATGCCGAAGGCATTGTGGGACTTGCGACAAAACATGACGAGCGACTTGAGCGGATTGTCGGCCAACACGATTGGTCCGGACGTTTTGATCGTTCTAGCCTTCTTGTTTATCGGTGTTGTTTTTGCGGTGGTGTTCATCACGATGGCACAGAGACGCATCCAGATGCAGAGCGCGAAGCATGTTCGAGGCCGACGGGTGTTTGGTGGTACAAAACAGTTCTTGCCTTTGAAGATAAACCAGTCCGGGGTTATGCCGATCATTTTCGCAAGTAGTATGTTGATGATTCCAGGTTTGGTGTTTGGAGTATTTGCGAACTTTTTTTCAAGCGGAGATGATGCCGGCTCGGGTTGGAGCAGCTTCATGGCGACCATTTTTAGTGGTCTGTCAAATATGTTCTCAAGCCAGTCTTCGTTCTCGTACAACGTTTTGTATGTGGTCTTCATTTTCTTCTTCTGTTTCTTTTGGACCTCGATCATGTTCAATCCAAAGGAGATGTCGCAGAACCTACAGGACTCGGGTGCGTTTATTCCTGGATACCGACCTGGTAAGCGAACAGCGGACTATCTTGAGAAGGTGATGGTTCGGATCACCTATGTCGGGGCAGCGTTCCTCGCGGTGGTTGCGATTGTGCCGACGATCATTACTGCCCAGTTTGGTGTGTCGTACAGCGTTGCTGCTTTTTATGGTGGAACGGGGTTGCTCATCGCGGTTAGCGTTGCTTTTGACTTGATCCAGAAGATCGATAGCCATTTGCTGATGCGAAATTACAAGGGACTGCTTGAGCAGTAAACTCAGGTAAAGACTCTACCGCTAGCAAAAGGGGGACCGCTGCAATGCGATTGGTATTCATCGGTCCGCCGGGGGCGGGCAAAGGTACGCAGTGCAAGCGACTTGTAGAACTGCTGGCCATCCCACATCTGTCTACGGGCGAGATGCTTCGGGCAGTGAAACGACAGGAGACGGCATTGTCGCGTTGGGTTGCTTCGTACATTGATGCTGGCAAGTTGGCTCCGGATCACTTGGTCATGCGTATAGTTGCTCAGCGATTGCAAAGCGAGGAATGCGTTAACGGTGCGTTGTTTGATGGATTCCCAAGAACCATTATCCAAGCTCAGTTGCTCGACGACTACTTGGCGGAGCAAGGCATCAAGTTGGATATGGCTTTGGAGCTCAAGGTAGTCGAGGAGGAGCTTATCCAACGCCTTCTTAAACGAGCTACGGTTGACGGACGAGCGGACGACAATTACGAGACTATTCGCGAACGGCTACATGTTTTCAAGACCCAGACCGCCCCATTGACGGACTACTATGCGTCTCAAGGTAAACTGGAACAAGTCGATGGCATGCAATCGGAGGCGCTCGTTTTTGCTGCCATCAAAGAATGCGTATCCAGACACTTAGACGTTTAGTACTTCTTTAATGACGCGTTGATGCTCGACGCCCGTCAGTCGTTGCTCTAGCCCTTGAAACGGGAATGCAAAGCGTTCGTGGTCTATGCCCATGCAATGCAATATTGTGGCATTGAGGTCATTTACGTGAACCGGATTCTCGACGATGTTGTAGCTGAAGTCGTCTGTTTGTCCGTACTCGACTCCGCCCCGAATTCCTCCACCGGCCATCCACATGGTAAAGCACTTAGGATGGTGGTCGCGTCCGTAGTTTTCCTTAGTGAGTTTCCCTTGGCAATAAATGGTGCGTCCAAATTCACCGCCCCAAACGACTAGCGTTGAGTCGAGCAATCCTCGCTGTTTCAAGTCGGTGATGAGGGCCGCGCTCGCTTGATCGACGTCTCGGCATTGAGCAGGCAGGTCAGCAGCAATATTTCCGTGCTGATCCCAACCTCGATGGAGCAACTGGACGACTCGCACGCCGCGTTCAACCATTCGGCGTGCCAGCAATGTACTCGCGGCAAAGGTACCGGGTATTGTTGCATCCGGGCCGTAAAGATCGAGAACTGCCTTAGGTTCGTTGCTCAGGTCGACCAAATCCGGAACACTGCTCTGCATGCGAAATGCCATTTCGTATTGAGCGATTCGAGTTTGAATCTCAGGGTCATGCAATTCAGCGAAGCGTTGCTGGTTCAATTGGCCCAGGGCATCGAGCATCGCCCGACGATCTGCCGAGGTGACACCGTCTGGATTGGGTAGATAGAGTACCGGATCGCCACCTGTACGAAGAGCGACGCCAGCATAACGAGTTGGCAAAAAACCGCTCGACCACATTCGGGTGAACAACGCTTGTGCTGCCGCGCTGCTGGTCCAAGTCGGAGTGAGAACAACGAAGGCAGGCAGATTGTCGCTTTCGCTGCCTAAGCCGTATGCAAGCCAAGAACCCAAACTTGCTTTTCCAGGCACTTCGTTACCGGTCATCACAAACGTGCAAGCTGGATCGTGATTGATAGCATTCGTATGCACCGATTTCACTACGGCCAATTCGTCGACGATTTTGGCGGTGTGAGGCAGCAGCTCGCTGACCCAGCGTTGGCTTTGTCCATGTTGCGAGAACTTAAATTTGGACGGAGCAACCGGGAATCGAGCCTGACCGCTAGTCATGGTCGTGATGCGTTGTCCATTTCGAATCGAGTTCGGCAGGACTTTGTCAAATTGCTCGTTCATCGCGGGCTTGTAGTCCCACATATCGATCTGCGACGGTCCACCGTTCATGTGCAGGTAGATGACGGATTTCGCTTTGGGCGCGAAATGTGGCAAACCAGGCAGAGGGGGGTGAACCTTCGTTGTTCCTTGTTCACCGAAAACTCGTCCATTGAGGGAATGGACCGGCGAGGCACTGGCCAGGGCGGCCAACGCGAGGCCTCCCATTCTCAAACCGTTCGTTCCAAAAAACTGCCGACGGGTTTGCAAGAGCTGATGCTGAAATAGGAGACTATTCATAGCTTGTGATGTGGCGAAGGGAAGGTTTTTCTTGGCAAGACTCAGTATATCTGCAACCGGTTGCGGGCTAGTAGGAGTTGTCCCGAAATAATATGCGGTTTTGAAAAACGTAAGACGGACTTCCAGTCCGTCTTTTTTCGGACGGACTGGAAGTCCATCCTACTCTCCATACGATGTCGCATCAAAAACCATAGGTTTTTGAACTGCGGACGTCATAAGGTGTGTGACGGGTACTATAAAATCACGACGCGGAGCGTCGTGCAACTAAGTCTGCCAACCCAATTTTTTAGGTTGGAAAAGGCAACTCTTCGCGAAAAGTAGTATGGCTGCGAAGCAATTCGTGAAAATTGGCCTTCCTTTGAGCCGCCATCGTTTCTAGCCTCAAGAAGGTCTCCAATCTTCAAAAGCTTCGGTTGCAATAGAAGGTTGCCCGAATTTTCTGCTTGATTTACCTAAACTCTCTGACCGTTAAATCCTAAAGAATCCAAACAGTTCATCCGATAACCGCTATACGACTACAAATGCGTTTTTGAAATTCAGAAACGAATGCCCCAACTTGACCACTATTCATGAGCCCTTTTTTGGGCTGACTTGGTTCGAAAGGAATCGTCCCAATGAACGAATCAAACCGGCAAAAAGCAACTACCCAGCCGCAACGTCCAGTCGCGGGGTCGGTTCCCGTTCTGTTTTCCGTCCGGAATGTTCAGCCAAGAATTGTCGGTGCCATCACTCAGCCTAATCCAGGCGTCGGGACAGTTGCCGATGATGTTCCGACATCGACTGCAAGCGAGGCGAAGACGCCCGCTCTCGCAACGCCTGTTTCGAATCCAATAAAAACTCGAGTACCTTCAACCAACAATCGCGTCTACAACACTGCGGTCGGTTTACTGGTGATTGCATTGTGCCTTTTGGTGATACGAAACACCCAAGGCTCGAAGTCAGATTCCAAAGAAACCATCGCATCCAACTCGGCGATCCCAGTCGCGGCGATCCCAGTCGCGGCGATCCCAGTCGCGGCGATCCCAGTCGCGGCGATCCCAGTCGCGGCGATCCCGGTTGCGGCGATCCCAGTTGCGGCGATCCCAGTGGAAATCAAACCGCAGTCGAATCTAAAAGTAGAACTTGTTCCGCCGGCTTTACCTAATGAGATGTCGCTCAAGCCTTTTGACTTGGAGTCGGCTAGTGCCCTGGTGCCGGCTTCAACGCCAAGCATATCCTTGGTTTCGAGTTCTTCGGAAGTCACTGATTCGGCACCTCCTGGACCACCCTTGGCCCAAAGCAATCCACCCATGCTTTTGCAAAGCAAAGTTCCGTCGCAAGTTTCCGCGCAGGAAGAGGGATTTGTCGAGCCTGTAAGGAGCGATCTTGGGATCGAAACCGTTTCGACAGGATTACCAGGAATTTTGGACACGAATTCTCCATCGTTGACGACTCGCGACCTACTTGCAATGAAAAATACGCAAGAGTTGATCGACCTGCGTCGGCATGTGCAAAGTCCTGCGACCTCAAATTCACTGTACGGCCAGCCCTACCAAAGCCAAGGATCAGAATCAGGATCAGAAGTTCCCGCCATGAATGTTTCGAACGCAACACCAGTATCGAACATGCCAACCGCTGTCCCCGATGCCGCAATCCCCAGCGTATATAAGCCGCTTTACTCTGTCGGACAAGACACGAAGGACCCTAGCATATTGGCTGGCAGACCTTACTCTTCGCTGCCGCAGGAATTTCCGCCACTCACCGTTCCGAATTACGAACGCGAAGCAAACTTAAATCGGCAGGGCCCTCCCACGGGAACTCAAAACTCATTGCCTATACGACAGCCAGCGACCAAAGAAGCGAACAGGTATCCTACCACGACGCAGGCTCCTTACACTCCGCTGCCACCGCAAGTTCAAAATGGAAGCTCGTTCGGATATCCCCCTGGGAAGTAAGAAACGTCACACGTTTGATTGAATGGAATTGATCGATTATGAGCGAAGTCAACCAGGCATTTTTGAGAGCCTATTTAAAGAATCGTGCGTCGCAATCCGCAACGACACCAGCCGCCCCGGTGACGTCAGAGCAGAATACTTCCCAAAAAGCAGTGGCGAACAGGCCTGGTCAAGTCATACCGTCACGAACGAATCTACGCTTCGATCCAACGCACTCGGTAGCCGATGAAGAACCGATCACGGTTGCTCGCCCTAACCCATCGCCTGTTCGTGCTACTCCTGTTCAGGGTGTTTGGTCGCCGCTGGGCGCAGAACGCGGTATGAAAGCGCTCGAGTCGACTTCGGTGCCAGCGATTGTTCGCAATGGAGTGCCTGCGGTTACCAGCGAGGCAGCACAGTATCGGCGCCCGACAACCACGATACAGCCAGCAACTCACTTGCAGCCATCGCCGCATTCGCAGCCGGCGGTCCAAGCGTCGCCTCAGGGCACAAATGCCTCGCGAGAAACATACGATCAAGTCATGTATGTGGATGGGCTGAGTGGTCATGATTCGGCCCAGCGCATTCCTGGCACGAGGCCGACAGCACGAACTCTTGCCGAAATCACCGAGCCCATTGCATTCGGAACCGGAACACAAACTACCGTTCAAAGCAATAGACGCGCTCAATCAGGGCAACCCGTCATGGATCGCCCGGAAATGCCGATCCGTTCAGCGATATCCTCGCCAAGCTCGCCCGTCGCCAGGGTGACACATGCTGCGGAGCACGCCAACGTTTCGATTGAATCGAAATCGCATACGATACCTGGCATCGGTCGTGGAGCACCTGGTCAGCCAAACACGAAACAAATCGA
>Ga0163144_10012812_pt1 | contig 17563 bp, 12 predicted proteins | sample OliLak19BULKMAT1_FD_123175 | JGI IMG/M metagenome (GOLD analysis project Ga0163144, IMG submission 123175) | Freshwater microbial mat bacterial communities from Lake Vanda, McMurdo Dry Valleys, Antarctica - Oligotrophic Lake LV.19.BULKMAT1 | ecosystem: Environmental > Aquatic > Freshwater >...
ATGCGTTCCAGCCGTTCGGTAAAGCCTTCGTCCGCGTTGACCGGAAACGAGGGCGCCGGTCGCATGGGTTCGGCGCGGACGTCGGTGGGCGCCGTTTCCACACGGGCCGTGTCGTTCCGGGGGGTATCGGCGCGCGGTGGCTCAGGCGCTCGGGGCGGTTCGCTCCGCGTGGGCTCGGGCACGGCGGCCGCATCGGCGCGGGCTCGTGGTACGCGAGGCCGTCGCTCTCGTGCGGGTCGCTCCGCGCCCTCGGGAGACTCGGCGCGCTCTGGCCGTGGTGTCTCCCGAACGGAGGTCGGCGCCGCCGGCGACGGCGTCGCTGGGGCGTCGAGGTAAGGATTGTCATCCCCGGCAATGACGGGGGATTCCGTGGACCGGGTGCGGCCGCGGCGGTAAGGACGTTTCGGTTCGTTCATTCGGAAACTGCGTGTGGAACGTGGGCCCCGAGCCGGAACGGTCGGAGCAGGGCATCGCAGCGTTAACCGCGACGAGCCGGAAAGGCCGAACCCCTTGATGGGGCGCGAAGCGCACAAGGCGCGAAAAGATGCGGGTAGATCTGGACGGGTAGCTGTCGTGCCGTCGCACTTACGAAAAGGCGGATGGTTGCCTTTCGGTACCGCGAATAGGGAGCGCAGTCGATCGCGCATCCGATCACTGAGGGGTCCTACTGGCTCCTGGAGCCCGGCACCCCCGCCGGTCAGTCATGCGTGATGAGTATCTTCCATGTCCTGCGACCGCTGTCCGGTCGAGACATGTTCACCAGCAGCTGTGAGGCGTTGCGGCGTGTGTCGAATGTGCCCGACACCGTTCCGCGCCCCGGAGTATTACGACAAAGTCCGTTCTGCGCAACCCGCAGCGCTCCGGCTGCGACCAAGTCGCTACTTTCCTCCGCCATGATCACACCCCTCCTCGACCTCCCGTCCGCCCTCGCGGACGCCATCGATTCGTACGAAGCCAGTGGCAATATCGGTGCCCTGATGCAGCGGCTCCACGAGCTGCGCGACCAGGTCATGCCCGATGCGCTCATCTCCGCGTCCGAGCAGTACCTCCATATGCCCGAGGTCGCTGGCCCGCTCTACGAAAAGATCGTGGAGGAGCAGCCGACGAACGCCCGTGCCCTGGTGATTCTGGCCAACGCCTATTGGCTGTCGGGACGCGGACCCGAGGTGGTGGGCGAACTCGCCAATCGCGCGATCGCCGCCGATCCGACCAACCGAGGCGCCTGGCACATGTGGGCGCTCACCGAAGGCAATCAGCGCGATCGCACGGTGCGCTGGCTGCAGGTGACCCAGCGCTTCCCGGACGACCTCGTGGCCAAGGCGGCGCTGGCTGACAACGCCGCCTCGCTCGCCGCCGCTGAACATGACAAGGAAGCGCTGCAGCTCGCAATCGATGCGTATGAAGCGTTGTGGGCTCAGTCGCCAACCGAACAACAGCGCGCCTCGCTGGAGAGCGCGCTCAAGACCCTGCGAAACTACGCATTCTAGCGGCGGCACATCCGAACAGCGGACCCGGAAAACAGCGGACACGGAGAACAGCCGGAGAAAAAAGGAGAAGTGCGGGAGAAAGCCGACGCGATGTGACAGTTCTTCCTTGATCGTTGTGTGGTTCTCCGAATTTCTCCGGAGTTCTCTCGTTTTCTCCAAATTGCTGTTCGCTGTTCGCCGTTCTCCGAACGTTCTCCAGACCTCTCCCGCCGCTGTTCGCCGTCGCGGTTCAGCGCGTTGTGACCGTCTCCGAGGCGGCTGGTCGCGCCACGACGTTGGGATTCCCGTCCGACACGTAGCGCGCCCACGGGCCCGGCTTGTCCATCGTGTCGAGCGTCGTCACCAACTTCGTACCGCCCTGCAACGGAACGCGCGGCAATGACTTCGCATCGAACTTCGGATCGAAGGGGCTGCGCGCCGGTCCGCCGGCCACTTGAAAGACCGCGTCGTGGTGGTAGCGCACCTCTTTCCTGGCCCGCTTGTCGTACCACGCGCCGTTGTACGACAACGCGCGGTTCTTGGGCCAGAGGCCATAAGGCAACGCCATCCCGCGCACCACGTAGCCCGGCACCGCCGAATCGATCGCCATGGCCCCGCGCGCCAACTGCTCCTGCACGACGGCGTCCGAGTAGCGGCTCAGCTTCGCGTGCCAGAGTGTGTGATTGCACAGCTCGAAGCCCTGCGCCACCAGAAAGCGCAGCTTCGGAAAGCGCCACGCCGACTGCTGCCCGTCGATTCCCTTGTCGCCAAAAAACGCGTGACCCGCTTCGGCCGCTGGCAACGCGCAGAACAGACCCTTTGGCTTCCAGTCGGGATGCGACTTGATGAAGTCGAGCAGGATGCCGACGGCGCTCGTCGGGTCTACCACCAGCACTTTTGCCCGCTGCACGTACCGGAACTGGCTGGGCGAGGCGTCGTCGAAGGTGAAAAGCACCGGCGACTTTCCGGCCGGCAGGTCGATCTGGCGGTCGAGCAACTCCGCCAGCGAAATCGGCACATAACCGCGCGCATGTAGCTCCGTCAGTTCGGCGCGGAACCGGTCGCGCGACACCTTGTACGTGCCATCGGCGTCCACCACCTGATGCCATTCCAGAATCGGGATGCGCCCGAGCTCGTTGGGAATTCGCCCGGCCGTCTCTCCCCGCGACGCGCGCTGTACGCTGCGGTTCTGCGCCAAACGGCGCCCGACGACTCCGGATACGTTGGCACTTGTCGGTCCCCGGGGACGTACGAGTGCGTGGGCAGGCACCGCGATGATCGCCGCGAGCGCGAGCGCCAATGCAACGGAAAGCTGCACTCGCAGTGTCGAAGGACGCGCCCGCGGTGGCTGCAACGCGCGGGTACGAACGGCAAGGGATTCAGCAGGTAGCGCTGTAAGCAGGGACGTGCGGGCAGGCGACATCTGGTAGACCGGCTCCTGGAGAAACGACGATGGACGCGAAAGCTAACGATGCGGCAGGAGCACCCGTCCCACCGCGCGACGAGCAGCGTGACCAGCGTCGCGACAGTGATGGCCAAAATCTTCGCCAGGATCTTCGCCAGGATCAGCGCCAGGATCAGCGCCAGGATCAGCGCCAGGATCATCGTGACGGGCAGCTCGTCGCCGACGCCGATGTACCGACGATTCATGTCGAGGCCGCGTCAGCCAGTGCGCCCACCTCGTCGTCGCGATTCGGGGTGCTGCGACGCGGAATGCGCACGCTGCGCTCGTCACTGCGCATACCCGCGTGGTTCCCGCGCGTGCGGCGTTCGAGCGTCGTGCTCTCGCTGCTCGGCGCTGGCAGCATCTTCGGCGCCGCCAGTGGCTCATGGTGGTACAGCTGTGGTTTCGACGGGTGCCCCACGGTCACGCAATTGCGCGCGTGGCAGCCCACCGAGGGCGGCATGCTGCTCGATCGATCCGGCGCCATTCTCGCAGCGCTCTCGCCCGTCAAGCGTATCAACGTGCCGATCACTCGTGTACCCGCGCCGGTACAGGCGGCGTTCATCGCCGTCGAAGATCGTCGCTTTCGCACCCATCACGGCATCGACTGGTACGGCGTCGCGCGTGCGGCGGTGATGAACGTGCGTGCACTCGGCGTTCGTGAAGGTGCCAGCACCATCACGATGCAACTCGCGCGAAATGTTTTCCTCAGTCATCGCGCGGCCGAACGCAGCTTTTCACGTAAGCTGCTCGAAGTGCGTTACGCGACGCTGCTCGAATCTGCGCTCACGAAAGACGAGATCCTCGAGCGCTATCTCAACGCCATCTACCTCGGCAACGGTGTGTACGGCGTCGAGGGCGCGAGCCGGGATCTCTTTGGCAAAAGTGTGCGTGGGCTGACGCTCGCCGAGGCCGCGTTGCTGGCCGGCTTGCCGAAGGCACCAAGTGGGTATTCGCCGAGGCGCGATCTCGCGCGTGCGACCATGCGTCGCGCGGTGGTGCTGACCGTGCTCGAGCGCGAGCATGTGGCCACGCCGAGCGCCATCGCCCAGGCGCGAGCCACGCCGATCCTCGTACCGCGGGCGGAGTGGGCGCCTCGGGTCGTTGATTCCTGGGCCGTTGAAGTCGTGCGCGTGACGCTCGATTCGCTGCGGAAGATCGGCATCATTCCGGCCGTGCTCAACGATGGGCAGTTGCGTGTACGCAGCAGCTTCGACAAACGTGCGCAGGCGGCGGCGGAACGCGCGATCGCCGCCGGTGCGGTGCAGGTGGACAACCAGCAGGACGAGTGGTCGGCAACACGCCTTCGTTCGCAGGGCGCATTGGTCGCCCTCGATCCGCGCACCGGTGCCATCGTGGCGCTCGTCGGTGGTCGTCGGGTGGAACGTCGTGGCTTCAACCGCGCCAGTCGGGCGCATCGTCAACCCGGTTCGGCATTCAAGCCGTTCGTGTACGCGGCTGCCTTGATGCGCGGCTTCACGTCGGCGACGATGGTGGAAGACGAGCCGATCGAGATCGGATTCGGTCGCGACACGTGGACGCCGGCCAACTTCGACGACAGCTACGCCGGTACGATCACCGTGCAGGACGCACTCGCGCGTTCGTCGAACGCGGCGACCGTTCGCATCAGTCGGGACGTTGGAATTTCGCGCATCGCGGCGCTTGCCCGTGCGCAGGGGATCACCAGCAATTTGCCGATGGTGCCCGCGCTGGCGCTCGGCGCTGGCGCTGTCACGCCACTCGAGCTGACGGTGGCGTATGCGCCGTTCGGCAATGGCGGCATGCGCATCACGCCGTACGCCGTGGAGCGTGTCGAGGACGTGTTTGGACGCGTGCTCTGGCAGCGGCCCGTGGTCGATGCGGTGCGCGTGCTCAGCGATGTCGATGCGTTTCTGGTGACGTCGCTGATGCGGGGCGTCGTGGACGATGGCACTGGCCGCGCCGTGCGCACCGCGGGCGTGCGCGGTCCGGTCGCCGGGAAAACGGGAACGACGAATGACGGCGCGGACGTCTGGTTTGTCGGATACACGCCGACGATCGTGGCCTCCGTGTGGTTCGGTGCCGATGAGCCTCGCCCACTGGGCAGTGTCGCGAGCGGAGGTCGGCTCGCCGCGCCGGTGTGGGCCCGCTTCATCAAAGACGGGTGGCACAGTCCCGAGCGGGACGCGGCGTGGCGCCCGCCCGCCGGCGTCGTATCGCGTCAGATCGACCTCGCGTCGGGAATGCTGGCGGCCGAATGGTGCGGCGAATCGCGCCGCGCCTGGTTCCGGGCCGGCACCGCGCCCACCGAAACGTGCGAGAACGACAACGGATTCGATTGGCGGGAAGCGGTGAACGCCATCGAGCTCCCCGAACTTCCGTCGATTCCGACTCCACCGCGCCCGCCGCGGATCGCTCGCCGTGCGGGCGACCGCGATCTCACCGATGCGTTCAACGCGGTGATTGGCGCGATCGCGCGGGGCGACGGCGCCAAGGCGATTTCGCGCCGAGTGCTGTCGGAGCTCAAAAAGGCGAACGAAGAGCGCGAGCGGATGCAGCGCCGAATCGCCGATCGGCAGCGGCAGCTCCAACGGGATGCGCAACGCGAGGCACAGCGGATAGCGGAGCGTAACGGGCGGACGTACTAGTCGCGGGATGCGACGATTGAGGGCTGACGTGAACTTCCCAGTGTCCAGCGGTGAGTCTGAGTAATGAGCGAGCAAGTACGACTACCGTGCGCTCGGGTCACACACTCGGATTCCCGCCGAAAGACCCTGACGCGACGATGGTGTACTGGCCTACTCCAAACTCCGACTCATGGCTGGATACCGGGTAGCTGACGGTGCCGCGGTCACGCGAGCACGACCTAGATAACGCCCAGCCACTCCTTCTCTCTCCCACCATACCCCGGAAAGATCTTCTCCAGCTGTTTCGCACCGAGGTGCTTCGACGCGATCTCACCAAACACGCTGCGAAAGTCGGTGGTGAGCGCCAGGTCGCGTCCTTCGTTGAGCTGCTCCGGCTCGAGTCCAGGCCACTTGCCATGCACCGTGCGCGCGCCCTTGAGCGAACCCCCGATGACGAACATCGCGCCTGCATGACCGTGATCGGTTCCTCCGGTGCCGTTCTGCCGCACCGTGCGCCCGAACTCCGACATCGTCAAAATCACCACGTCGTCCATGCGATCGCCGAGATCCGTCACGAGAGCGGCAATGCTCTGCGAGAAGTCGTTCAGTCGTGCGGCGAGTTGGCCCTGGGCGCCGCCCTGATTGACGTGCGTATCCCATCCACCAACATCGGCAAACGCGACTTCGAGTCCGACGTCCGACTTGATGAGCTGCGCGAGCTGCAGCAGATGCTGACCAAACGGTGAACGTGGGTACGTCACCCCCGCGGCGGCCTTGTACTGCTGCGGATTGGCCGCGCGCAGCACCTTGAGCGCCTCGAACATCTCGGCGCCACTCCCGTGTACGAGGTCCGCGTTGCCGGTGCGATAAAGCGCTTCAATGCGCTGCTCGGATCCGCCGCCGTTCGTGCGAATGGAGAACTCTTCGATGGAGTTCATCGCGACGGTCGGCGCACTGCCGCCGAGGATGCGTGGTGTCTGCGCCGTCATGGCGACGGCGCGGAACGGAACCGTGCTGCCCGGTACGCACTGCTCGCACGTGCCCTGCGTGGCGAGATACCGATTGAGCCAGCCGTCGGTCGTACCTTTCCGATCGGGCGTGCCCGTTTCCATGTAGTCCTGCGCGTCGAAATGCGAGCGTGTGGAACTTGGACTGCCGACCGCGTGAACGGGCGCCAGCATACCGCGATCCCACAGTGGCTTGAACGGCGCCAGCGACGGATGCAATCCGAAGAAACCGTCCAGATCGATCGCGCCCGCCGCGCCGGCGCCACGCGTCGGTGCCGCGATCGCCAACTGTGGACGCGCGCGATAGTACGCGGCCTCGCCAAACGGAACGACGACGTTCAGCGCATCGGCAGCACCGCGTTGAAACAGCACGATCAGTGTCTTGCCGCGCGCGAGCATCGGCAATTCAGCGGCAAAGGCGGTGCGGCGCAGAAAGCTCGGGCTCAGCCCCAGCGTCACCAGCGACAGCGCACCCGACTTCAGGAACACTCGGCGGTTCATGGCAATCTCCTCTCGATGCTTCGCTCGATCCGTGAGTGCGCGCGCCTAGCGGCGCTGGAATTCTGGAGCGCCGAGCGCGAGCCCGACGATCTGTGCGAACCCGGTCAGCGGCGGCAGGTTGCCGATCGCTTGTGTGAGTGTCGCGCCGCGGGTCGGCTTGATCGCTTCACGGCCCGCAGCCAGTTGCTGGCGTTCGATCGGCCGACGGTCGGCACGACGCCTGGCGTTGTCGACGCGCGTCTCGGGCGCTCCCGTCGTCATCGCACCACCGATCATGTCATCGTCGGTTACATCGAGCGTATCGGCTTTCATCGCATCGGAGGCGGCGCGTGACTGCAGAAACGGATTCGTACCGGTGAGCAGCACCTGCCGCGTGTCGGTCGAGACCGCGCCACCAAAGAGCGCCTGCGCGACGCCATCCACCTGCTGTTCGCGCGCCACGTTGGAGAGCTTGGCCGTCGTCGGCCACGCCGCCAGCCGCACGCCCGGCACGCGCCCCGACGCCGCGGCAAGACCGAAGTTGATGCGATTGAGGATCGCGCCGGTGTTCATCCACGCGTCGCCCGTCTCCGGATAGCCGTTGGGCGCCTGGTGACCAAAGATCGGCTGACCGAGACGGCTCACGAGTTGCGCACTACGCGGTGTCGGATCAGGGGTTGCTCCCATCGCCCGCAGCGTGCTCGTCACCAGCTCGAACGGCGACTTCACCTTCGAACGATAAGCCGCAGTTGCGAAGAACTCCGGGCTGGTGACGATGCTGCGTACCGTTTCGCGAATGTCGCCGTCGGTGCGACGAAACGTTGCGGCAGCACGCTCCACCAGTGCGGCAGGCGGCGTATCACTGACGAAGCGACGCGCCAGTTTGGTGGCGATGAACTTCGCGGTGTTCGGATGCCTGGCCAGCATGTCGAGCACCAGCTCGCCCTCTTCCACGCCACGACCGGCCGCGAACGACGTGCCGAGGATGGTCTTGGCACCAGCATCGTGCGCTTCACCGCGGAACGTGAAGTCGCCACCCTGCGCGCCTCGCGAAATGGTCCATCCAGTGAGCGCCCGCGCGACTTCGGTGACGTCGTTCTGCGAGTATCCACCGTCCACACCGAGCGTGTGCAGCTCCATCAGTTCGCGGGCGTAGTTCTCGTTCAATCCGCGACGACGATTGCCTGCGGCCTGCGTGAGTTCAGCGAGACGCTGCTGCGCCTGCGCAACGGTCATGCGGCGAAGTTCGGCCAGACGCTCGGGCGGAAGCTGCTCAAGCCGCTGACGCTGCGCCGGCTGCACGAGACCGCGATCCATCAGCTCACCCATCGTCATGTTGGCCGCGCGACCGGCACCGCCAGCTCCACGACGTGCCGCGTTGGGACGTTGCGCTACACGGCGTGCGTTGGCGAGTGTCGGACGACCGCTGTCGGCCACGCTCTGCCAGTTGTCGAGGTAGTAGAGCATCGCCGGGCTCTTGGCCACTGCACCGAGCAGGACGCGGAACTTGCCGAGGGCGTTGGGGCGGATCGTGTGGGCGTCGTACTCCTGCAGGAAATAGCGCGTGCGATCTTTTCCAGCAAAGATGTTGAAATGGTTCTCCCAGAAATCGACCATCACCTCGTCCAGTTGACGCTCCGACGCGACGGCGCGGAGCACGCGTGCAGTCGCGATCTCGCCAAGGAACTGATAGGACTGGCGGGTCTGGGCAGCCAGCTTCATCGAGTCGGCGGCGCTCACCTTGCCGCCCTGTGCCCGTAGTCGCGCCAGCGCGGCGCCCGGGGGAGGATACTCGTTCATCAGCTGCTCACCCGTCATCCCCAGCGTCTTGAAGGACGCGAGTGCGGCGGTGGTGGCGGCATCCTCGATGCGCGACGGTTCGAGCTGTCGGGCAATCCAGCTGTCGACGCCCATGGCGCGCACGGCCGCGATGTCGCCGGGACGCGCGCCGAACGCCAGTCGGTTCAGCGCGTGCTGCACCTGCTGGTCGGCGGTCTGCTCACGCGACGCGATCTGGGCGGCGCTGGCGATTCGTCCTGACGAGGGCTCGGTTGCGACCTCCGGTTGACTGGCGCAGGCGCTGGCGAAGAGCGCCAGACTGACGAGGGACGCGTGAATGGAGGCGTGACGTGTGCGCTGCATGCGGGAGCTCGTGGCAAGGGTTCGGGCTGTTGGACGCTGCAGTCGCAGCTGCGTTAATGACCAGAGTCGCGCGATGATTGGTGTGCCCACATTGCGTGACGGACCTTGAGCCGTTGTGGGGACGTCGGTTCCTTTCGCCATGCCCGAAACCCGACGTCGCCGCTCGCTGCTTGATAGTGCACTCGCCACCGGCGCCTTGACCACGATCGCGACCTGTGGCGCGCTGATTGGACTCGGGCTGCGCGACGGCGAAGCGAGTCGCGTCTTCCGCTTGGTCGGTCGCGCGTTGCTGGAGCGGATGGGTGTCGCGTCGGCCGAGGCCCCGCTGACATCCGTCGCGGTGGGCTACATGCATCATCTGGTCGCGGCGACACTCTGGGGCGCCGTGCTCGGCGTCATCATCCTGCGACCGCGATCGTGGGCTGGACGGGTGCTGGCCGTGATTGGATGTGTGGTGGGGTATGGCGTGCTGTCGCTCCGCGTGCTGCCGCCATTATTACGAATTGGTTATTCGGTGACGGCAAGTGCCACGACTGTGGTTCCCATTGGAGTAGCGCTGGTGTTGGCGCTGCTGGGCGACCTGTGGATCGACGCGATGGAAACCCGCGCGTAGTTCGCTGGGTACGTCCGGTGACGGAACTGCGGCGCTGCGGGTAGTTCTGGCACGAAATGTGACCACTTCGCGACCTGTGTGGCGACGTGCATCACACTTTCGCTCATGGGCAACGATTTACGTTGCTCAGACTATGGGTTGAACGTCTTTCTCGCGAACGGCGGACGATAGAGTGGTCTTCCCATCTGGTGTTCCCTTTATCCGCAGGAGGTGTGCAATGGACGTCCTCGTCAGACTCGAGGCTCGTCCGAGTGATTCGCCGGTGCTTGCGCACATAAATTCGATTCCCGTGCTTCCGTTCGGAACGCGCTCGCGGCGTGAGGTCATCACGCTGTACGGTGCGGCCGACGCGCAGTCTCTCGCCCTGGCCCTCGCGGCTACGGTGGAGAGTGAGCGACAGGAAGTGCAGCAGTCGGGTGTGGTGCGACACATTGGCGTGTGGCCGGACCGTGGGGCAATCGGGGATACAGCGTGGCGGGACGGCGTGACGGGCCGCCTGATGACACGCGACCTCGACATTCCCTTCCTGGCACTCGAGGCTCGGGCAACCGAGTTGCTGGACGAGTGCGGCACGACGTTGCGTCGAGTGGCAGCTGGACTCGGCATGACCGACTGGCCGGAAGGTGCGGAGCGTGCGTTGAGCTTCTCGTTGTCCGCCAACCAGTCCGCCAACGATGGCGGCGGTTCGGGCGATGCGCTGCGCGACGAACTCGGCGTGGAGAACTGGCTCGATTCGCTTCGGGAAGCCGATGCGTATTCGTTCGACGTGGAGGGCGATTAATCATCCCTTCCTTGTTCGAGCAGTCGTGAAGGGCCGCGATCAACGATCGCGGCCCTTCGTATTTCCGGCCGCGAATTTTCGCGAGCTCGCGCCCCGCTGTAGTCGGGCCCGCCACCACACCCCACCACACCGATGTTCGTCAATTGGAGTTGACGATCGGGTATCCGGACGCCAAGCTCGCTGGGTCGGGACCGCGTTCCGCCCTCCCGACGCGTTTGGCCCTGCACCGCGCGACGGTGGCGCCGCGCTCAGGAGGAACGATGCGGGATTACGATTCTGCCGGCATCAGAAACATCGCCGTGGTCGGCCACGGCGGAGGCGGCAAGACCAGCCTCGTGGATGCGATGTGCTTTGCCGCCGGCTCCGGCCGACGACACGGCACCATCCAGACCGGCACCGCGCTCACCGACCATCTCCCGGAAGAGATCGAGCGTGGTTACTCCATCGCCCTCGGCTGCGCCTACGCCGAATGGATGGACAGCAAGATCAACTTCATCGACACACCGGGGTCGCTTGACTTTCAGGGCGATGCGCTGGCGGGACTCGCCGCGGCGGACGGTGCGCTGTGCGTGATCGGAGCCGCGTCCGGCGTCGAGGTGGGCACCGAACGGATGTTCCGCGCCGCGGTTGAACGACAGGACCCCGTGCTCTTCGCCGTGTCGATGATGGACAAGGAGTTCGCCGACTTCGATCGCATCTACGAACAGATCAAGCAGCGACTCACCACCAAGGTCGTCCCAGTCGAAATCCCCATCGGCGCCGGTGCCACCTTCCGCGGCGTGATCAATCTCTTCACGCAACGCGCGTACATGTACACTGCTGGCGCGAAAGGCGAATTCGCGGAGGCCGATGTCCCCGCTGAGTGCGCGGAGCGGTTCGCCCGCTATCGGCAGGAACTCATCGAAGCGATCAGCGCCACCGATGATGCCCTGCTCGAGCGGTACCTCGAAGGCGGGGAGATCGATCGTGATGCAGCAATCGGCGGGATGAAGGACGCCATGAAGCGCATGGACCTCTTCCCGCTTTTTTGCGTCTCCGCCGAAACGATGACAGGGGTGCGCGCCCTCCTGACGGAACTCGTGCAGCTCATGCCGAACGCGTACGAGATGGAGGAGATTCACGCCCTCAAGGGCGCCGAAGGGCGCGACACGATTCAGCTCCATGCGAATGACGACGGTCCGTTCGCCGCGCTGGTGTTCAAGACGCTCGCCGAACCACACGTCGGTGATGTCTCCTACTTTCGCATCCTGTCGGGGAAGGTCAGCAACGGGCACGAGGTGTACAACGCCACGCGCGACATGGCCGAAAAACTCGGCCATCTGTCGGTTCCGTGCGGACGTGAGCGTGTTGAAGTGCCACAGTTGCACGCGGGCGATATCGGATGCGTCGCCAAGCTGCGCAACACACACACCAACGACACGCTTTCCACGAAGGAACATCCGATCCGGCTCGAGGCGATCGCCTTTCCGGAACCGCTCGTGCATTTCGCGGTGCGCGCTGCGGCACGCGGTGAGGAAGAGAAGCTGCAGCTCGGACTGCATCGCCTGCACGACGAAGATCCGACCTTCGAAGTGCACTACGACGCCGAGACGCACGAAACGATCGTCGGTGGAATGGGCGAACGACATCTCGACGTCGCGATGGCGGTACTCAGGCGAAAGTTCGGCGTACAGGCCGAACTTTCGAAACCCAGGATTGCCTATCGCGAAACCGTCACCGCCAAGGGCGATGGACAGGGTCGACACAAGAAGCAGACGGGTGGTCGTGGTCAGTTCGGCGATTGCTGGATTCGCCTCAGCCCGATGCCGCGCGGTGAGGGTTATCTCTTCGATGACAGGATCGTCGGCGGCGTGATTCCGTCGAAATACATCCCCGCTGTCGATCGCGGAGTGCAGGAAGCCGCGGCGCGCGGCGTACTCGCTGGTTTTCCGCTGGTCGATTTCCGCGTCGAACTGTTCGACGGATCGACACACTCGGTGGACTCCAACGAAATGTCGTTCAAGATGGCCGGCATTCTCGCGTTCAGAACCGTCGTGCCGAAGTGTCGGCCCGTGCTGCTCGAACCGCTCGACCTGATCGAGATTACGCTTCCCGACGCATTTCTGGGCGACGTACTTGGCGACGTGTCAGCGCGACGCGGACATATCCTCGGCACGGACACCACGCAGACGGGGACCACCATTCGCGCCGTCGTACCGCGCTCCGAGTTGCATCTGTACGCGACGCAACTGCACTCGCTCACGCACGGCCACGGCAACTTCACGCGACGCGTCACCGGCTACGAACAGGTCCCTGCCGAAGCTGCACACAGGATCATCGCCGAGCAGGCGAAGGAGGCCGAACTCGTCACCGCCCCGTAAACCACGCACTCGGCGAGAAGCCCTGCGGGTTCACTTCGTAGTACTGACTTCGAGACCATCGTCCCGTCGTCGGAAAGTACGGCGGCGGATACTGCAGCAGACAGCGATTGAACGACAGGTCGTCGTGATAGCCGTGCAGATTGCTCCCGCTCATGCTGCCCGTCTGCCCGGTGCGCGATTCGATCGTGCCGCCAACCAATCGCGTGGTGCCACGATCGACGTAGCGATTGGCCGCGAGTCCCGGCGGCGGCGAGGCGTTCTCCGCTGCCACCGACTTGAGTGCAAGCAGCGACGCATGAATCGCCATATCCGGCCGGCGCGTTGACGGATCGAACTCCTTGCGCGGCCACGTCCAGGCATTGCCGTTGCTGTTGGTCCGTCGCCACTGCGGCGTTGCCAGCGTGTTGTCGGCATACATCACGTACTCGCCTGAGAACAGCCCGATGACATCGTCTTCTGCACGACACGTTCCCGTTGTGATGCCGGGGCTTGTCGCTTGCACGAGTTCGTGTGCGATGACGAGCATGTTGCGCGACGCGATCGTCACGCGCCCGCGCACGACCCCGCTCACCGCGACCTTCCCTTCGGCGAAGATCACGCCGCGAAAGTTCGGATTGTATGCGGCACTCAATGGCCACAGATACGCGCCATCCGCGCGTGCCGCCACGGATGCCGGTACGCTCCCCGACGTTCGCAACATCCAGTAGCCCGCCACGTCCACCGCGCGAAACGTGCCCGTGGGTGAGAGTCGATCATCACCGCCCAGAAAGCATCGCGCATTCGCGTCGTCGAATGCGTTGGCCTTGTCCAGCATCATGTTCTGATACGTGCCACCAATACGATGCAGAATCTCGCGAAACTTGATCGGTGTGGCGGTTCTCCCGGCGACGGTGGTCGTCACGCCGCAGTTGTAGGAGTAGAGCACACTGTCGATCGGAACCGCCGAGCCGGTGGGCACGGGTACGCCGCCACCCGCTGGCGGCGGAATTGGCGGACGTGCCAGCGTGAAGCCTGCCCCGTACAGCAGCGTTGGCAGCAGCTGATAGACCTTGAAGAAGCCGTCATCAGGTCCGGTGGTGTTGCCGTCGCCGTCGGCATCGATGGCCACGAACTCGATGCGCATGGTGGCGAGTGCGCTGTCGCCGGTGACGAGGGCCGGCGTGAACACGTAGCCGGACTTCGCGGCGATACTCTTCAGCACATTGAGGTCGGCCGTCGTCGGCATCGGAATCTTAGAGATCTTCTCCGACGGCGGTCCCTTCTTGAACAGCGCGTACGACTTGTTGGTGACGATGCGTGCGGTGGTGACGACATCGTGAAAGGTGGCCTGCGGCGACGGTGATCCACCGTTCCACACGTTGATCGTATCGTTGCTGTGCACCGGCCCCTGCGCCTGTGCGCCGAGCGCCCAATAGAGCACGTAGCCGGCGGTCGAACGCGCCTGATCGGTGAACGACGCGTAGCGCGCGAACGATTCCTGAAACAGCTGCGACCGACGGATGGCGACATTGCCATAGCGATCTGCCGTTTTCGCCACGATTTCCGCCTGCACACCGAACTCGCCCGCGTTCTTGAGCGAGTCGGAGTTGCCGAGCCGCGACAACCAGATCGATCGCGTCAGCCCTCCGCCGATGTCCTTGTCGTTCTCGACGGTGAGGAATCCGTTCAGTGGCACGGTGTCCACGCGAGCATTCAGTCGTGAGCGTTGCCACTCGAGCGCCGAGATCGCCGCGTCGTCCACCACGGCAGCGCGATCCGACCCGGACTGCACGAGTGTTCCCGACATCGCGATCATCGCCGACGCGAGCGCCATCACCGTCGCAACCATCGCGACGAGCAATACCGCCACCAGGGCGAAGCCGCGGCGGTCGCGTGCGGTCCCGCGTGCGGTCCCGCGTGCGGTCCCGCGTGCGGTCCCGCGTGCGCGCGCCCGACGCGCGGTCATGGAACCACCACGGAATTCGAACCCGCGACGCCCGACAGGTTCGGTGTGCAATCCTGCACGGCCAGACCGTACTGATACGTCAGGCCAAGTCCACGATCCACGCCGCCGTCCTTGTATTGATACGATGACGAACCGCCGACAGCGCTGACCGTGGTGAGCGGATCGCCCCACAGTGCGGCACCAGCAAGACGTCGCCAGAGCACGTAGCGCACGGCGTCGGTTTCGCCAGCGCCATCGTCGATCGCATTGGGCCACGACAGCATCACCGCGTTGCTGTCGACGCGCCACGTGGCCGTCGCGCCGGAGGGTGTGATCGGAGGGCGACCACACGCGCGTGCCTGTCGCGCCACGGCCGTGTTGGGCATGGGGACGGTGTAGCGCACCACGTTGCGAGCTGCGCCGTTCGGTCGCGATGGCTCATAGGTCACTTCCACGCCGCGCAACTGATCGATGCGCGTGGATGGTGCGGTGCCGGTGTCCGGCGTCACGCCGCGATATGGCACGGATTTCACGAGTGGCAGCCAATCGCGCGGCACCGTGTCGAGCGCAGTGAGCGCGGTGTTGTAGCGCGATGGGTCGTACCAGTAGCGGAAGAACGGCGTCGATGGGGCGCGACGGAGTCCGGTGGCGATGATCTCGGGCGCACGATCATTGACCTGTCGAACGAGCATGTAGTCGGCCGCGTCGCTCGAGGTGGTGTCGCGCGTGAAGCGGAAGATGATCAGTTCTGCCTCGCCCGAAGTTCCGGCAATCGCGGTGTAGTCGGCGAGGGGATACTGCAATGACGGCGACGATCCGGGGATCGTGAAGGCGTTGGCCATCCTGACGGCGTCCACCTCCGCACTCGACGCGTAGATGTCCACATAGACGGCACCGGTGAACTTCGCCGAGTCGGCGCGGTTGGTGGTCAGATCGCTGTTGAAGGCAAAGACACTGTCGTTGGCGAGCACAACGATCGGCTGATTGTCCGTCACGTTGGTGCCTGCAGTGCGCAACTCCTGTCGCATGATGTCCCGACCAAAGCGTCCGTTCTGCGTTTCTGCCGATCGCATCGACATGGCGCGGAACCCCTTGCCTTGGGCCAGCAGGAAGCCGAACGCCGCGCTCATGATCAGACCGAAGACCACCAGCGCGACCATCACTTCGGCGAGCGTGAAGCCTCGGCGCGCGCGTGTCGTACGAGTATGTATGCTCATGGCGCTGCGATGATGATGGTGCGGCTGACTGGCACGGGAAGCAGTGACGCCGCTACCGCCGACACGCTGACCGTGATTCTGGTGATGTTCATGCCGGAGGCGGTGTCCACCACAACGGCCGTCGCACTGGTGAGCCCATCCGCCGTGCCATTGAACCTGGCCTCCCTGAGCAGACCAAGTGTGGAGTACGTGGGCCACGCACGTGCGCGACCGATCTGCATGTCGGCGACCGACTGCGCACGGTTGCGGACGTCCGCATTGCGCACCGATCGCGAGAGTGTCGTCGTGCTCATCCCCATCGCCAGCACGACGCCCGCCAGAATCACCAGCGCGATCATCACTTCGATGAGCGTGAATCCGTCGCGCGCACGTGTGCGCGCCTGCGCAGGGATCGTCGGTTGTCGGCGCGCTCGGGTCATGGGCCGTCTCATCGGCTCTGTCATCGGCCGTGTCTCCACGTCGCACCGGTCCACGCGTACCACTCAGGTCGCGCGGTGGCGCGTGCGATCACCACGGCGCGCGTGTCCTTGTTCGTTCCGCCTGCCATCGCGCGCTGCGTGGAGAAGTAGAGCGTGACGCTGCGATCGACGCTGCCGTTGCGCTGCAACACCAGCATCGGCTTGCTGGCAGTGGTGAGCATCACCGGCACACTTGGCGACGCGCTGCCAAGCGCGGGTACGGTCGATGGGCGTCCGAGCACGACGCGTTCAGGGAGCGGGAAGGGGCGCGTGCGCTCACCGCCGTCGGTCTTCGCGTTGTTGTTTGCATCCCACACGGTCTGGATGCTGTGCGCGGTCGTGTCGAACACCAGCAACACGTTGTGCTGCCGCGACGCCGCCTCGCGTTGCGCCACCATCAAGGACAGACCCACCGTGCGTGCCGCCGCATCCACCTGTGCATTGTCCACGCGCACCTTGGGCAATACCAGCGCCGCGAGCACGCCGATCATCGAGATGACCAGCAGCAGCTCGATCAGCGAGAAACCCAACGTGGAGTGACGACTACCCGATCGCGGAGCGATCATGGACATGGCGTGCGGCTGAAGACGGGTGCGTGAACCTCACCCGTACGACGCGGTCCGTGCAACGGTCGTCACGACTGATATCACGCGCTGTCACAGGCGTGGAACCGACTATGTCGATGTGTCAGTGAATCGGCGAAGGACGCGGCGGCGGTGCTGGTCGTAGGCTGACCTACCCGGTCAGACCTTGTGATACCCGATGCGCGCCGCTTCGCGACGGTCCGCTGCTTCGTAAATCTCGACATCGCTGAAGAACGCCGGCGCTTCCGCCTGCAGCATGCGCAGCACGGCGATGGCCAGACGACGGATCTCGAGCTCCGCCGCTTCGCTCGAGCGCAATTCGAGCATCGTGCGCCACGCGCGCGCATTGCCCGTCACCACAATCTTGGTCTCGGTGCTGTTGGGCAGCACGCCTCGCGCCGCCTCACGGGCCATCTTGCGGCGGTGCACCTTGTCGTCCACCCACGAGTATCGCGTCATGAGCGCATCGACCAGCGCGATA
>Ga0163144_10012813_pt1 | contig 17563 bp, 17 predicted proteins | sample OliLak19BULKMAT1_FD_123175 | JGI IMG/M metagenome (GOLD analysis project Ga0163144, IMG submission 123175) | Freshwater microbial mat bacterial communities from Lake Vanda, McMurdo Dry Valleys, Antarctica - Oligotrophic Lake LV.19.BULKMAT1 | ecosystem: Environmental > Aquatic > Freshwater >...
AGTTCGCTCTCTGCCAGCAAGTATGCCGCGCACTGGGCCTGCCGGTGCTGGCCGATGGCCGCTACGAAGCCGACGACCTGATCGGCACGGCGCTGGCTCAAATCCGTCGCGAGGGTCACGCCGGGATGATCGTTTCCGCCGACAAGGACCTCGCGCAATTGCTCGACAACGGCGACACCCAGTGGGATTACGCGCGCAACGAACGCTGGAATGCGCAGGGCGTCAAGGCCCGCTACGGCGTGCATGCGCACCAGATCGCCGACTACCTCGGCCTGACTGGCGATGCCGTCGACAACATCCCCGGGGTGCCCGGCATCGGACCGAAGACGGCGGCGAGCTTGCTCGGCCATTTCGACAGCCTCGACGCACTGCTCGAACGGATTGCCGAAGTGCCCTATCTGCGCCTGCGCGGCAGCGCCCAACATGCCGAACGACTGAAGGAGCATCGGGAAATAGCCCTGCTCTCACGCCAGCTGGCGACCATCGTCTGCGACGCGCCGCTGCCTGATGACTTCAATGGCGGCCGGCGCCGGCCGGCGGACACCGGCGCATTGACGGCGCTGTGCGAACGGCTGCGCTTCGGTCCGATGACCCGGCGGCGTTTGCTGGAGGCCGCGTCTGGGTAAGAGCGGCGCAAGGCGCGCCCAGGATTGCCGCAACAAACATTATCCGGATGCCAGTGCGATTGCGCTGAGCACAAAGAATTGCATCGCGGCTCACTCCATTCCTACAAGAATCCGCCGACCCGGGTTAGCATCACAATATGAAAGACACGACCGAAGTCCTTTACGAAGGCGAGTACCTGCGTCTGAAAAAACGCGGCCACTGGGAATACGCCGAGCGCACCAATGCCGGTAGTGCGGTGATCGTGATTGCCGTCACGCCGGAAAATTGCCTGCTGTTCGTCGAGCAGTTTCGTCCACCGATGAATGCACCGACCATCGAGATGCCGGCCGGTCTGGTCGGCGATCTCGATGCCCACGACACCATGGAAGACGCCGCGCGCCGTGAATTGCTCGAAGAAACCGGCTGGCAGGCCGAAGACGTCAAGGTGCTGATGGTTGGCCCCACGTCCGCAGGCATGAGTAACGAGTTGATCGCTTTCGTCCGCGCCCGCAGGCTGACCCGCGTGCACGCCGGTGGCGGCGACGACAGCGAGAACATCACCGTGCATGAAGTGCCGGTGGCCGATGCGCCGCGCTGGCTCACCGAAAAAATGACCGCCGGCTATTCGATGGACCCCAAACTCTGGGCCGCCCTGTGGCTGCTCGAACGCAACCCTGACGGCACCCAAGCGTAGGGCGGGTCTCGAACCGCCATCTAAGCGCCCATGTCTTGGCATGACTTCTTTACGGCGTGTCCGTGTCCTCAATCGCGTTGCAATCGCGTAGCAATCTTGATGCCATTGATAATTTTGAAACTGCCAACACAATGCCGTAGATAGTTTTGATGCTGCCATTGGCGGGTCGAGACCCGCCCTGCGCCGGCCACACCACACCCACAAAAAAGCCCCGCGACGCGGGGCTTTTCATCAACAGTCTGGCAAGAATTACTTGGCGGCCGCTTTCTTCGCCGGCGCCTTCTTGGCAACGACGGGCGCCTTGGTCGTGGCGGCGGTCTTGGTGACGGCCTTCTTCACGGTGGTACTGCGCACATTGCCGTAACTGGAGATGTTGCGCTTGCCCTTGGCCGTCTTGCGATCGCCCTTGCCCATGGTGGTTCCTTCGTGAATGTTGGTTTTCGAGTCGCTTAGCCTAGCATTTCGGGCCTTCGCGACCAAGCCGGTCAGTGGCCGTGGGCACAGCCGGCATCGTGGACATGGCCGTGGTTCAGGCGCAGGTTGATCAGGTGGGCAACGGCGATCATGGTGCCGCCGAAGGTCATCACCACGGCATGACGGATGGCATCGTCGTGCACCAGGGGCAGCAGCACGCCCGACCAAACGGCGATCAAACCGGGCACCAGGAAGGCCAGCGCCCGGTAGACGCGGTGCCGGCGATAACCCTGCCACAGACTGGCCAAAGCGAGTACCGAAGCAAACGCCACGTAGCCATATTCGAAGCCGGACGACGCCAGCACGCCAAAACCCACGGCCGGCAGCAGGGCCATCAGGAAGGGCAAAAGCGCGCAATGCAGGGCGCAAACTAGTGAGGCTACAGAGCCGAACCGATCAGCCCAAGCCGCGAACATCCCGCGCTTGCGCGCAACGGGAAGGCGGATGGATTTTGTCGGGCCGGCGCTCATATGAAACAATATAACATTCATGCTTTCGCCCGACAATCGCACCGTGTTTCCAGCCCGATCAGCCATCGCTGGCCACCGCAACGTCAGCCGTGAAGTGCGCGCGATGCGAACGCCGCACCCCCGGCCACAGCTGCGCCAGAAGCGCGCAGGCGACCAGCGTCCAGACGATCAGGGCGCCGCTGGGCAGGTCGAGCACCGCCGACAACACCAGCCCGGAGGCATAACCGAGCGCGCCGATGGCATAGGCCACGACCAACCGGCCGCGCCCCTGCATGCCCGCCGTGGCCAGCGCCGGCACGATCAGGCTGGCGAACACCAGGTACACACCGACCAGTTGTACGGAAGCGGTGATGGCCAGTGCGAACAGCGCATAAAACAGCAGTCCGGACAATCGGCCGCGACGCCACCACATGAAAGCCAACAACAGCGCCGACAGGATGGCGGCCGGAACCAACTGGGAATAACTGACCCAGAGGATTTGCCCGACCAGCAGGTCCTTGAGATGCTCACCGCCCTGCGGGTTATTGGATAGCAACAACAATGCCCCGGTCGCAGCCAGCACGAACAAGGTGCCGATCAACGGTTCCTGAAATTCCGGCCAGCGCCGATCGGTCCACGCCAACAGCCCCGCGCCCAGCAATGCGGCGATCGCGGCGGCGATCTGCACGCCGAAACCATGCTCGTCAATGCCGAAGAAACCTGCGGAGATCACCCCGAGCGCCGCGATTTGTGCGATCGCCAAGTCGATGAAGATTATGCCGCGCGACAACACCTGCTTGCCCAGCGGCACATGCGTGGACAGCACGATCAGCCCGGCCAGACAGGCCGGGCCGAGGATGCTGATGTCCAGGCCATCCCAATTAAGTGTCGGACTCACTTGGCGGCGGCCAGAAGCTTGTCGATGGTGGAGTCGAACAGACCGAACAAATCTTTCGCCTGGGCATCGCCCCCGACCGACAGTGGCAGCGCGACCGCAGGAACCCCGGTGCGTCCGGACAACCACAGACTGGCCTTGGGGTCCTGGTAGGCGGCGCGCACGATCGCCAGCGTGTTGCTGCTCTTGGTCACGTCGACAAGACTGGAGAGATGGGCGCTGGTGGGCGGCACGCCCGGCCGGGGTTCCAGGGCACCGATCTGCTCCATGCCCAGCCACGTAAACAGGTAGACCCAACTGATGTGCTGAACGACAACCTTGCGGCCTTTCAGCGGCACAGCCTTCGCCTCCCAGCGCTTGATCGCCGCACTCCAGCGGCCGTTGAAATCCACCATGCGCTGCCGATAAACCGTTGCGTTGGCGGGATCGAGCTTGATCAAGCGCGCGGCGAGTGCATTGGCGACCGTCAGCACACGACGGGGATCCATCTGGAGATGCGGATTGCCCTGCGGATGGAGATCGCCCGAGGCACGATCCAGTTGTTGGGGCTTGTCCAGCGTGACCACCTGGTCGGCTGCCCTGAACGAGCCCAGACCGGTGCCAACGCGGCCGTTGCCGGACTGGCGGATCAATTGCGGCAGCCAGCCGACTTCCAGGTCAGCACCGGTGCAGACCACCAGATCGGCACGACGCATCTTGGCGATCAGGCTGGGCTTGGCCTCGATCTGGTGCACGTCCTGCAGGGCGGACGTGGCGACATCGATGGTTACCTTGTCGCCCGCGAGCTCCTGCACAAGTGCGCCCCACTCAGGCTCGCAGGCGAACACAGCGATCTTGGCATGGGCGGGAGTTGATTGGGCAACGGCCAGCAGAAAGGCGAAAAGCAACGGCTTTTTCATGGTCAATTCCTCAAAATTTATGCGCGCCGTGGGCACCCAGGCTGACCTGGTACTGCAAGGTCAGGGCGCTGTCGCTGTCAGTGGCGTTGGGCTGGTCATGGCTGTACTGCAGGCGAAACAGGCTGAACTCACTGTTGAGCCAAGTCAGCATCAGGCTGTGCCGGACCGGGTCGAAATTGCTGGCAAAAGGGCCGCTATCGTCGGCCCAGAGTCGGTCGTAGCGATAGCCGGTTTCCCAGTTGCGATTGATGCGGTAAACGCCTTCGACATAGGCACCCCGGCGCTGGCCCGACCACGGCTGGTCGAGCAGCGGATCCACCGCATCGACGTAATCGCCGTCGCGGTCATCGTGGAAATATTCGCCGCGCAAGGTGATTCCGCCATCCTTGACGTTACCCTGAGGCGCCCATTTCCAGGTGAAGTCGGCCAGGTAAAGGGTGTTGTCGCCAGTAAAACCATCCTCGCCAGCGACCACGTTGGCGTTGAGCACCGAGAGGCCGGCCAGCCAGGAATTTTCGTCGCCAACGTCGCCGCCAATGTGCGCAAACAGCGTGTGCGTGCCGGCACCATCGTTCGCGCTGCCACGGAAGACTTCAGCGCCGAGCTCAATGAACAAATCGGTCGGCGCCACCCAGCGCAGCTGCACGCCATCATCGCCATACTGGTTGCCAACGAAGGCCTGATAGGCCAGCGGCCGGTCGAAGAACTTGTCGCTGTGCGCGTGGCGGCTGTTGAGATAGCCGATGTTGGAGAAGAAGCGGCCGGCGCGCAGGATGAAGCCGTTGGGCAAGCTCGAAGTGTCGATGAAAGCTTCCTCGATGCCCAGCTCATCCTGCCCGTCCTCGCTGCCGACCGCCAACGTGAGCTGTCCATAGAACTTGTCGTCGATATTGGCCGACAGCGAAATCTCGCTTTCACCCAGCGAAATGCCGCGTGCCGATGGCCCGCCTTCGCCCACCAGCGGGAAGCCCGCGCGGTAATAACTGTCGGGGTCGAGCGAATGATGGGTGACGCTGCCGTTGAGGATGATGCTTATCGCCGGATTGAAGGCGTTTCCGTTGGCGCCAGCTGCATCTGCGACAGGCGCGGCTTCTACCGGCGCGTTGGCCGCAACCATCGACTGGGTCGTTTCCTGCGCTGTTTTCAGTGATTCGATTTCCGCACGCGCCTGCTCCAGCGCCCGTGCAGCGGCAAGCGCCTGCTGGCGCATGGCTTCGGCGCTGGCCTCCAGGGATTTGATACGCGCTTCCAGAGCGTCGAATCGGTCCTGCCTGGTGGGTTCTGCAGCGAACGCCGGCGATACCAATGCTAGGGAAATGCAGGCAACAAGCAGGGTTTTCTTCATCTGGAACAGCCTCGCTGGAAAGTGAGGCCATGAATTTATGTTATATTATCACATAACACAAGGGCCTCGATTCAAACAGGCCAAGAGTTTCATCGCCGAGGCCATGATCAGCAGCAATGCGGGTGCAACGCCGGAAGTTTTCACGCTCGATGCTTTCATCGAGCCACGCCAACGGGCGCTACGCAGCGTCGAAATGCAGGATTTATAGAAATTCGAACTGCAGTCACGCACCTTCATCCACGTCTGCTTTGCGCAGCGCACCAGCTTTTACGGGAAAACCAGCCGTGTGCACGGGAAGGCAGTCAGCACGGAGGGCGTGAAGTGCTTCCAGCTGGTCGAAACCGCCTCGGGTTGGCGGATCAACGCGTTGGCCCAAGATGACGAGCGCGTGGGTTTCAGCGTACCGGAAAGACTCGACGGCACGTAACCAGAACCCGGGCTATGCCCCCGAACAATCCGAACAAATCCCGTGCACTTCCAATATCTGGGCACGGGTCTTGAAGCCCAGTCGATTGGCCTGTTTTTCCAGCAACTGCGAGACGCCATCGTCTTCCAGTTCGACCGAGTTCTGGCACTGGTCGCAGATCAGGAACGGCACCGAATGCTGCACCTGCGGATGATGACAACTGACAAAGGCGTTGATTGAAGCGAGACGGTGGATGAAGCCCTGTTCGAGCAGGAAATCCAGCGCGCGATAAACCGTTGGCGGTGCGCTGCTGCCATTCTCGGCCTTCATCCGGTCCAGCAGGTCATAGGCCTTGATCGGCTTCCCAGCGGCTGCCACCAGCCCCAGCACTTGTGCGCGCAGCGGCGTCAGACGCAGGCCGCGCGCCGCACAGGCCTGCTCGACTGCCTGCACGAAGCCCTGAGCATCATGGACATGATGGCGAGGATCGGTGCATTCGTGCGGATGTGCGTGCTTGGCCATGACTGTAGGGTGGGCTCCAGCCCGGCACCTTTCAAGCCGAACGTTCGCCGACCATCAAAATCGCGGCATCAATGCGCCTGATGGCCTCGTCCTGCCCAGCCAGGAACACCGTATGGTCGATCGACGGCGACACCTGAGTGCCGGTGATCGCCACGCGCAGCGGCTGTGCGATCTTGCCCAGGCCAACAGAAAGTTTTTCCGCCGTGGCCTGCAGCGCGCCATGCACGGATTCCACGCTCCATTCGGCCAACGTGGCCAAGGCCTCGCGCACGGCCGCCAGCGGCGTTTGCGCTGCGGCGATCAAGTGCTTGCCGACAGCGGACTCATCGTAGTTTTCCAGCGGCCGGTACCAGACTGCCGCACGCTCGGCCATTTCCTTGAGCGTCTGCACTCGATCACGCAAAGCCACGACAACATCGGCGGCCTTCGGGCCTTTCGCCAGGTCATAGCCGGCAGCCAGCAACTGCGGCTCGAAATGCCGCGCGACATCCTCCGGCGCATCGGTCTTGAGGTAATGCTGGTTGAGCCAGCCCAGCTTGGCCGGATCCAGGCGCGAAGCCTTGGAGTTCACGTCCTCGATGGTGAACAGCACCTTGAGCTCATCGCGACTGAAAAACTCCTGATCTCCATGCGACCAACCCAGTCGCGCCAGATAATTGATCAGCGCGTGCGGCAGGTAACCGTCGTCCTTGTACTGCATCACGTTGGCCGCGCCCGAGCGCTTGCTCAGCTTGGCGCCCTCAGGATCGAGGATCATCGGCATGTGCGCGAAATGCGGCACCGTCGCGCCCAGCGCCTCGTAAATATTGATCTGGCGCGGCGTATTGTTGACGTGGTCGTCGCCACGGATGACATCGGTGATGCCCATGTCGAGGTCATCGACGACCACCGCAAAGTTGTAGGTCGGATAACCGTCGGAACGGAAGATCACCAGGTCATCGAGCTCTTCGTTGCTCCACTCAATGCGGCCCTTGATCTTGTCATGGAACACGACGCTGCCTTCGAGCGGATTCCGGAAGCGGATCACCCGGTTGGGATCATCGCGATACGGTGCTGCCGCGTCTCGATATGCACCGTTGTAGCGCGGCTTTTCCTTGGCGGCGAGCGCGGCTTCGCGCATGGACTCCAGCTCGCCCCTGGTTTCATAGGCGTAATAGGCCTTGCCGTTCGCCACCATCTGCTCGGCTACTTCGCGATAACGTCCGAGGCGATCGGTCTGGAAGATCGGGCCTTCGTCGTACTCCAGCCCCAGCCAGTCCATGGCCTCCAGAATGGCGTCAATCGCCGCCTGCGTACTGCGCTCGCGGTCGGTGTCCTCAATGCGCAGGATGAACTGACCGCCACGGCGGCGCGCCTCGAGGTAGCAATAAAGCGCGGTGCGCGCGCCGCCGATGTGCAGGAAACCGGTCGGGCTGGGGGCAAATCGGGTACGGCAGGTCATGCGCGGCCACGTGATGTTGGCGGAAAGCCGCAATTTTACCGGAGCCACCGGCTTGCCGCCCGGTTTACCTTCCGGTTTCTGATCCCCGGTTGCTGCGCCTACTTCACCGTGATGGTGATCTGCTCCGAAACGATCGCCGGCACGTGCGGGATATGGTTGGCGTCGCCCAGGACCAACTGCAGCATGTGCTTGCCCGGCGCGAGTGTGAGCGTGGTTTCGGTCTGGCCCTTGCCGAAATGCAGGTGTTTTTCGTCCATCGGCAGCGGCAGGTCCAAGGGCGGCAAGGGCGCGTCGATAATCAAATGATGGTGGCCAGTGGCGGCTACCACCGTGCCGGCCGGCGCCACGCCCATACCCGAGAGGCCGAAGCGGACGGTGACCGGCCCAGACAACACCTCACCAGCCTTGGGACTGATGAAATAGAGCCTGGCCGCCTCGAGCGATGCCGTGCGCGGCAGGCCCGCCGCGGCGACCCAACCGGCAAAAAACAGCGAAACCATCACGATGGCCGGATTTTGGTAGCGCATGACGTTCTCCATGGGGCGCGCCCAAACAATACGCCTCAGCCCTCACTCAAACGCCGGGCGACGGCCCATCCCTGATAAAATGATCTCTGAAACGAATCCGCTGCACCCCAAGACCATGACCTCTTCCCGACTGATCCTTGCAGCCCTCTGGGCCGCAGTCCTGCTGTTTCCGACAGCCAAGGCCGCGCAGCCGCCGCTCCAGACCACCGGCATCGCCTTGCCCGTGCAGGCGCAGGCCGTTGCCGGCCCGCGCGTGGCGATGCAGACCAACTATGGACGTATCGTCATCGAGTTGTACCCGGACAAGGCGCCGCGTACCGTCGATAACTTCCTCGCCTACGTCCAGTCCGGGCATTACAACGGCACGATTTTCCATCGCGTGATCAGCGACCTGCTGATCCAGGGCGGCAGCTTCACCGCCGACCTGCGCCAGAAACCCGAACGCCCACCGATCGTCAACGAAGCCGGCAACGGCCTGTCCAACCTGCGCGGTACGGTGGCAGCGGCCCGGCGCATCGGCGAGAAGGATTCAGCCACGTCGCAGTTCTTCATCAACACGGTCGACAACGCCCAGTTGGACCATGTGTCCGAGGCGAGCCCGTACACAGCCGGTCACAGCGTGTTCGGCCGCGTGGTCGAGGGCATGGATGTGATCGACAAGATCCGCAAGGTCGCCACCACGGCACATGCTCCGCTGCCCGCCGACGTGCCGGCCAAACCTGTGCTGATCGAGAGCGCCGAGCGGGTGGAAGACTGAGCCGATGCCGACGCTGTTCATCTCCGACCTGCACCTGGATGAAGTGCGTCCCGACATCACCGCGCTGTTCCTGCGTTTTCTCACCGAGGAAGCAGCACACGCCGACGCGCTGTACATCCTCGGCGACCTGTTCGAAGCCTGGGTAGGCGACGACGAGGCCAGCACGTTGGCCGATGCCGTGCGCGCCGGCCTGCGGCAACTGTCAGGAAGCGGCGTTCGCCTGCACGTCTTGCGCGGCAATCGCGATTTCCTGTTGGGCCCGCGCTTTGCCGCCGATACCGGCACAAGCCTGCTGGCCGATCCCTGCGTGGTGATGCTGTGCGGCGAGCCCACGCTACTGATGCACGGCGACCTGCTCTGCAGCGACGACCTTGCCTACCAGGCCTTCCGCCGCCAAGTGCGCGATCCGGACTGGCAGGCAAATTTCCTGTCGCAGCCGCTGGCCGCGCGAGGGGCCTTCGCCGCACAGGCCCGTGCTGCCAGCCGGCAGCATCAATCAGGCTTGATGGCCGACAAGACGCTGGAAAGCATCACCGATGTTTCGCCAGTCACCGTACAGGCGACGATGGCGCAATACGGCGTCACCCGGCTGATCCACGGCCACACCCACCGTCCGGCCATGCACGCGCTGCATGTGGGCGGACAGCCTGCGCAGCGCATCGTGCTCGGCGACTGGTACCAGCAGGGCTCGGTGCTGCGGGTCAGCGCCGATGGCTTCGAGCTCTCGGCACTGTCCTGACGCGCAACTGCTGCCTGTCAGGGTTTGGCGTAAAGCGCCGCGTCATAACCACCCACCTCGAACGTCACCGAAGGCGCGAAGCCGCTTCCCTCTGGCAAGGTGATGCGCACGTTGTCGCTGTTATCCATCTGCGCGATGAAGCCCTGCTCGTCCTCGATGAACAAGGCCGGTCCCTGGCCGGAGTCCGCCTGTTTCGCCGCCCAGGTCTGCGCGGCAACATCGACGAAGCTGATCTTGACCGTGCACGGCTCGCCGCACTGGAATTTCGACTGCGCCAGCAGCAGGTAGGCGCTGCGGCCCCAGGCCGGATGGTCACGCAGCACGAGTTGCGCATCCGGCACCGTCAGAGGACTACCCTCTTCCACCGCCACGGTCTTGCTGAAAATGGAGGCGCTGCGCTGCACGCCGCCTTCAGCAGGTACGGACTGGTAGTCCCAAAGCGCCTGCAAGCGTCGAGCTTCGCGCGCCTGCTCGGCTTTCGCACGCACTTGACCGAGGCTGGACTTGAGCTTGCCGGCGGCTTCGCTGTCGGCATATTTCGACTTGATCTGGTCAGCCTTGGCTTCCGCGCCCTCCCAATTCTCGATGGCGCGCGCGGCTTCGTAGTCGGCCAGCAGCTTGTCGGCCTTGGCCAAGTCGGCCGTGGACAGGCCTACATCTTCATCGCCGGTTTCGGCAGAATTGGTGCAGGCAGCGAGGCCCAGCACGAGCAGGAAAACGAGCAGGACGCTGCCGATTTTGATTGCTTGCTTCATTGCGAGTTTACCTCGGTGGATAGCGCCGACAGCAGAGCCATTTCGCTGTCGGCAAAGCCGGCCGCTGCACGCGCCGGAAGATTGAAAGGTCCGCGGATCGCGCCTTTGGCGAAATTGCGGATGAGTTCGATAAATGTGGATTCCGGTTCGCGCCCTTCGCGTTCGCAGCACCAGGCAAACCAGCGGCTGCCGATGGCAACGTGACGGACTTCCTCGCGCAGTATCACTTCCAGCACCTCCGCCGAAGCGGCATCGCCAAGGTGGCGCAAACGATGAATCATGCCCGGCGTCACGTCCAGTCCGCGCGCTTCCAGCACCCTTGGCACCAGCGCCATGCGCGCCAAACAGGAATCGGCGGTCTTCTCGGCCATTTCCCACAGGCCGTTGTGCGCCTCGAAATCCCCGTAGCCGAAACCCAACTCGCCCAGGCGCGCCGCGAGCATGGAAAAATGCCGCGCCTCGTCGTCGGCAACGCTGGCCCAATCGGCATAAAACTCGCGAGGCATGCCGCGAAAGCGGTACACCGCGTCCCAGGCCAAGTGGATGGCGTTGAACTCGATATGGGCGATGGCGTGCAGGAAGCCGGCGCGCCCTTCATCGCTGCCCAAGCCACGCTGCGGCAAGTGGCGCGGCGCCACCAGGCGCAGGTTTGCCGGCCGACCGGGATCTCGGATCGGATCCGGCGGCCCGTCTTCGGTGGCGATATCAAGTTTCCCGCTCTCGAACGCCGCGACGGCCTCGCGGGTAAGCGCGAGCTTCACCGAAGGATCGGTGGCATCGAGGCAGCAGCGGGCGGCATTGAACAAGGTCATCAGTGCGCAAGTCTCGGGGGCATTGCATTTCAGCGCAAGGCAGTTGATGCGACAACTGCCGGAAAAAGACTGCGCAAGATGACGACGCGCCCCCGCGCACATTGCCCATCGGACTAGGTGGCCCAGATGATACGCAGAATGCTCTCTTGCTCATCCCGTGCAGACCTTTCCGAACAACTGCCGCCGATACTCAGGCTTTGGTTGCTGCAGCTTCTGGTACCGGTCATCGGCATCCGCAAACTTGTCGGTGCCCGCCACTTTTTTCCTGCGACCACCTGGCAGCTGTGCCCGGCTGCGGCTCAGGTTGCTTACCTGCATTCTGCCGAAGCTGTGGAATATGAAAAAATCTACCGAAATCTTTCACCAAATCAAAAACGCCCCAGACAAATGATCCAAAATGTATCTGCATTTTGTCAAAATTGACGTCGTAAACGACACGATAGGCGAGCTATTCATTCCAGAAAATAGCCACTGTGACCTTGGTCGATGTGTATAAATTCGATCTGCACTTTGTCATAGGCTGCATTTTTTCGCACTAACTCCAAGAGCAATCAGCCGTGAACACGAGCTACATCTTGTCCGTCGGCTCCAACGGCAGCGATTCCGCCACCGAATCCGGGCAGCGGGCATCAATAGCCAGGCTCCAGCGCCAAAACGCAAAACCCAGCACCGTGAAGCAACCTGCACCGGCGGCCAGCTGCAGCGCGCTGTCGCTGAGCATCGGCGAAAAGAAACCGGCGATCAGCGCATTCGACAGCAGGCTGACGAAGGCCTGCATCGAGGACGCGCTGCCGCGTTGGTTCGGAAACATGTCGAGGATGGCGATGGTCAGGATCGGGAACACCAGGGCAATGCCGAAGGCGATCAGCAGGGTCGGCATCACCGACATGAACACACTTGGCTGCGCGACAAAGCAGTGGTAAGCGAGATTCCACAGCGTCGCCGCGCCGCAAACCAGGAAACCGATGTTGACCAGCCGTTCGCCCTTCATGCGCCCGGCTGCACGGCCGCTGATGAAGGCACCAAAGATCATGCCGGCGATGGTCGGCGCGAAAAACCAGACGAACTGCTGTTCGTTTAGCTTGAGGATGTCGAGCACGAAGGCCGGCGCCGAAGCGATGTACAAAAACAACGCGCCAAAGTTGAAAGTACCCGCCAGCGCCAGCAGGCGGAAGCGGCGGTTGCCGATGATTGTTTTGTAGCCGCCGGCCAGCACCGGCAGGTTCAGCGGCAAGCGCTTTTCCTTCGGATGGCTTTCCGGCAGCAACCACGCCGCCATCACCAACAGCCCCAGCGCAAACACCGCCAGGAACCAGAAGATGCCGCGCCAATGGCTCAGCCCGAGGATCCAGCCGCCGATCACCGGCGCGATGGCCGGCGCCACGCCGAAGATCATCGAGATCTGACTCATCAGTTTCTGCGCGTCATCGCCATCGAGGGCATCGCGAACCACGGCACGGCCCACGATCAGGCCAACGCCGGCGGACAAGCCCTGCATCACGCGGAAAAACAGCAGCTGGTCCAGCGTGCTTGCCAGCGCCGCGCCGATCGACGAGAACAGAAAAATCACGATGCCAACCAGGATCACCGGCTTGCGCCCCAGCGCATCGGAGAGCGGCCCATGGAACAGCGACATCGCCGCATAACCGAGCAGGTAACTGCTGATGGTCTGCTGCATGGCCAGCTTGTCAACGCCGAGATCACGCTCCATCACCGCAAACGCCGGGAAGATGGTGTCGATGGAAAACGGGCCAAACATGGCCAGCGCCCCGAGGATGAAAGCCAGCCGGGTGCGGGTGATGCCGAGGTGGGAAATCATCGGCACAGTTTAGCAGCGACCTTGCAGAGGGCAGACGCTGCCCCGACATAAGCTGGCTATTCCTTCCATACTTGGCGCATGGACAACGCGATCCCCGAACTCTCCCTGCAGCGCCCGACCGGCGAAAAACCGGCCTCGCAGGTGCTGCAGCGCTTGCTGCCCTTCCTCAAGCCTTACGCCGGGCGCATCGCCATCGCCATGGTCTGCCTGCTCACCGCCAAAACGGCCGGGCTGGCGGTGCCGCTGATGCTCAAGCAGCTGATCGACACCCTCGGCGTGGTGCCAAGGCCGGCGCTGATCCCGGCAGCACTGCTGCTGGCCTATGGTGGCGCACGACTGTCAGAGCGCGTATTTACCGAAATGCGCCAGATCGTGTTCGCGCGGGTCATGGCGCGCAGTTCGCGCATGGTAATGCTGTCGGTATTCCGGCATCTGCATTCACTGTCGCTGCGCTTTCATTTGAACCGGCGCACCGGCGGCGTCACCCGTGATGTCGAGCGCGGCGGCAGCGCGATTTCCGACCTGCTCGACTGGACGCTCTACACCATCATCCCGACCCTGATCGAAGTCACCCTGGTGACGGCGATGCTGGTCTATCTGTACGACATCTACTTCGCCCTGATCACCATGCTGGTGCTGGTAGCCTACGTCGCCTGGACCATCGCCGTGACCGAGTGGCGCACAAAGTTCTACCGCGCCTCGGTCGAGGCCGATACCGCGGCCAGCAGCAGTGCCGTGGACTCACTGCTCAACTACGAGACGGTGAAATATTTCAACAACGAAAGTCATGAAGCCGAGCGCTACGATGTCAGCTTGCGCCGGATGGAGGAAGCCAACGTCAAGAGCTACAAGACGCTGGCCGTGCTGAACGTGGGCCAGAGCGCGATCATAGCGCTGGGCGTTACCGCGCTGATGTTCAAGGCCGCTGCCGGCGTGGTCAGTGGCAAGCTCAGCGTCGGCGATCTGGTGCTGGTCAATGCCTACTTGCTGCAGATGGCGATGCCCTTGAATTACCTCGGCATGATGTACCGCGAGGTCAAGCAGGCGCTGACCAATATCGAACGACTGTGGGGCCTGCTCGACGAGCAGCAGGAAGTGCGCGACGCCAAGACGGCGATAGCGCTGGCCACCACGCGGCCGCGGGTGAGCTTTGAGAGCGTGCATTTCGGCTACGACGAGCGACGCGAGATCCTGCACGGCATCGATTTCGAGATTCCTCCGGGCCACACCGTCGCCGTGGTCGGCCATTCCGGCAGCGGAAAATCCACGCTGGCGCGCCTGCTGTACCGCTTCTACGACGTCAACGACGGCAATATCCGCATCGACGGCAATGACCTGCGCTCATTGACCCAGGATTCGCTGCGCGCCGCCATCGCCATCGTTCCCCAGGACACGGTGCTGTTCAACGATTCGATCCGCTACAACATCCGGTATGGTCGGCCCGCGGCGAATGATGCGGAAGTGGAGGCTGCGGCGAAAGCTGCGCACATCCATGACCTGATCGTCTCCCTGCCCGACGGCTACGCCACGGAAGTCGGCGAACGCGGGCTCAAGCTTTCCGGTGGCGAAAAACAAAGAGTGGCCATCGCCCGCGCCTTGCTCAAAAATCCCGCCATCCTGATCTTCGACGAGGCCACTTCGGCGCTGGATTCGGCCAGCGAAAAAGCCATCCAGTCCGAACTCGACCGCATCGCCATCGGTCGCACCACGCTGATCATCGCCCATCGCCTTTCTACAGTGATGGACGCGCACCAGATACTGGTGATGGATGCTGGAAACATACTCGAGCGCGGCAGCCATACCGAGCTGATCGCCCGCGATGGCCACTACGCGGCCATGTGGCGCCTGCAGCAGCAGAGCAGCGACGCCGCCACGATCGATGCAGGCACGACATAGGAGCGATGGAAATCGCGACCGCGTTCGCGGCTATCGCCGCCCCTGCAAAAAAGATCAGAACGGCATCGGCAGTCCGGAGTAAGGCGCTGCCATCCAGTAAATCCCGCCCAGCGCCAACGCCCACATCGCCAGCTTGAGGATGAAGCCAACCACCTTGATGGCCAGGTAAACGCCAATGACCACGACGACGATTGCAATCCAGCTCATGTGCAGGTTCCAGCCTTGTAAAGGTCGAGTCTAGCCGATGTCAGTCGCAGGCCGCGGTCAGGGCTGCAAAGCAGCCGGCAGTTTCTAAAACCAGCTAGAATTGCATCATCCCAGGCCATTCTTGCACAGCGATTTTCACCGGCGATGCAAAGCCCGGCGCGATTGACAACCGCGCTGACGTGACCGTCAACTCGCCGCCGATCCCGCTCCCGACTCCATACCCATGACCGAACCCGCACGCCCCAGTTTCCACGGCTTTGAACAGATCCCGCTGCGCGAATACGCCGAGCGCGCCTACCTCGATTATTCGATGTACGTGGTGCTCGATCGCGCCCTGCCTTTCCTGGGCGATGGCCTCAAGCCGGTGCAGCGACGCATCATCTACGCCATGAGCGAGCTGGGCTTGAGCGCGGGCGCCAAGCCGAAGAAATCCGCGCGCACGATTGGTGATGTCATCGGCAAATTCCATCCGCATGGCGACAGCGCCTGCTATGCGGCGATGGTGCTGATGGCACAGCCGTTTTCCTATCGCTATCCGTTGATCGAGGGCCAGGGCAATTTCGGCTCGACCGACGACCCGTCCTCGTTCGCCGCGATGCGCTACACCGAATCCAAGCTCACGCCAATCGCCGAAGTGCTGCTTGGTGAACTCGGCCAGGGCACGGTGGACTGGAACCCGAATTTCGACGGCACTCTTGAAGAACCCTCCTGGCTGCCGGCACGCCTGCCGCACCTGCTGCTCAACGGCACGACTGGTATTGCGGTGGGAATGGCCACCGACGTACCGCCACACAACCTCAACGAAGTAGTCAGCGCCTGCGTGCGCCTGCTTGATGATCCCGACGCGAGCGTGCGCGACCTGTGCGAGCACGTGCGTGGCCCGGACTACCCGACCAGCGCCGAGATCATCACGCCGGCCGCCGATCTGATCGCGATCTACGAAACCGGCCACGGCAGCCTGCGCACTCGCGCCACTTATACGCGCGAACACAACAACATCGTGCTCACCGCGCTGCCGTTCCAGGTATCACCCTCGAAGATCATGGAGCAGATCGCGCAGCAGATGCGCGCCAAGAAACTGCCCTGGCTGGAAGACCTGCGCGACGAGTCCGACCACGAAAACCCGGTGCGCCTCGTGCTGGTGCCGCGCTCGAATCGCGTCGATGTCGAAGCCCTGATGGGCCATCTGTTCGCCACCACCGACCTTGAGAAGAGCTTCCGGGTCAACTTCAACATCATCGGCCTCGACGGCCGGCCACAGGTCAAGAACCTCAAGACGTTCATCACCGAATGGCTGCACTTCCGCATCGACACCGTGCGCAAACGCCTGCGCCACCGGCTGGACAAGGTCGAACGCCGCCTGCACCTGCTCGACGGCCTGCTGGTCGCTTTCCTCAACCTCGATGAAGTCATCCGCATCATCCGCACGGAAGACGAACCCAAGCCGGCGCTGATCGCACGCTTCGAACTGAGCGAAGATCAAGCCGAATACATTCTCGAAACCAAGCTCAAACAACTGGCGCGGCTGGAGGAAATGAAGATCCGCGGCGAACAGGATGAACTTGCGAAAGAGCGCGAGCGCATCGCCGCAATTCTTGGGTCCAACGCAAAACTCAAGAAACAAGTCAAGGACGAACTGCTCGCCGACGCAAAGAAATTCGGCGATGCCCGTCGCTCACCGCTGGTGCAGCGCGGCGCCGCGCAGGCGATCAGCGAGAACGAACTGGTCGCCAGCGAACCGGTGACCGCGGTGCTGTCAGCCAAAGGCTGGATACGTTCGGCCAAGGGCCATGATGTCGATGCCGCGACGCTCAGCTATCGCGAAGGCGACAAGCTGCTGCAGGCGGTACGTGGGCGCAGCACGCTGCACGTCGCCTTCATCGACTCCACCGGCCGCAGCTATTCTTCGTTGGCGCATACTTTGCCGTCGGCGCGTGGCAATGGCGAACCGCTGAGCGGGCGTTTCTCGCCGCCGGCGGGCGCAAGCTTTGTCGGCATCGCCATGGCCGACAACGACGCGCGCTTCCTGCTGGCGTCCAGCTACGGGTACGGCTTCGTCACCCGGTTCGAAAACTTTACCGGCCGCAACAAGGCCGGCAAGCAGCTGATCAACGCCGACGATGCCGCTGACGTCCTGCCGCCGGCACCGGTCACGAACGCCGGCAGCGACTGGATCGTCTCCATTACCTCGGGCGGGCACCTGCTCGCCTTCCCGACCAGCGAACTGCCCAAACTCGAACCCGGCAAGGGCAACAAGCTGATCCAGATCCCACCGGCAAAATGGAAATCCGGCGCCGACAAAGTGATCTGGGCGGCCAGC
>Ga0163144_10012814_pt1 | contig 17562 bp, 28 predicted proteins | sample OliLak19BULKMAT1_FD_123175 | JGI IMG/M metagenome (GOLD analysis project Ga0163144, IMG submission 123175) | Freshwater microbial mat bacterial communities from Lake Vanda, McMurdo Dry Valleys, Antarctica - Oligotrophic Lake LV.19.BULKMAT1 | ecosystem: Environmental > Aquatic > Freshwater >...
GGTTGGCGGTTGATTTTTGGTAATTATGACGCGTGGCTTGAGCAGGACATTGAAGTGGAAGCTGCACAGTTGTTCGCATCCTGCAGTAATGAAGAATCTGTTCCGTGCTTCTGGTTTCAGTCTTTTGTAGTCTATGTGCCATTTCCCTGTGAAGACTATGCTCGGTAGCACTGGACCATTGTGGAAGCGGTCATCGAATCCTACGAGTATCGTGTAGCCCAACAGATTGAAGTACATAGTGTTAGTTTCTGCGCCAAGGCTCTGTTAATATTTGCTCTGCAATATCCCTTGCTCCATCAATGAGGTGGCCCGCTTCTCCGCGAGAGTCAGGATAGAAGCGGTCTTCCATCCAGTTGAGCAGCAAGATAAGAAGCTTGAGTTTTAGGATTTCTATCATGGTGTGGTGGCTCTAGTTTAGTAATTCTTGCGGGGATAAATGATTGGAAAGCCTGCTGATTGGCTATAGTACCAATAGAGCTCATACTGTGGTCCTTTAGTTTCAGATACCTGACACGTGTCACTGTCTGGCTTGCTTTTGTCTTCGTCTATACGCAATTCAAGTGATGGGTCTATCTGTGGGATTATGCTCATAGTGGTGGTTGGTTAATTCGAACAGGGAAATAAAACTGAGAAAGCTGCTGGCTATCCCTAAGCGTAGAGCATACTCATTAGACCCTTGGCGTGTGTGTCTTCGTCCGTATACGCCTTGTGGAGTCTGTGCATGAGAGCTGGTAATTCTATACCGGCCCAGAAGATGTTTAGTATGTCTTCTGGGTTTTTGTTAGCGCTAATGAGACCAGCAATCATACCCGCCTCGAATATGGTGAGTGAGTCCTGTTCCTGGTAGATGGCCCGTCCCTTGGTTATGTAATCGTGCTGGCTCATGGTTGGTTGGTTAATTCTTGCAGGGAAATAAAACTGAGAAAGCTGCTTAGACTCCTGTTCTGTACATGTAGTAGTGGCCTTTGCGTGCATCAAGCTCAACAGCCAACGGGCCTTCAAAAGCTAGGGAAGCCCGATACTCAGCTATCTTTTCGGCTGTTATAATGCAATCAAAGACCATCTCTTTCACTCCTTCACTCTGTATTATCAGGAGCGGTGGAGTATTCGACCCTTCATCGAACTTGGCAATAACGCCATCAGCAATGAGAGCGCTGAACATATGCTCAGGTTTGAATCCTTTTGTTATGGCATCAACGTTATCTTTGGGTATGTGTGTAGGCCCTAGTTTGCCAAGCTCTTTCAAGCGGTACTCCCGTAATAGGTCTATGAGTAAGAGGTATCTATGCTTCGCCTCGACTTGGTTTGCGGTGAGTGTGAATTTGATTCCAGTTGTCATGGTGGCTTGGTTAATTCTTGCAGGGAAATAAAACTGAGAAAGCTACTAGGATTCCCTATATACCAGTAGAAGAGCTTCGTGAATAATGGGCGCAATGTGGAAACGTCGCTATGACGGCAATGACGGCTATGACGGCTATGACGGCATTTGTGGGCGCGTGGTTTTAAGCGTCGCGTGGGCGCACTGTTGTTTTGGTCGCGTGGGCGCACTGTTGTTTTGCGTTGGGTGGCGTGGGCGCACTGTTGGTTTAAGCGTCTTTTGGGCGCACCGCTGTGTTTTTACGTAGAAAACGTAGAATTGGCGGTCCGCTGGGAATTTCTAGATATACTTACATCCTCTACCGTTCCATTCTGCTACCTCTCACGCTACCTCGTCGTACTACTACGCTACGTAGAATCGTCGTCTCGCCCTCTAATCTGCTACCTAGCAGGGATATGGCGGTCATCTGGTGGTTTGGGCTCGTTTCGGTGTGGAAGGTGATTTGGGACCGGATAACCTTCTTCTTGCCACTATTTACATAGGTCCCAGAGACCACAAAACGCCCCTCAGGGCGCTCTATGGCTATGGCGAAGGTATGGACGGTCCGGACGGTTAATCGGTCAACACGGAGGATTGTGGCGGTCATGGCGGGGTGCGTGAGGGGAATAAGGCGCAGATGCAACTCATCTACACAACAACGAGTCGTACACACGCGTGGCCAACCGGCGGGCCTCCGAACGAACATGAAAAAACCCGCACACAATGGTGCGGGTTGATTCAACCTGAGGACCAGCCTCGGATTTACTTTTTGCGTCGGATTAACCGGCGGCTTATATAGCGATTCCAGCGGGTGCGGTGGCCATCTGGTCTACGAGCTCCTCTGTTATCTCCTTGATTTCTACAGACATACGGAAGTCAGCATCCTGCTTGCCCTCGCGCTTTGTCTGTGGCCAGAGGAGAATGGAATCCTTCTCTGTTAGGGTCACCTTGACACCGTTATCAATACGGAGACTAAGAAACACCGTGCCAGCGTTCTCTGTGTTTGGCCCCGCTACGTTCTTCCAAGCACGACCGATAAAAGCCTGCTTGTTAACCTTCTTTTCAACTACTGCCATACATTTTAGTATTAGGCGGATAAACTCCAGCACCGGCTACACGAGAGAGAGTCGTAAGGGCTTCAGTGTCCAGTTAGGTAGGTATGTGTGTTCCCTGACCCTCTCTACACAAGGACGAGTCGTTTCTTCGCGGCGGAGGCACGGCCCTCCAGTGGGCAGGGACGATACGTCGTGTCGTAGCCCTGGACGACACGACGTATGTCTTTATCGAGGCGACCCCCGGGGGGGTGTACTTCGGTTTAGTGTAGCAGTTTTCGTTTGGAACTATAAGGAACGGTATCCACATGGACCCGGGACACTTTTTCGAGATTCACCCCAAAAACTCGAGCTCTCACAAAAAATTTTTTCGCATTCTCCACAAATGCCGTCCAAGCCGTCCATGCCGTCCAAAACGTACAAAACGTACCCAGGCACTATGGGGACATATGACCATACCCAAGACCCTGAAGGTGGGAGGGCTGACTTACCGAATCGAAGTTACGCCCTTAGAAAGCGGTGATTGTGGGGATTTCGACTCCCTGACTGGGGTTATTCGTATTAACAGCAATCTTTCGAAAGAGGCTCAGGAAGCTACGTTTATTCACGAGATTTTCCATTCATTGAATTCGGAGTTCTCCGATGGACCGATGCATGCTTTTATGGATTCCCTGAGTCTCCAGTGGTACGCTGTGTTGAAGGAAAACAACCTCCTAGCGCCTTCTATTGACAAACCGTTTGCCAAAGAGTAAGATGAAGGGATAGAAAGATAACCAACACAACCCATATGAGTAAAGTAAGTAAGTTCTTAACCCGCATCGCCGTTGACCTAGCCTTGACCCTTGCGTTCCTCGTGCTTTTCACAACGGTCTTTGTGGTAGCAGTTTACATCACGTCTTTCTTAACTAACTAAAAAAAACCAGAAAATGTCTCGACCGACCCGCTCAGGGGGAAAGGGTCTCGACTGGGTGCTCTATCGGTCTCCAGACACAACCCTTCGAGAACACCTGGCCGCCGCCTACCGCTCATTCAAGCTAATGCTCCCACGTGCAAAACTCTACGGAGTACGTTACCTTTACGATTACAAGTATCGCATCACCAAAAGGAAAAGGGAGCTCAACACAAAAGCGAAAAAACTGTACGGGAGTAACTTTCTCAACAATCGACCAGCATTCCGTAGGAAACTCTCCGAACGAGATGGTTGGAAATGTAGAGGCTGCCCATACACAGGAAAGGAAGAAATGACAATTGACCACATTCAGCCCGTGAGTAGAGGAGGAACCTCAGACTTGGTAAACCTTCAGCTGCTATGTCAGCGTTGCCACAGCACCAAGTCATCAAAAGACCTCAGGGAATTTAAAAAACAACGTAAAAACAATTAAAACATGGAACAGTACGCACTCATCATCGACAAAGACACATCCAAAGCCCTTCAGGCCGTTTCAAACCTCGTCATCAGCACACCACACTTCCTTCTTTTCCTAGAAGAAGAGGGAATGACGGAAACCACCCTTGGGTTCTTTGAGCTGAACGCAGATAAGGCCCACGAGAAAGACTGGTGCATTGACCCCGAGTGCGAAATAAAAGCACAGTAGAGAAAATAATATGGAATTCAAAAACACAAAAGGCCAAGTCGTTGGCACCCTCAATGAAAAAGGATGGTACCGCACCAGTCGCCAGGCATCCAAGCACCTGATGAAAAAGGGCGACGCCTGGGGTGTCGACAAAGCAATCGTCGAAGTCCTCAAAGACCGTAACGCTCGCGGTGTTATGCTGTATGATTCAGAAGAAGATACGCTTTATGCCGTGAAGCTAGAGCTTTTCGTGGAGCACAGCTACGAAAACAAATTTGGTTTCGGGGTCCAGTGTTTCCTTCCACGCCGTTATTGGAAAGTAAAAACACGAACAGAGTATGAGCTGGAAAAGACCACTGCGGGGAGTAAACAACCAACCAAGGATGGACAAACACGAACCGCCAGCGATTGGGGCAGAATCTGGGCCGCCATTCAATAGCAAAACCTGGAAGAAGAAGTACGAGTGCAAACCCAACAAAGGGGACCACACGTTCCTTCTTGTGAAGAGAAGCTGGGTACACATAGGTCCCCTTTTGAGCCGCCTCACTCTTGAGCAGTTCTATCAACATGAACTAGAACAAGCAAACAAGCGCAACAAAGACATCCGTGACCGAATCGCCTCAGGAAGTCTTCCCCCTGGAATCTACTCCAAATCAGACGTCTGGTTCCGGTATGAATGCTCTGCGTGCAGGAAACAAGAGTACGACTCGACCAGGGACCCCAACAAGAAACTCCGCCCCAAAGTGGACCCGGAGCATATGGTTATTGTTTATTCAATCGTCCAGAGCGACCTTGACAAAGAGTTGCCTCTCTGCTAATATTAAAGTATGAAACTAACGAAACATTCGCAGTACACAAAGGTCTACGAGGTAACCAAGGACCTTATGCCAACCCTTCTTAAGGGGCGTCAGTTCGGCATCAAGGGCAAATCCCTCGTCACCCCCTCAAACGACGGCAAGTCACTGAGAGAAGTCCCCGTGGTTGATGACTACATAAAAGTCATGATTCTTGAGAGCTTCTGGAAGCAGGTCTATCCAAAAGCCCCTGTAAAGAAAGCGCCCAAGAAAATCCCACCAAGAGGAGAGTTCCATGTAGAAAAGAAGACTGTTCTTCCAAAGACCAAATAGTATGGAATATGCAGAAATTCCGTACATTATTCTCGGGGTTCTTCTCATGGTTGCTATCGCCGCCTATCTTCTCCTCTTCATCGTATCCTTCACCCACGTTATCCTCGCCCGAAGGAAAGAAGAAAGAAGGAACGGGGAGATATAGCCTGTGGTACGAGTGTAGAAACTGTGCGTACGTGTGGCGAATCGACATACCGAAGGGTACTCCTGCTCTCACAGAGGAGTGTCCGAGGTGTGCCTGCAAGACAGGGTTTCCTTCTTACGAAGCAACCGACGCTGCAGACTTAGGGTAGTAATAAAGGTAGTTGACAAACGTTATGCGCTCGTGTAAGATTGTTCTATCACCGACGGAGATAACCCACCGCCGAGATACATATGTTATTTAACCAAAAGCAAAAGGAGACCGTAGACGAGAGGCTTAAGCTTTACGAAGCACAAAAGACTCTCGAGGTTGACGAAAAGCTCTCAGAGTACCGACGACAGGAAAAGAACCGCTCTTTGGAGGAGGTAAAAAGTTTCCAGGACTCGCGTATTGAGACCATCACGGTTCGCGCCAAAGAGGAGGCGGAATACATGGTGAAGAAGCTCAAGGCTGAGACTGAGCTCGCACGTCTAGAAGGAGAGACTGTTGCCCGTAAGGCAGTTCTTGAGACACAGGAGTCTCATCGCAAGCTTACTGCTGAAGCCCGCAAGGAGAACCTTGAAATCAAGCTCCAGGCTGTCAAGGACGTTGCGGATGCCAAGATTGAAGCAGCCGAGGACGCAGCTGCAAAGGCAGAAGCAGAGGTAGACCTTCTCCGTTCAACCATCACAGCCTTCATTGCAGGTGGTTCAAAGAACACAGAGACTCTCATCACCGCCCTTGGTTCAGCTGCAGCCAAGGACCACTCGACGAAGGTCATTGGCCTCGGTGCGAACACAGAAAGCAAGTCCTAGTATGGATTTTTCGAAGGCACTTGTGTGCCTGAAAGACGGCCAGAAAGTTCGGCGCGAAGATTGGAAGAACGCAAATTTCGTCTTCCTCGTAAAAGGCAGCACCTTCACGGTAAACAGAGCTCCGCTCAATGAGTTTTACCCAGAAGGCACGGAAGTGACCTATCGCCCGCACATCGACATGGTTGGGACAGACGGCTCCATCGGAACATGGGCCCCCAGTAGTGTTGACGTGTTCGCCGAAGATTGGATTGTTGTCGACTAGGATTGTCCTTAGTACCTGTGGCCCAAATATAACGGGCCCTGGGATAGTATGGATAAAAAAATGAAAAGCTTCACCATTCACTGTACGGTAGAAATATCCGCAGAAGACGACCAAGCAGCCCTTCAGGTTGTTGACCGCCTTCTGCTCAACAACAGCATCCGGGACTATCCAGACCCGTGGCTGGAGGCTCTATTAGAAAATGCAGTAATAAAACCAACCCATGATTGAACTAAACGACATAGTAAAGAAAACAGCCATCATTGTTGATATTGACGGCACCATCGCAAATGCAGAGCACCGTCTGCATTTCATTAAGGGAGACAAAAAGAACTGGGACAAGTTCTTTGATGAAATGGTCAAAGACACCTACATCGAGGGGTCGTGGGATAAAATCATTGAGGAGACCGCCAAGTACACAGAAGATTGGCCCTTCGTCATCTTCCTCACAGGACGACGCGACACTCACCGACACGAAACAATGTCATGGATTGAAAAGAACATCCCTGCCACGAACTCGGAGTGTACCCTCATCATGCGCCCGAAGGGAGACATCCGTGAAGACACTGTCCTGAAGCGGGAACTCTACGAGAACCGCATCGTTCCCTTCTTCGACGTCCTCGTTGCGTTTGAAGACCGACCACGCATCATCGACATGTGGAAAGAGATGGAAGTTCCTGTTGTTCAAATGGGTGAATGGAAAGAATTCGAACATGCCAGTAAAACGTAAGGCAGAAGAGGTCGCTCTCTACGACTACACGAACGAGAGCAAGAACATCCTCAGGTATGTTGGCCGATTGAAGTCCTATCCGGACCCTGGTGTAGCTCGGTACGAAAACGACCAGTTCACCGTGAAGGATAATCTTTGCAAGATGCTCTACGCAGAGATTCTGACTGGCCAGGCTTTGATAGACGCAACTACAGGTTGCCCACCCATCCCTGAGGACTTCATCTTCCCGGACAGATTCATTAAACCAAAGAAGGAGCACGATTAAGGGGACTTTGCCACACTTGTTGGATGCAACGAGTAAGTTCTAGACCGTCCCGTCGCAACATTTCTTTTCGCGGATACCACTCGGGGATAAACCGGATGGTGTTTGTGCATTCAGCTAGCTTTGAAAGCCCCGAAGGGGAGGCAATGGTCTCTTTACCGGAGTCTTCTCTTGTCTTTCGTGCAAAAATGAAGGAGGTACAGCTTCTAGAAGACACGAGTCGTGAAGACATGAACGGTTCACCCATCTTTGAGGGTGATGTCGTACGGGCAATGGTCCAAAACGAGTACGGTTCATTTGAACAACTTGAGGGGCCCGTAAAGTTTGACGAAATGCACTGGGGCTTCCTCGTGGAGTTCGAAAATAGAAACTCTTTCGAGCTTTCAGGGCTAGTTTCCGACGTAGAAATCATTGGTAACATGTTTGACACCGAATTTCATGAAAAAATCGTACTTGGGAAAGAAGAAAACTCTCGGACTGCTCACAGAAGCTGAGTTTTTTGATGCTCTGACCATCGCATCAGGGTACATGGACCCCGATACGGTCCGAAAAGTGTACAACGGCATGCTTCAGGTGCTTTATAGTGAGATTAGAATGAAAGGAGCGGTCACTTTACCTGCGTTGGCACATTTTCACCTACTGCTTTCGAGGCCAAAACGTATTCGCAACAACCACATGGAGACTTCAGTGATGAAACCCGCAGCACATCAGGTGCGAATAGCCCCTGTACTCGCTGTTCGTGAATATTTCAAGGCACTTGACGAACGTTTGGACGGAGAAATACTTGACCCTCGCGCGAGGCTCTAGGGCGACTGATGTAAAGTTGGGGCATAATGGCTTTGGACTATAAAGACAGCATTGCGAAAACTGAGAGTCAGATAGCGCAGATTGATGAGCGACTAAAATCCTCTCCAACAGCGCTTTCTTCTGTAGCAATCCCAACGTTCAGGGACGCAAGTAATGAGTCACAGAAAAAGACGCTTCAAGCGTCTCTTCGAGCACTTCAGAAAAAGCAGCTCACCGAAGACTGGTACGGTAAGGATGACACTGGACCAAAAGATGAGTCATCTTCCGGAGGGCCCATCGCACAGATTACCAATGCCATGAGCGCACCCGTCTATGGAATTGTCGGCGGACTCAGGCAGCTTGCCGGAGAAAAGCCTGTTCCAAAGCAGGAGTTCACTGACCTCCTTAAAGAAAAAGGAGTCCCTTCTGCCGTTGCAGCCCCTCTTGGTTTTGCTCTCAACGTTGCATTCGACCCTTTTAACTGGCTGACTGCCGGAACGGGTGCTCTTATCCCTCGCGTAGCTCTCGGCCTTACACGCGGAACTATAAAAGGCGGGGTTGGGGCCGGTCTTCGTGCAGGGGCTGAGGGACTAAAGTCCTCTGCACTTCAAAAGTCGTCGTGGCTCCTAGGCCACACTCCTGGTGTTATGAAATTCGGGAAGGAAGGCTACGAAGCGACGCGTGCAGGACGCCTTTCTGAAAAGGCCAACAAATCATGGGAAACCTACAAAACCATGACTAACCATGACCCCCTCACAAAGGTTATGCAGGCAGGAGCAGACATTCCCTTCATGAAATCCCGCTTCAATCTCGGCGGAGCTTTCAAGGGTATTCTTTCCTACGTTCCGAAGGGAGATGATATCTGGAAGGCATTTAATTACGACAGTAAAGGATGGCTGGATAATCAGCGCCTCTACGACGCAGCAATGCGTCTCTCGTCGAAGACCCTTGACCAGGCAGAGGCAGCAGGAAGAATTCCTGCGGAAATTACAGCTCTCAAGGCCGCTGCTGGAGAAGGCACCGACGTCCTTACGAATCCAAAGATTAGGGCCAATTTCGAAGCTATTAAAAACATGCCACCAGGGACAGAAAAAGACGCCCTGCGTGATACCCTGGAGAATCTTGCCGACGACACTAATTTCATCGACGCCAACCCGTCCAGAGTGGTGTCTATGACGCCTGAAATTACCACACAGCGCCTTCTTGAAGAATCAGTGGCAAACGAGGACCTCCGCAAGGTTATGGGTACACTTGTGGAAGATTTCGAACTCCACAAAAATGACACAGGCTTCAAGCTTTATGATGATGCCATACGCTGGGCCCGTGGAGTGAAGCTTAACATTGGAGAAAAGGAGCTCAAACCCCTCAAGGACCTGCTCGACGTGCACAAGGCACTTATCGAGGGTGCCTTCAAGCCAGCCCACACGTTCCTTTCAATCCCAACAATGATGGTTAACTACATCTCTGCGGGAGCCATGTGGATGATGATGGGAGGTCAAGACATAAAGAAGTTTTATGCCGGATACAACCAGGCCTACAAAGCCCTTGGCGGTTATGACGCTCGTGCACTTGTTCTGGACCGATTCATGTCGGGCGAAGCAAAGGAAGTCTGGGAAAAGATAATTAAAAACAACCCAAACACCCTTCGTAACACTTTCGGGATTGGGCCGTCATGGTTCGACTACCAGCGTACTCAAAGGGAGTTATTTGACCTTGTAAAAGCCAGCGGCGCGAAGGGTTCTGACAGCGAGATACTCGAAACCATCGCTAAGTTCAACGACGAAATGCAAAATGAGATACGTAGTGGCAACCTTACAGGTGTTGTTCCCAAAAAAGAGGGCTTCTTGAGCAAAATGATGGGTAAATCAGGGAATAACGTTGCTGATACACCAGGGGATATTATTGCCTCTCTCAGAAAGAGAACAGGTTCAGGCGCGGCCGAGTTCGACCTGCCAGCCGGTTACACTGTCCGTGACCCAATCGGGGAGAACCCAATACTCGACAATATTGAGGCATGGATAAGTGCGAAGGCGGAAGCAGGAAGTAAGCCAGCAGAGATTTACCAGAACCTCATGACCAAGGCCCGTGCAGGTTACGAGCGAATGGACCAGGCAGGACGAATATCCATTGCCACATCCCTTAGTCAAGAAGGCTTGACTGAAACAGGCCTTAGAACACTTTCACGATTCTCTCCAATCACGATTGAGACAGATATCATTGGAAAGTATGTTCTCAACGGTGAGACCATGTACAAAATCCACCCAATGAAGGCGATGGAGATTGCTACCGATGCTCTAATTAACTACGCAGCCATGCCAGCGGCCATTCGCATGCTTCGTAACATGCCACTCGTAGGAGGGCCGTTCGCCTCATTCACGTATGGTATGGGTCTGCGAACCGCACAAACACTGGCATACAATCCAGCAATCTTCAACAAAGTCTCCTTTGCAAGCCAGTCTTTTTCTGGAGACAAGACACCGCTTGAAAGACAAGCTCTCGACGACGATAAGGGTTTTTACAAGTGGTACAAGGAACCGAACATGTACCGTTCTCCAGTAAACTTCTTTGACGAGTACCCTCTTTACGTAAACCTTGCAGGTATGCTTCCGTACTATTCACTTAACATCTTCCAGGACTCGAAGCGCACCTACGAAGACGTCCTTCCAAACACCATCCTCGGTGCTCTGGACCGCTCACCCATGATGAAGGACCCAATCGGTCAGGCATTGATGGACTTCATCATTCTCCCGACAATTCTTTCGAACGCTCGTCCACAGAACGCTCTTGGCGCACCCCTCTACCCTGAAAGCGCAACAGCAGCAGACAAGGCGTTCTACGCGGGACGTGGCCTCGTCGACTCATTCACCCCAGGAAACCTAACGCCCCTTGGTTTTGCTCTTCCGGCGGAGCACGCAAAGTTCTACCCAGGGTCTCGTGTTCGTCAGGCAGCAAACGCAAAAGACGCGCGAAACCAACTTGGAATCCCTGGTAGCGAGTCCGGAGCATCCCGCTCGGTACGTGCTGGACTTGGTTTCGTTGGAATTCCAACACACCGTCTGGACACGAGATTCGCAGAAAACGAAGTTAACAAAGGTGCCGAGTAAGGTATATTACTTCTATGGACATCGCACCAGAATCAACCAACGACATACCAGAAGGAATGGACCCCTCCTCTCTACCAATGACTCCCGAGCACCGCGCCGAGATTGAACAGCTAATGTTAAAGGTGAAGGAAGGTCTAGGGAAATGGAACAGCACCAGATTTGCTGTGGACAACAGTATTGAGTCTTCTAGAAACGACCAGGTTCGCCAGGTGTTTCATATGCTCATGCAGACAGGTGTGGACCTAAAGGACCCCGCTTCTGTTTCGGAGTTCCTACAGCAGCTCAAGACCGAGGCCCCAGATAAATATGAAATTGTCGCAAAGGCTCTCGACGAGCTCCTCGGTACGAACTATGAAAACACCCCAGCCACAGCATCGGAATCTGGCGAACTCCCACAAGGGCCGCAGGAAACCGTATTCCCACCGGAAGGAATTTAAGGAATACCCCAAGACCTACGAGAACCTCAGGCAGAAGAAAGATGATGTCGAAGTCATCACTCCCTACCTCGGTTCCGCCTGGGGGACCTTTCCGGACTACACGCAGAAGATGCGTGAAGTTGCCCGTGAGGTCAACAACAGCATTTGGAATCTTACGATTCGCTTTGTCTGGTTGAATCTTCATTTTTTATACAAAGGCAAACGCCGTCAGAATCTTTTCGCAAACCTCGGCTCGTTAGAGCGGGCATACGGATACTTCATGAGAGACATGGTTGGAATGCCTCTCTATTTCTTCACCAGGTCTGGAATCTTCTTCAAGGTTGCCACCTACATAGACGAGTTGCTTCCGCAGTTTTTAGACAGGAATCCAGACACGGAACCGGACTATTTTGCCTTCCCATACGAGACAGTGAGTCTCGACCATATGTACCTTGTGTACCAACTTCCCGAGAGGTTGAACCTTTTGGAAATCGCAGAAGAAAGGAAAATGAACTACAACCAGTTCACTGACTATGTGGTCAATCATGTACTGTCAGCTAATGAGGAGACTGACGTAAAGCAGTATCGACTGATGCGTCTGGACGCTCCCACCGCGCCACCGTATATCTGGCATGCATCTTACAAACCACTGAGGCATCGCATCATGCGAATCCCAGCACGCTTTAAGCGCAAGGACCATGGATAATGAACCGAAATTAAAACCCATAAGCATGGACGCCACCAGCTCCGATAACACAAAGTATCAAGACAACGCCACACAGCAGGCGGTGCTTCTTGGTGCCCTGGCAAAAACACAAGACCCCCAGAAGCTTAAGGAAATCATAGGAGTAAGGACAGTGGCCGAGGTTTACCGCACACTCGACAAGCTGCAGATTCGAAAGGAATTCCACAAAGCCTTGGACAAGAACGGTATCTCTTTTGATTTCATAATCTCAGGCATCAAGAAAGAAGCAATAGGGGGAGACAAGTCAGCAGACCGCCTGAAAGCATTCGACATGATGCTTAAAACCCTTGGTCTGGACAAGTATGATGACTCGAAGGAATCATCCTCAACCTCGTGGGAGGAGAAACTCATCGAGGCCATGGACGCTGCTCCAGCAATACCTAACAAGGAAGAGGTTCTTCACCTCCAAGGAGAGGGGACCGACGTGCCGAACACGATTTTCACCCCCATGGAAGAATACGAGGTGGAGGTCCCACAGATACCCCTTTCAGCAAAGGCAAAGGAAGCAGAGGAAAAGAAGATGGGAGATTCACTCATGAGTCATGACTACCCCAAACCTAAATCTTAGTCTTGAGGACACATTGGAGGGTGGCAATGCCGAACTTCTCCGACGTATCCGTGACCCCAAGTTCTATCTAGAACACTTCTGCAAAATCAAAGGCAAGACTCCTGGCCTTATTCCCTTCATCCTTAATGAGGCACAGAAGGACATTTACAACACGCTGCGAAAGGAAAACCGCATCATAATTTTGAAGGCTCGCCAGATTGGGTTCTCCACAGCCATTACTGGGTATCTGTATCACAAGACGATTACGACCCGCGGAATGAACACGGTCCTTGTTGGGTACAACACAGACATGGCCGCAGAACTCCTCGACAAGGTGAAGACTTTTTGGCAGACCACCCCTCCAGAGCTTCGACCTACGATTGCATACAACTCCAAGTACGAGATTACATTCCCAAAGATGGATTCGAAGATTATGGTGCTCCCTTCTTCGGAGAACGTGGGTCGTGGATACACGATTCATGCCTGTCTACTTACGGAGCTCGCCATGTGGGAAAAGGCCGAAGAAAAACTCGCTGCCATCACGTCGGCTGTTCCTCGTGATGGACTGCTTGTTATTGAATCCACCCCTCGTGGTATGGGTAACGCCTACCACCGCATTTGGATGGGAGAAGACAATGGTTACGCAAAAAAGAAGTACGGCTGGTGGTGGATTTACACAGAGGAAGACATTGAGGCCATTCGTAAAGAGATGGACCCTCAGAAGTTCGCCCAGGAATACTCCCTTGAGTTTTTGTCATCCGGCCGTGGTGTTTTCTCTCCGGACCTACTCAAAGAACTCCGCACAAATGTGGTGGATGTTGGTGAGGAGTTCACAACGAAAGAAGGAACAAAATCGACAGTAACCAAATACCAAGAACTCACCGTCTACCAGGAGCCAGTGCCAGGGAGGACCTACGTGGCAGGAGCCGACGTTTCTGAAGGCGTGCACGGAGGCGACTGGTCAGCTATTACTTTCTTTGACCGAACCTCAGGAGAGGAAGTTGGCCACTGGCACGGAATGAAAGCTCCTGACAAATTCGGAGAAGCAATAAATGTTTGGGGAAGATACTTTAACAACGCCATGATGGTTGTGGAGGTCAACAACCACGGACTCACAACCCTCACAATCCTGAAGCAGCTCATCTATCCGAGCCTGTACTTCCGACCATCCAAGTTCGACACGATATCGTCAGGCTGGTCAGAGCGCCTTGGATGGAAGACTACGCGTGTCACACGTCCTCTGATGATTGACGACTTCAACCAGAACGTTCGTGACGGTGCCCTGACCATCAGGTCTCGTTATCTTCTTGATGAAATGCAGACCTTCGTATACGACCGGGGGAACAACATGATTGCCCAGGAAGGCTTCCATGACGACGCAATCTTCTCAGCGGCGCTTGCATTCCAAGGTTTTAAGGTGATTTACGACAAGCCGTTGGACCAAGTGGATTACGAAGCTCACATGCCCGGTGGATTCACCTATTAGACGACTCTTATAGACTGACCTACATAACCGGCAATTTGCAATGCGACTAATCAGCCACTATAACCCAATGAATTTCGGCCAGAAAGAGGTCGATATGGTGCGAACATTCCGTCTTCAGCGGGATGACGCTTTTAACTACTTCATTTCTTCTATCAAACCCCGTCTTGATAGGTTTTACAAACTGTACATTGCCTACGGAGGAGACCGACAGAGAGACATAAAGTCATGGCAGGCGAACATCTTCGTCCCCTACATCCAGGCTGTTATCGAGACAATGATGCCTCGCATCCTTGATGCTCGTCCTGAATTCACTGTTACCGGACGCTCCGAAGACGATAATGCCAAGTCAGAAAAGCAGCAGATGCTCCTAAATTATCTTTGGGAGATTGTTCGCATGGACAAGGTCTCTGAAGACCTGGTTCGCTCATCTCTCATCTACGGGACCGGCTTCATGCAGGTTTCATGGAAGAAGGACGTTAGAAAACTCCAGTTCCTGGAGACAAAAGACATTGGCTCGAAGAAGTACAAGTGGGTTGAAAGGGAAAAGACCTTCTATGACGCCCCTTTTTGTGAATGGGTAGACAACTACTCTCTCTGGTACGACTGGCACAACACAGATAGAAAGTCCAAGCAGTATTGGTTCAAGCGCCTTGTTCTAACGAGAGGTGAGATTACTCGTCGCTACCCCATGGCTGACCCAGAGCGCCTTGAGCTCGCATTTGCGTCCGTAGGAGGAGACCTCACTGACTACGCTTCCATTCGTCAGGAAGTTAAGTCCTCGCACACACGCGTCAACAAGGGCGCTGAGCGCTTCCACAACGGCTCTTCAGGAGGAAACTACGAGTCACAGCGCTTCCAACAGAACGACAACGACATCTCGATGTACGAGGTCTACGAATGGACACGTCCCTTTGAAGACAAGTACGCAGTGTTGGTCGGGGGTTCATATGTTCCAATCTTCAAGGACGGCTGCATGCCGATTCCTTATGACTTTAAGGAAGCTCCCTTCATCGAAGTTCCTTACCTAAAGATTCCTGGTGAATTCGAAGGGTACGGACTTGCTTCAGTGCTTGAGTCGCCGCAGATTCTTCTCAACACAATCAAGAACCAGCGCCTCGACGCGGCTACACTTTCCATTCACAAAATGTGGATTGTTAATCCTCTGGCCAACATCAACAAAGATGAGCTTGTCACGCGACCCTTCGGTATCATCTACTCAATCGACCCTCAGGGAGTGCGCGAGGTTCAGTTCTCTGACATTAAGGCGTCTGCCTACCGCGAAGAGGAGCTTCTCAAGAAGGACATGCAGTACGCATCGGGAGTTGACGACGCATCTATGGGTGTTGGAGGAGGCGCAGGTTCAGCGACCGAGATTCGCCACCTTCGTGAATCAACACTTGAACGTGTTCGCCTTTTCGTAAACCACCTTGGCGATGCCTACTCCGATGTTCTTCGTTACTGGATTGACATGGAACGTCAGCTCTTTACGGAAGACATGACCATTCGCGTAACAGGAGATAACGGAGAGGTCAAGTTCCCTCTCGTTGAGAAGGACGACCTTATGGGAATGTTCGACTATCGCGCAACGGTTATCCCATCAATCGCAGGACAGCAGGATGTTCAGAAGAAGCAGGACATGGACCTTTTCCAGCTCCTCATCACACTTCCTTTCATTGACCAGCGCAAACTTACCTCAAAGGTCCTTCAGGGCTTCGGGTGGAGTCTCGACTCGGTTGCTGGTTCTCCAGACCAGGCAGTGCCTACGGACCCAGCTCAACTCGCAGCACAAGGCCAGGAAGCAATGGCTTCTGCTCAGGACCCAACACAGCAAGGACCCCAGATGGCTCCAACCACAGGAATCCCACAGGATGTTCTCGCAAATGCTCTTGGGATGATGCGTGGACCAGGAGAGCCCGGCCCTGCAGACTTGGGAACAGGCTTCTCACAGGCGTCTATGCCAATCAACCTTCTCAACAGCGGAGGTCCTCCTCCTACAGTAAAAGGAGTCCCAAGTGGCCAGGGAGGACCAGGATATAATCCTCGCGGACTTAACCGAGGAGGCAAGGTAAACACCAACATACCATTGGGAAACACCGCAAACGCCGAGTCTTCTCTACAGAATCAAGCTCTCAACATCCAACGCTAGTATTATTGACCCATGGCTAAAGCACCACTAGACGTTAATGACCAGTTCTTCGCAGACCTTCAGGATGCCTTGAAGGGTATTACTACTATCGTAACCGACTGGCAGAAGAAAGACGCCGCTCTTTCTCAGCTAGCAGAAAATCACGCAGCCTCTTCGAACGAAGCACCAGGATTTGAACACGACGCCCGTGTCCAGGCCCACAAGAAGGCACTTCGCAACGCAATGGCAGGACAAGAAGGCGCACCGCCAGAAGGCGGGATGATGCTTCCACCAGGAATGGACGGAGGAATGATGCCTCCACCAATGGGCCCAGAAGGACCACCAATGATGCCTCCACCAGGCCTGCCTGGACTTCTACCGCCTCCGATGGGATAGTAAAACTACTAACCGACCAACTATGACAAGCAAAAACCCGAACAAGAAGCCGATTGAAGAAGAGAAAGAAGAACTAACCCTTGAACAGGTGCAGCAAGCAGCTGCAATGGCCATCGGAAATTACTTTACTCCCGATTTGAACGCACGCATAAACGAGATGACCGACAGCCAAATGGTTGATGCTCTCGGTCTACTTGAAGAAAGTCCGTTCTGGATAGCAATTCTCAAGTACAACAACCACCGCCTCCTGATGGCACAAACCACAATCAATTCTCTTGACCCAAACGTGCAGGCAACCGCAATGGCACGAACTCAGGGAATCATGACAGGTCTCATTGACCTACAGAACGTTGTCATCAGTCTCGTTACAACAAAGACTCAGATGGAAAATGAAGCCGAGGAGATGAGGCACGTTATCTAGCCATGGACACCCCTACACCTATCACAACAGCAGACTCACAAGCAGACGGCCGTCTGAAGGTGGACGCGGGCATGGCAAAGAAACGAAAGTTTCTCATGGACATTATTAAGAAGCGAAAGAAGTAACTCAAGTAGTATCTACGTATGGATAAACAACGCAGCATCTTGGACGGCATTCTCGCCAAGGCAAAAAAGGTTGCCCACCTAACCGTGCCTCAGCACAAGGGCATTGAAAATGCA
>Ga0163144_10012818_pt1 | contig 17559 bp, 16 predicted proteins | sample OliLak19BULKMAT1_FD_123175 | JGI IMG/M metagenome (GOLD analysis project Ga0163144, IMG submission 123175) | Freshwater microbial mat bacterial communities from Lake Vanda, McMurdo Dry Valleys, Antarctica - Oligotrophic Lake LV.19.BULKMAT1 | ecosystem: Environmental > Aquatic > Freshwater >...
ATGTAATCCAGGCAAACGATGCGGAAGGGATCGCCACTGTCATCGGCGGCTCGGAGGCGTTGCAACGCCTCCGGGCCAGAGGAAGCCTGCTCCACGCGCATGCCCAACCCGCAGCATAGCGCCACGGTGAGCGAACGGCAGATGGGATGATCGTCAACTACGAGGACCCGAACCGATTCCAAATCGACGGCTGGAACGGCCTGCGTACGATCGGAAGGCGCGGGGGCAAGGGCAATGTCGACGTGAAACGACGAGCCCTGACCGGGCTGGCTTTCCACACCGATCGTCCCGCCCATTAACCCGGCCAGTTGTTTGCAAATTGCCAATCCCAGACCTGTGCCGCCGTACCTTCGCGTGGTTGACGCGTCGACTTGCTGGAACTGTTGGAAAAGCCGCCCCAGGTGATGGGCGGAGATTCCGATACCGGTGTCGCGAACCCAGATGCGGATATGAGAGGTGTTGGGGTCGTAGGCTACTTCCAAAAGGACATGGCCATGCGAAGTGAATTTAATGGCGTTGGAGACGAGATTTAGTACAATCTGCCGGATGCGACCGGGGTCCCCCAGAAAGTTCCGCGGCGCGTCGGCCGGATACGAAAACATCAGCTCGAGGTTCTTTTCTTGGGCTGTGAAGGCCTGGAGCTCGATGACGTCCTCCATGGCGCTATGGAGATCGAAGGGAAGCAGTTCCAACTCCAGTTTGCCCGCCTCGATCTTGGCGAAATCGAGAATATCATTGATGATGTCGAGCAGGGCTTCCCCGGAACTCCGGACCGTTTCCGCGTAACCCTTCTGCTCCGGGGTCAACACCGTTCCGAGCAGCAGCCCGGTCATTCCGATGACGCCATTCATCGGCGTTCTGATTTCGTGGCTCATGCAGGAGAGGAATTCGCTTTTGGCGCGTGTGGCGGCTTCGGCCTCCTCTTTGGCGATTTCCAGTTCGCGCACTGTTCGCGACAACTCGCCGTTGGCGCGCCCCAATTCGCGGGATAGCCCGGCGTGCTCCTGGTTTAGCGTCAATACCTCCAGGCAGAGACGCTCCATTTCGGCGGCATCCACTTCGCCGAAAAAGAGGAGATCGCCGCCAGCCTGGAACACGCGAACGGAGAGGGTCTTGGGTGGCCCGGCGGCCGAACGAATATTCGCCAGGAGAGGCTCGTCCGATGGTTGGAGCCACCGGCCAAGATCGGGCGGGTGATTCTGAGAATAGAGGATATCGGCCAAAGAGCGTCCGACCAGAGCCAAGCCCGTTAGAGCTTCCGCATGGGGGTTGGAAAAAAGGATATGGCCGTCAGGCTTCAATCGCAGGACAACGACGGCGGCCTGGCCGCAGAGGAAACCCCACCCCACGTCTGCTAGATTTGCGACGCCGTTCGTCATTTCGCCGAGATTGCCCGTTCCAATTGCTCGATGGAGGAAACCCAGGTCACGTTCGGGTACGGTTTCAGGGCCTGCGATGCGCTGCCACGAAAGGCCTGGCCGCCGACCAGGATGGGCAATTCGGGGTGCGCGGACGTAATTGCGTCGACCGCGGCCAGCATCGCCGGCAGATTGCAATCGAGACTGACCGACAGTCCCAGCATATCCGGTTTGCGGTCAGTGACCATGTCCAGGAGGTCGCTCGCCGGTAAGTCGGCACCCAGAAAATCTCCCTGCCAGCCGTGCATTTCAAAGAGATCGGCGACCATACGGCCGCCCAACTGATGGTGCTCGCCGGGAGCGCAGGCGATGAGAACAGAGCGTTTCCAGCGCGGGCCGCTGAAGATCCGGGAGTGAGCCAGAGTGAGCAAACGCTCTGTAATCGCGGTTGCCAAATGCTCCACGGCGAATGATATTTTTTGCTCTTCCCACAGCGAACCAACCTCATACAAAGCGCGTTGGAACAGGTTGAGGTAGAGGTCTCGAAGATCGACGCCGCTGTCGAGCAGTCCCTGCGCGATCCTGGTGCAACTCGCGCGGTCCCCGGCAAGGAGGGCCTTTAGGTATTCGTGATATTGGTGCTCCGTCACATATAGCGTGAAATCTGCCTTTTTTACTGCTCCAGGTGTATTATCGGCCAATCTTGCCATTCCTGCGGCGGGAATGAACTGATTGCAGTTACGCTCCACAGCGGGAGCGTTCGATGCGACGGGGCTCTTCTGACCGGATGGTGCGGATTCAGCCCGCAGCTTCGTTCTGTAGCCCGCAGTGACTTTACCAGATGGGTAGGGGAGGGACATTTCGTAAATTCTTGTGATTTTGCTCAACGTGAGTTCGCTAATTTGATGCATGGAGCGAAACCGGGTCTCTTTTTTTTTCGTCTTACATTCTGTTAGATTCGTGACGGGAGGAAGCCAATGCTTGCAATGATGTTGACCGTTTGCCTGGCTGCACAGGAGGCCGCGCCGGAGAAGTTTTTTGAGATTGAGGCGGGACGGAAGGTGCCTTTGACTTTTCTGAAAGGAGTCAGCACCAAGACGGCGGCGATCGGGGATCCGGTTTATCTGGAGACATTGTTCCCGATCCTTGCGGCGGGGCGCGTGGCGATTCCGCGAGGCAGCTATGTGACTGGTTCAGTGGTGGAGGTGAAGCGCGCGGGCAAGGTGAAGGGGAAGGCGGAATTGCGCGTGCGGCTGGAAACATTGATCCTGCCGAATGGTAGTTCGCGCGATTTCAGAGGAACGCTGGGAGGGGTTGATTCGGCGAACGGGGAAACAGTCGACAGTGAAGGCACGGTGAAGGGTCGGGGCAACAAACTTGGCGATGCAAGGAATGTAGGTCAGGCGGCCGGGATCGGCGCAGGACTGGGGGCGGCGACGGGTGGATTGGCCACGATAGGTTCCGGTTCGAATGCCAATGATCCGAATGCGGCCTTCAGAAGGCCAGCGGCAGGAGCTGGCATCGGGATGGTGGCGGGTGCGGCGGGGATGTTAGTGGCAACTCTGTTTTTGCGTGGACCGGATGCTGTTTTGGTCAAAGGAACAGACGTCGATATGGTGCTTGAATCGCCGATGCGATTCAAGGATGGAGAATTGCCGAGCGGTGGATCGCAGCCGGAAACAGAGACCACGGAGAGCGGGCTCAAGAAGCGGAAGTAGGGTGGCGGCGGTTGGCAGCCGCAATTTTGCACGGTGAGGGTTTGGGTGCAGCGAGCAGGATGCAGGTGAAGATTGCGGATCATGGCGTCGCTGCAAGTTTGCGTTCGATGCGTCGATCGGGAATCAGCCAGATCAAGGCCATGAATATGTAAATGGCGTCGGCGAAAAACGGGTGCTGAAATGCCAGCGGGATTGCGATCAGGCAGGCGACCGGAGAGAGCTTCCCCTTCCAGTCGCTTCCGAGCGCGGAGGCGAGAACCGAGCCTGGGCCGTGGCTCCGGATGATCGTCAACTGGAGGATGTAGTAGGCGATGGCTGCGCACAAGAGGATCACTCCATAGGTTGCGGCAGGGATGGCAGCGTAAGGGTTCTGACCCAGCCAGGCGGTGGAAACCGGGAAGAGACTGAGCCAGAAGAGGAGGTGGAGATTGGCCCACAGCACTCCGCCCGTTACTCGCGTGCAGGTGTGGAGAAGGTGGTGGTGATTGTTCCAGTAGATGCCTACATAGACGAAGCTGAGGACGTAGCCGAGGAAGACCGGAATCAGAGTCGCGAGGGTGGCGAGGTCAGCGCCTTTGGGGACTTTGAGCTCAAGCACCATGATCGTGATGATGATGGCGAGGACTCCATCGGAGAAGGCTTCGAGGCGATTCTTTTGCATCAGGCGGCCATGAGTTTGGCGAGCAGGTCCGCGCGCTGGCAGTTGGTCGAATCGACAATGTCGAGGCGGCGCATGCAGGCGAAGGAACCCGCATCATGGTCGGCGTTGATCAGGATTGCACCCATCAGAATGACGTAACGGCAGGCGTAGTGTGTGCGAGAGGCCAGCAGATCGATGCGGCTTTCTATCGCTTCGTACATGACTTCAGTGGCCTCAACCACGGGATTGGCCGCGGCCAGGATGCGCGAACCCTGCGCGAGAAAGATCTGCTCGATGCAGTTCTGCTGGTAGTCGAGTTCGGTGATGTGACCAGGTTCGATCTCGCCCCGTTGGAGCTTGCCGAGCGCGGCAATGGCAGCTCCACAACAGGAAGATGGATCGGTCTGACCTGGACGCAGGACCTCGCCGGGAACACCGGCGCGGGAGATCCCGATGTGAGGGCCGTGGAATACGAAGACAGCGCCGTCCATGGGCACATGGTGGGCGAAGGCGCCCATGCCGGTGATGCCTGTAAAGGGGAACCCGTCGAGACCGCCCATCTTGAAGGGGCCGAGCATTTCATAGGCGCGCTTGGGATACTCGATCAGGTTCAGGTCGTCGCTGCAGATGGTGTCGGCAGCCATCACCTGATCAGGCTTGAGGCCGAAGTCATGATCGAGAAGGCTGATCAGGCGATCGACAATTTCTGAAGATGGAATGGCGTTGTGGTAGGTTTCGCGGATGGTGTCGAGGTAGTGCATGAATGGGCCTTACATCAGGATGTTGTTTTCCGGCTGGAGCGCGGCAGGAAGGGGAGCTTCCCCGAGGAGATCCCGGAGATCGATCTCGATCGTGCGCGACATGGCGGTAATGGGAACGTCGTTGGGGCCACCTTGAAATGGGTTCTCTGAACTCTCGCCGATCTTGTCCATGGTGTGAAAGACCCAGCAAACGATGGCGCTGGCCGGGATGTTGAGCCAGACCAGGCCCTCGCCCAGGCGGTTGAATTCCTGGAGAAGACCGAAGGGGACGAAGAAGATGAGCAGCCAGGTGAAGAAGTGGTTCAAGGTGGCGAATTGTCGCGGGTAGGGGAAGTTCTTGATGCGCTCGCAGCGGCCCTGGGCATCCAGGAGCGCGGCGATGTGGCGCTGGAATTCGAGGTGAGTGAGTTCAGTTGGCACAAGGGTTGCCAGATCTTGCGACTGGAGGTCGAGCAAGTGGACTGTGCGGTTCTTCTTGCCGTCGAGAGCGGCAAAGTCGGCCGGGCTGAGCAATGATTTGAGGATCGGCTCAATCGGATCAGACCACTCGGCCACCTTGTAATTGGACTGATACTCAGCGTTGTAGCGGCGCGTCATGTTTTCCCACACCCGGGCTTCGCGAAGCTGGTATCGAAGAGCGGTGAGCCAGGCGATGTGGCGATGGATGAGTCGTCTTCCCGCCTCGGGATCGGCGATGGTCGCCTTGATCAGGATTGCCATGGCCCGGCTGGAATTGACAATGGAGCCCCAGATCTGGCGGGCCTCCCAGAGTCGCGAGTAAGAGGCGTTGTTCTTGAAGCCCGTCAGGAAGGCTACGGCAGTTCCGATCATCGCGATTGGCAACCACGGCAGGGCGAGCCAGTGGCAATTGAACCGTGCGTAAAGGGTCGTGGGGAAGGCCGCGAGGATCAGGAAGAGCGCAGTTTCACGCCTCGTCCAAATGGCGACCTCGCGAAATGTGTATTGATTCCCTGCGTGCATCTGATTTGAATGACTTCTTGAAAGATTAACAAGAGTTTCGTTGCTGGCAGAATGGGGGGATGCGGGTACTTGCTTTGATGCTGTTGGCGACGGGTTTGTTTGGGCAGACGCGGCCATTGATTGTGATCTCCGTGGATGGGCTCGACCACAGGTATCTGCGGGACGCCGACAAGCTAGGGCTGAAGATTCCAACGCTGCGAAAGTTGATGCGTGAGGGGGAGTTTGTTGGTGGCTTGATCGGGGCTGTACCAACAGTGACTTGGCCTTCGCATACGACCCTGATTACCGGGGTAGCGCCACGAGAGCATGGCATTTTGGGAAACCGTCGACCTGTGCGCGAGACGGGGGATTATTACTGGATGGCCGACATGCTGAAGGTGAAGACGCTTTGGCATGCAACCAGGAAGGCGGGATTGAAATCGGCGGCAATTACCTGGCCGGTGACGGTTGGGGCCGATATTGATTTCAATTTGCCCGAGTACTTTCGGTCGCGGGATGGGGGGAGCATGGACTACATCTCCGTGTTTGAGAGGGCGACGCCAGGGCTGGTTGAAAAGATCGAGAAGTTCGATCCGAGCTTTCGTCAAAGGTGGGTGGATGACCGGACGCGCAAGGTGGCGGCAGTCTACCTGTTGAAAGCGGAGAAGCCAGACTTGATCCTCTTGCACTTTGTGGATCTTGACGCGGTGGCGCATGAGGCGGGTCCGTTTGAAAAGGAAGCGAATCATACGCTGGAGGTGACGGATGGGTACATTGCCGAAATCCTGAAAGCGGCGCCGAAGGACGCAGTAGTTGCGGTGGTGGGAGATCACGGGTTTGAGCGGGTGGATCGCGATTTGAATTTAGCGGTGTTTGCCAAGGGGATGGAAGTATCCATGTTGGGCGGGCTCTTGACAACTCGAGATAAGGGCGTGGCGTCGAAATTGAGGGCATCCGGAAAGCTGGGGCGGGAGGTGGGGATGGAAGAGGTGCGGAAATTTGTGCCGGGCGCCGATGTGGTTGCGGCGTTTGAGGCGAAGCGCAACGAAGGGTTTGCGATGAAGCCGGGCATGGACATGTATGTCCCTCCCTACGAGAAAGGGAACCACGGCTGGTGGCCAGGTCTGGCAGACTACCGGGCTGGCATGGTGCTGTGGGGCGCTAGGGTGAAGAGGGGCAAAACACCGGCCGTTGCGATGGAATCGGTGGCACAGCGCTTTGCGCAAATTCTGGGAGTGAAGCTGGAACGCTAAACTAACGTTGATGAGAACTCCATTGATGGCCGCGAACTGGAAGATGTTCAAGACACCGACCGAGACGAAAGCTTTTTTTGAGAATTTCTTGCCCTTGGTGAAAGACGCCAAGAACTGCGAAGTTGCGGTTTGTGCGCCATTTATTGACCTGCCTGCTGCCATTGACGCGGCTGCGGGTTCGAATGTCTCGATCGGCGGCCAGAACCTTTACTGGGCCAAGGAAGGGGCATTCACGGGCGAGATCTCGGGCCCCATGTTGAAGGCTCTCGGCTGCACCTGGGTGGTTGTCGGACACTCTGAGCGCCGGCAGTATTTTGGTGAGACGGATGAGACTGTTTTGAAGCGCACGAAGGCAGCGATCGAGGCGGGGCTGAAAGTGATCGTTTGCGTTGGTGAGTTGCTTGCTGAGCGGGAAGCGGGAGAGACCGAAGCGGTGCTGGCCAGGCAGTTTGAGGGCGGTATCGCTGGTTTGACGCCTGAAGAGTTTTCCCGGATCGCGATTGCCTACGAACCTGTATGGGCGATCGGGACGGGCAAAACGGCAACCCCTGAGATGGCGGCGGAGGCGCACAAGGCGATCCGCAAGCTGGCCTCGGTTTCGTTCGATGGGGAAAGCCTGCGGATTCTGTATGGCGGCTCGGTAAAGCCGGACAATGTCTCGACACTGATGGCTCAGGAAGAGATCGATGGCGCACTGGTGGGTGGCGCGAGTCTTGACCCGGTGAGCTTCTCGAAGATCGTCAACTATTGAGTTTTGGGGGCCTTCATTTCGCGGCCTCCCTGTTTTAAGATCAAGCCGTTCACTTTCCCGTTTTCTCTTTGGATCAGGATGGTGGTCGGCACCACTTTGGGGAAGAGGATGTCTCTGGCTTCGGCGTAGACGGGTAATTTGCCTTGCCCGGTGGCCTGTGTGATGAGTTGATTGCCGTCGCGAGAGATGACAAGGGCAAAATTGGGTGCGAGCTGGTAAGTGCCAACGTACTCGTCCATGGTGGCTGTATCCAGTTGTATCTCGGGACGGAGTTTTGGCAACTCAGGCGTTCCTCCGTTCGCAATCCGGGTCAGGCCTTCGCGTACCGGGCGGGTCTGGCCGTCTTCAAAATTGCCGAGCACGACAACCAGTGTGCCGTCGTCGGGAATGCGGTGTATAAAAGTTGAAAACCCATCGATGCCACCGCCATGGCCATGAGTCGTCTTTCCGGCTTCGTTGCCGACAACCCAGCCGTAGGCGTACTTGTCTTTCTCTGGAGTCCACATTTTTGCGCGGCTTGCATCGGTGAGAATCTTGCCTGCGGCTAGTGCTCGGTCCCACTTGTAGAGGTCTCCCGTCGTGGAGATGAGCCCGCCAGCAATGTTGGGGATACGCATGTCGATGTACCCGGAGTTGACCGGTGTCCCCGACCGGACGAGGTAGCCATTGGCGCGTTTGGGGATCAATGCGGTATTGCTATCGGCGCGAGTGCTGGTCATGCCGGCTGGTTCGAAGATTTGTTCCTGCAAGAAGACTTCCCACGGTTTGCCCGCGGCTTTCTCGATGATCTGCCCAAGGAGGATGTAGCCACTGTTTGAGTATTGGAACTTGAAGCCGGGGTCGAAATCCATTTTTGCGTCGCGGACGGATTTGTATTGCTCTTCGTATTTCGAAGGCAGCAGTTTGAGGCGCTGGTAATCTTTGAGGGCGGTGAAGTTGGGGATGCCGGATGTGTGCGTCAGCAGTTGGTGGATGGTGATGGGCTTCCAGATTTCCGGGCACTCAGGAAGATAGTCGCAGGCCTTGTCCGTGGTCTTGAGCTTTCCCATTTCTTCCAGCTTGAGGATCGCTGCAGCGCCGAATTGCTTCGATACGCTACCGAGGCGGAACCTGGTATCCGTCGTATTTGGGACCGACCATTCATAGTTGGCCATACCGTAGGCCTTATCGAAAACAATCTTGCCTTCTTTGGCTATGAGGACAGCGCCCGAAAACTTGTTCTGCTTGTTGAAAGCCGAGACGAATTCGTCGGCCTTGACAGCGATGTCTTGAGCGAAAGTAGCGGCGGCGAGGCCGAAGATCAGAAACGCTTGACGAATAACCATATGCTCCACATGACTCCTAAGGCCGAAAGTGCCCACAATATTTTACGTAACCAGGGGGCTGGAATGTTCCGCGAGAATCGGGTGGCAAACAGGCTCAACAAAAACGAGGCAGTAAGATTTCCGGCGCCGAAGGCAACCGCGCCAGGTCCTGAAGGGCGGGCAACCACAGCCAGCGCCGCGCCTTCCAGGGCTCCGATCGCGGCAGCCACAGCCCATTTTGCGGAAGCGTCCGGGAACCACAGGTGTTCGATGGCAAGGTATGAGAGAGAAATAGCGGTTGCCAGCTCGAAGAAGCCAGGCACAGCGTAAAAGCGATCTGCCAGCACTACAAAAAATGATGCGGTTGCGCCGGCGAGGTATGGAACCGGGCGAGCAATGATCAGCAGCAGCAACAGGAGTATCGGTTGGTAGAGGAGTTGGGAAAAGCCCATGCGGGCGGCTCGCCACCAGAGTTCGGCCTTACCTACTTCGTGGAGGTCAATGTGCTCGTTCTCAAAAGTGCGGTCGAATACAGCCTGACGGGTTACCGGGCCCCGGGTAAGTCGCATGATATGGACGTGATTGGGGACAGTGACACGGGCCAGCGTTATGTTTGCGTCGATCTGTTCGCCGGGCACGGCGCTGAATTGATAGGTGAAGTCGCACAGGAGCTCTGCATCAACCGGATTGCAACTCGATGCGCCAAGCCTGGCGTTCTTGAACTGAATTGCCGCTGCGAGTGCCGATTGTGAAGCGTGATCTGCTTCATAGCGCGGCATGCGAAGCTGAACCTTTAGCGTCTGACCTTCGAGCGTGGCGTTGCTGGTGGAGACGCTGATCGAGTGGCCGTAAGCTGCGGATGCAATCAGGATCAGGGCGAGCGGAGCGGCTCGCCTGGCGAGGTGCCGGTAGAGGATACGGATTGCAGCCAGTAGGGGGATGGACAGAAACATCCCGCGGATTCCGCCCAGCATTTCACCGCCGATCACACCGGCAAGGATCAGAATGGGAGGCAGCTCAATGCCCTTCTGCATTACCAGTGGAGTGATGACATAGTCTTGAATGATCCGGAAAACAAGGTAGAAGACAAGCATCCAAAGCAGGTGTGGATAACCGATGAAGGCGGCGACAATCATGCTGAGCAGGGCGGCGCTGATCCATCCGAGGACGGGAATGACTTCGAGAGCCGCCGCGAGAGTTGCCAGCAGGATCGCATAAGGGACTTGCGCGACTTGATAGAAGAGGGCGTGGGAAACAAAAACTGCGAGGCTCTGGATGAAGAGCGCGCGAATGTAGTTACTTAAGAGATTGCGAAGTTCATCGAGAAGGCTTGTCAGCCAGATGTGCTCGCCAAATCCTGCGGCTATCTGGACGAGAGCATTGCGATAGCCCGGGCCCTCGAGCAGGAAGAAGAGGGCGAAGATGGGGGCCAGAAATAGGAAGCCGACGCTGCCGATGCTAGCAAGTAGGGCGCTAGCTGCGCCCCGGGCGAATTCGAGGCCATAATGGAGCACTTCATCGCGGAATGGTTCCAGTTGGGCAGGCAATGGAAATGTTGAGGCTCGTGAAGGGTCCTGATCGAGTGAGGGAAGTTGCTTGACGAGTTCCCCGGCCTGGGCGACTACCATCTGTCCGATGTAGATGCTGGCGGAAATGAAAGCCAGGAAGACCACCACGAAGGTGACAAAAATCGATGTTCGGCGAGAGATGCTACTGGGAGTGTGCCGGTAGACGGCTGCGATGATTGGCTCAACCGTGTAGGCAAAGAATATGGCAAGCAGCAGAAGGAAGAAGAGCTCACGGAGGCTCCAAAGTATCCAGAGTGAGGCGGCTATGGCAAGGATCGTCGCGAGAACTTGTGCTGTCTTGCGATCAAAGATTGCCATGGGTCTTCTCATCTTATAGTTAGATCAGCAAGATGCCGAACCGAACACGCACGTTATTGGGGGAATTGAAGGAACTCGAGGAGAGATTGCGGCTGGGCGGGGGTGCGGAAAAGATTGCCAGGCAGCACGGGCAGGGCAAGTTGACTGCAAGGGAGCGGGTGGCGCGGTTGCTGGACACGGGGTCATTTGCGTTTGAGACTGGCCTGCTGGTTGCCTATGACAAATACGATGGGCAGGCTCCGGCGGCCGGCGTGGTTTGTGTCGTGGGGCGGATTGAAGGACGTGCCTGCGTAGTCGTGGCCAACGATGCAACCGTGAAGGCCGGGGCATGGTGGCCTGAGACGATTGCCAAGATCCTCCGTGCGCAGGAAATTGCCATGCGGCAGAGGATCCCAATCGTATATCTGGTCGACAGCGCAGGGGTCAATTTGCCGCTGCAGGATTCGATCTTTCCGGGGCAGTATGGGGCGGCGCGGATCTTCCATTATTGTTCGCAGATGCGCAGGAACTTGAAGATCCCTCAGTTTGCGGCGGTGATGGGGATGTGTATTGCCGGGGGCGCGTATTTACCAGCGTTGAGCGACTTGATCATCATGGTCGAAGGAACGAGTTTCATGGGCCTGGGGGGGCCGAATCTGGTGAAAGGCGCAACTGGGGAAACGTCGGGCGCCGAGGAGTTGGGTGGCGCTGCGATGCACACGCAAGTGAGCGGCGTGGCGCATCAGATGGCCGCTAGCGATGAAGAATGCATCGCGATGTTACGGGCTAGATTTCGGGAACTGCCCGAAGGCATCGCACTAGAGGCAGTCGCTTCGCAGGGCGATTTGTATGACTTGTTACCCGATGACCACAGGCAGCCCTACGACACATCAGCGGTGCTCGAAGGAATTCTCGATCAGGGTTCACTTGAAGAACACCAACCAGAGTACGGTTCTGAATTGATCTGCGCCCGGGCGCGATTGGGCGGAAGGGCGATCGGAGTGATTGCGAACCGGCGCGGTTTCTTGAAGACCGCTTTGGGGCCACGGATTGGCGGAATCATTTATACAGAGTCGGCGCGCAAGGCGGCCTACTTTGTCGAGGTAGCTGAAAGGCACGGATTGCCGTTGCTTTATTTGCAGGATGTGTCGGGGTTTATGGTGGGCAAACAAGCTGAAGAAAGCGGCATCATTCGAGCAGGCGCCGAGATGGTGGAAGCGATGTCCTGCGCAAATGTGCCGAAGATCGTGTTGACGCTGAATCACTCATCCGGGGCTGGTTATTATGCGATGGCGGGACAAGGGTTTGATCCTGACTTTGCGCTGGCCTGGCCGACGGCGCGCATTGGAGTGATGGAAGGGGATTCGGCTGTGCAGGCGATCCATGGGTCGAAGCCCGGGCCGGAAATGGCGGACAAGATTGCACAGACGCGATCGGATTATGACCGGTGGCTGGATGCGCGTTATGCGGCGGCGCGGGGGCATGTGGATGCAATCATCGACCCGGCGGTCACGCGAGAGACATTGGCTTTCCTGTTTGGAGTGTGTTCGCGATGATACGAATCGGATGCGGTCAGGGCTTTTGGGGCGACTCTTCTGAAGCGCCGGTTCGGCTGGTTGAGGACGGGCCGCTGGATTATCTGGTGCTCGATTATCTGGCCGAAGTGACGATGTCGATTTTGCAAAAGCAGAAGCGGGAGAACCCGGCGTTTGGATATGCCCGGGACTTCCCCGCCCTGGTGGAACGTGTGGCTGGCAAGGGTGTGAAGGTGATTGCGAACGCAGGCGGCGTGAATCCGGTGGCCTGTGCGCGGGAGATTCGCAGACGGTGCCCGGGTGTGCGCGTGGCAGTGGTTCTCGGGGACGACATTCTCGACCGGGTGCACGAGTTTGAGCTTTCTAATATCGATACGGGCGCGCCGTTGTCGACCATTCGAGACCAGGTGTTGAGCGCGAATGCCTATATCGGCGCATTTACAGTTGTGGAAGCTTTGAAGACAGGTGCGGAGGTGGTGGTGACTGGACGTTGCGCCGATGCTTCGCTGGTGCTGGCGCCGATGGTGTTTGAGTTCGGCTGGGGCGAGGCGGAATGGGATCTGCTGGCGGCAGGAATCGTTGCAGGACACATTGTGGAATGCGGGGCGCAGTGTACGGGTGGCAATTGCCTGGCCGACTGGGAGACGATTCCAGACCTGGCCCGAGTTGGATACCCAATCGTGGAGGCGCATCCAGATGGGAGGTGTGTCATCACTAAGCACCAAGGTTCAGGCGGGAGGGTGTCGCTGGCTACGGTGAAAGAGCAACTGGTCTATGAGGTAGGCGATCCCCGGGCCTATTACACGCCGGATGTCATTGCGGATTTCACATCAGTCTCTCTGACGCCGGACGGAGAAAACCGGGTATTGGTGAGCGGTGCACGAGGACTGCCACGGCCCTCAATGCTGAAGGCGAGCATCGCCTATCACTGGGGATGGAAGGCCGCGGGGACGCTTGTCTATGGTGCGCCGAAAGCGAGCGAAAAGTGCAAACGAGGGGCCGCGATCGTGGATGAGCGTTGCGCCTTGCTCGATCTGAAGTTCGAACGCGCAGTGACAGAAGTATTCGGAGATGAGGATTGGGCGATGTTGCGAATGGCTGTCCGCGCCCGTGATCGAGCGCCGGTGGAGCGCTGGACGCGCGAGATGATTCCGCTGGTATTGAACGGTCCGCCGGGCGCCACCGGTTATGGGGACGGCAGGCCGAAACTGCATGAAGTGGTGGCTTACTGGCCAGCTCTATTGCCACGCGAGGCAGTGGCAACGCGTGTGGAGGTGATGGGATGAAAATCCAACTGGGCGAGATTGCTCATGCGCGGAGTGGAGATAAGGGCGACCTGGTGAACATCGGCGTTATTGCTTACCGCGCTGAGGACTTTGAGTTACTGCTGAGGGAAGTCACCTCAGAGCGAGTGAAGGCGCACTTTGCTGACCGGATCGAAGGAACGGTAGAGCGGTACGAACTGCCGAATATCGGCGCCTTAAACTTTGTGTGCCGCCAGGCCCTGATGGGTGGCGGCACACTGAGTTTGTTATCTGACGCGCAAGGCAAAAGCTTTGGCGGCAGAATCTTGTCGATGGAAATCGAGCGTTAAGCGCCTTTGGCCTTGAGCACGTCGACCAATTCCTGAACGGCGGCTGCGCTGCGGTTGAGTTCAGCCGTTTCGCTTTCAGAAAGTTTTAGTTCGTAGATCTTCTCGATGCCGGTGGCGCCGAGCTTGCAGGGTACGCCGACGAAAAGCCCATTGATGCCGTATTCACCTTCGAGAAGCGCTGCGCAAGGCAACACCTTTTTCTTGTCCTTCAGGATGCTTTCGACCATCTCCACCGTTGCGGCGGACGGAGCGTAGAAGGCGCTTCCGGTCTTGAGATATTTGACGATTTCAGCGCCGCCGTTGCGGGTGCGGTCAACGATGGAATCAATCTTGTCCTGAGGCAGGAGCTCTGTAAGCGGAATGCCGCTGACGCTGGTGAGGCGCACCAGCGGGACCATGGTGTCGCCGTGGCCGCCGAGCACCATAGCGCTCACATTCTCCATCGAAACCTGCAGGGCTTCAGCGATGAAGGTGCGGTAACGGGCGGTGTCGAGTACGCCGGCCATGCCGATGACGCGGTTCTTGGGGAACTTCGAAACCACGTGTGCCGTGTAGCACATGGCGTCGAGCGGGTTGGTTACGACGACGATGATGGCATTGGGAGAGTATTGAACGGCACCTTCGGTGGCTGCCTTGACGATCTCAAAATTGGCCATCAGAAGATCGTCGCGAGTCATGCCGGGCTTGCGCGGGAAGCCGGCGGTGATGACGACGACATCGGAATTTGCCGTGGTGGTGTAATCGTTGGCGCCGGTGACGCTGACGTCATAGCCTTCGATGGGGCCGCTCTCAAGCAGGTCGAGCGCTTTGCCCTGAGGAACGCCCTCCATGATGTCGACCAGCACGACATCGGCCAATTCCTTGTTCGCGATCCGGAGGGCGCACGAAGCGCCTACATTTCCGGCTCCGACTACTGTTACCTTTTTACGCATTGCTTCCTTTTCGATTCAGGGGGTGAAACTATGAGTATATCCGTGGGCAAAGCGCCTTTTCATTTCAGCTACCATCCGGGCTACAACTTGAGGCTTGGAGATCATGTTTTTCCTTCAGTGAAATTCGAGCGAATCCGCGAAGAGTTGGAAAAGCGCGGGCTGCTGGGTCCGGGCAATCTGATGGAGCCGGTGCAAGCGACGCGGGAGCAGGTCATGCTGGTCCACACGCCGGAATGGACTTCGGCGCTGATGGATGGAACGATTCGCTATGAGCAAGTGATGAAGCTCGAGATTCCTTACTCGCGACCTATGGTGGAGGCGTTCCTGTATCACACTGGCGGGAGCATCGTGGCGGCTGAGGCTGCGTTGAGGGATGGCGCCGCATTCAATATCGGCGGCGGGTTCCATCATGCGTTTGCAGGCCACGGCGAGGGGTTCTGTGCGATTCACGATGTGGCGGTGGCGATCCGTGTGTTGCAGCGGTCAGGTAAGATCCGGACAGCCATGGTGGTCGATACCGACGTGCATCAAGGAAATGGAACGGCAGGTATTTTTGAAGGAGACGACACCGTGTTTACGCTGTCCATCCACCAGCGCGACAACTATCCCTACTTCAAGCAGACCAGCGATCTTGATATTGAACTGGAAGATGACGCCTCGGACGAAGATTATCTGGCGGCGCTGTCTGAATCCTTGAATGAGGCTTTTGCGCGGATGAAGCCGGACCTGCTGGCCTACGTGGCGGGGAGCGATCCCTACCGAGAGGACAAATTGGGGGGCTTGCGGCTGACCAAGGCAGGGATGATGGAGAGGGACCTGATGGTGTTGCAGGCCGCGCGGGCGCGGGGGATTCCAGTGTTTGTCACCTTGGCTGGGGGCTATGCGATGAAATTCGAGGACACCGTGGAATTGCACGCCAACACCGCATTGGCACTAGCGAATACCATGGGAGTATGAAAGCGCTTCTGTTTTTGCTGTTGTTGGCTCAGCCGGACAAAAGGGCTTTGAATCCGTTCCCTGCGGACATTGACGCCGCGAAGGAAGCCCGGCGGAGCGAGACGCAGGTGCTGGCAAATGAAGTGTTGCGGGTGATGGAAGTGAAGATCCCCAAGGGAGTCAAAGAACTGCACTTTGCTGCGGAACGCACAGGCTTCTTTGTGATCGGTGGATCGAGAGTGATATGGCAGACAGGGCCGGTGGTCTTGCGCGGCGACGCATTGCATGTGGAGTTCATGAAGAAGATGGAGGCGCGTCCGGCCGCCGCAAAGGAAGATCTGATGTTTGAAAATTCCCTGATTCGAGTGAGGCATCAGGGGCGTGGCGAAGGCGGCGAACTCAGGTGGCTGGCAAACGAACGGGTGCTGTTGATAAAGCAGGGGCCACATCGGATGAGGGTGGAGCTGAAGTTTTGAAGCTGAATTGACACAGCGATTGGCCTTTGGGACCATAGAAGAACTGCTGGTTTTATGCGGATGTGGCGGAATTGGCAGACGCACTAGTTTCAGGTACTAGCGGGAGCAATCCCGTGGAGGTTCAAGTCCTCTCATCCGCACCAATAGAATCAATAGCTTACGGTATTTCCCACCGCCTAGTTAACCCCCTTGGAAGTGTCTTGTGTGCGGATAGTGTGCGGATTTTGGTTTTGTGTGCCAAATGCGTCGATTTCGGCCCCATTCCTTGATTGGCATTCCTGATCGGCAAGGTAGCCGCTCAGCTTACCGATAGCGGTTCTCAGGTCTGCCTCGGAAACAATGTGATAGCGGTCGAACACGGCCCGCGTCTTGTGTCCGCTGATCGCCATGGCGACCTTTTCCGGTACGCCGCCCCGCAATAGGTTGCGGACGGCGCTACGGCGAAGATCGTGAAACAAGAGTTTCGGTTTGCCCTTGTCATCGACCAGCCCCGCGCGTGTTGCGCCTTCTTTCCATCCGCCACGGAAGTCCATAAAAGGCATTCCCCGGTAATGGAACACGAATTCGCATTCGGGATAGTCGAGCTTGGTTTTCTCCCGCTGCATCTTCAGGCACTCCCAGAGATCCGGAGAGAGTGGAACAATTCGGGCCTCTCCGCTCTTGGTGGTTCCAGCCTCAAGCCGGAGCACGCCGTTCTTCAGGTCAACCTGACTCCAACGCATCGAGACGATTTCACCGCGCCGTAAGCCGGTCCAATAGCCCATCACGAGAACAGGCTTCAGGTGATCCGGCAAAGCTTTCAGCATGGCCGAATAGTGTTCATGCTCAAAGAAGCCGGTGCGGGTGTTGTTTTCCTTGAACAGCTTGATTCGCGGGATGCGCTCCACTTTGCGGGGTTCACATTGATAGCCCAAAGAGAAGGCACGCCGCAACATTGTCAACTCCCGGTTGACCGTTGCCGGTGCAGCGCCATCCTTCAAGCGGGTGTCGGCATACTGCTCGACAGAAGTACTGTTGAGCTTGGACGCGTGAAGCCGCCCGAATGCCGGTCTAAGATACCGTTCAACCTTCAGCTTGACGGCCTCCACGACGCGCCCATTCAGGGAATAGTCTCGAATGAGATCATCCAGCAGTTCGGCAACCAGTAGCCGTTCGTTCTTCAGGATCGACGGCCCCAGGCTACGGGTTCGCAACATCTCAGCCAGCGCCAGTTCTGCATCACGCTTGACGCCCTTCACGGTCTTGTTTTGGTAGCGCCGCTTGCCGGTTTCGTCGGTGCCCAGGTAGACACGAACACACCATTTGCGCTCACCGCGCTTTACGATTTGACCAGCCATCTATGCGGCCCCCACTGGTTGCGGCTCGGCGACAATTGCCATTTCTGCCGGTGCGTTTGGTTTCCGATACAAGACGGTCACTTCGCCATTCGAATCGATGGCTAAGGCGTCGCCGTTGCGGACGGCCTCAGCGGCCTTC
>Ga0163144_10012820_pt1 | contig 17558 bp, 12 predicted proteins | sample OliLak19BULKMAT1_FD_123175 | JGI IMG/M metagenome (GOLD analysis project Ga0163144, IMG submission 123175) | Freshwater microbial mat bacterial communities from Lake Vanda, McMurdo Dry Valleys, Antarctica - Oligotrophic Lake LV.19.BULKMAT1 | ecosystem: Environmental > Aquatic > Freshwater >...
ACCTTCCGGTCGCTCGCGAGGGCGATCATCCGCGAAGCGGCTTCCCGCATCCGCTCGAGGCACATCTTCGAGAGGTAATTGAAGCTGTCCTCGAAGATCACGAGAGTGCCCGGTCTTTCGCGGTCCATGATCTCCGCGCAGTCCTCGGGCGACGTGCCCAGCATGGCATCGAAGAATGCCACCTCGAAACCCCGCGCGCGCAGCACCGCCGCGCAGATCAGGGAACCAAGAGGAGGCACAGGCTTCCCCGCATCCCTTAGCTTGGGATCGAAGTTCAGGAAATAGGACTGGGCCACCAGAACACGTCTGGCACCCATGGGTCGGAACTCTGGCATGTTTGTCCGGTATCAGCCTAAGCGCCCCCCCCCGTCGGGAGGCCCCTTTGCTACTTCTTACCGCAGGTCGTATCCCCAATGCCCGAGGAGCACCGTCTGGTGCCGTCGGAGAACGTGGAACAAAAGAAGCCCGCGCGACAGTCGGCGTCGCCCGAACACGTGCCGCACTCTTCGGTCGAGGCGCAGGAGGAGAGGCCCCCGATCAAGAACGCGGCGAGAAGGGCCAGAATGCGTCTGGAACTCATCCGAAATGAAGACTTCATGATGGAGGATTCTGGCAGGACTTCACGATCTGAGAGAATCGGCGGATTGTAATGAGCGACGCCAACGACTGGAAGACCACCCTGAACCTGCCGCAGACCGCTTTTCCGATGAAGGCGAATCTGCCGGATTCGGAACCTAAGCGGCTTGCCGCCTGGAAAGCCCGAAATCTATACGCCCGGGTACGCGAGGCCCGCAAGGGCAAACCTCAGTGGATCCTTCACGATGGCCCGCCGTATGCGAACGGTCACATCCACCTCGGCCACATCGTCAACAAAACGCTTAAGGACCTGTCCCTGAAGCGCAGTTCCATGCTCGGCTTTGATGCGCCTTTCACCCCGGTCTGGGATTGCCATGGTCTGCCCATCGAGTTGCAGGTCGACAAGAGCCTGGGTTCGAAAAAGAACGAGCTTTCGCCGGTGGCCTTCCGAAACGCCTGCCAGGCGCATGCCCAGAAATTCGTGGGGATCCAGAGCGAGGAATTCGAGCGCCTGGGCGTATCCGCTGAGTGGACTCACCCCTACTTCACGATGGCAAAGTCGTACCAGGCGACGATCGTGCGTACGCTCGCGAAGTTCGTCGAGCGTGATCTCGTCTATAAGGCGCGCAAAGCGGTCCACTGGTGCCTCTCGTGCAAAACCGCACTCGCCGAAGCGGAGATTGAGTACGAGGAGGATCACATCTCTCCGTCCATCGACGTAGGTTTCCCGCTGAGTGCGGGGGGCGTGGCGGCCCTCGCGGCCCGGGTCCCTGGCGTCGCGGGAAGGAACGTCCACGCCATCACCTGGACCACCACTCCCTGGACTCTTCCCGCCAACCGCGGTCTCGCCTTTAACCCTGAACTCGAGTACGGCTTCTATGAAGAAACGCCGGGCGGGCCGATCGCCATCATCGCCACCGGCCTCAAGGAAGCCACCTCGTCACGCTCTCGGACGGTGGCGGCGTTGAGCCTGGGCGACCCCATCGCCACCATCAAAGGCGATGCCTTCGAAGGACTCGACTTCCGCCATCCGTGGATCGATCGGACGTCGCCCGGCGTCCTCGCCGACTACGTGACTCTCGATGCGGGCACCGGGATTGTCCACACCGCCCCCGGGCACGGCGCCGACGACTACGACACCGGCGTCAAATACGGTCTCGAAGTTGATTGCCCGGTAACCGACCGCGGCTTCTTCACCGCGGATATTGAACACTTCGCGGGCTTGAAGATCTGGGACGCCAATCCGAAGATCACCGAATTCCTCCGTGAACGCGGACGCCTCGTCTCCACCGTCCCTTACCGCCATTCCTATCCGATCTGCTGGCGCTGTAAGAACGCCGTCATCTTCCGGGCCACCGCGCAATGGTTCATCGCCATGGACCGCCGCGGGTTTCGCGAGAAGGCCCTGTCGGAGATCAAAGCCACCCGGTGGATCCCCGGCTGGGGCGAAGACCGCATCCGTAACATGATTGCGGCACGGCCCGACTGGTGCATCTCTCGCCAGCGCCTGTGGGGCGTACCGATCCCCGCCGTCTATTGCGTGGCCTGCGAAGAACCGCATCTGGAAGCCGCGATCCTGGCCCTCGTGGCCGGTAGATTCGATGAAGAGGGTGCCGACGCCTGGTTCGCCCGGGACGTGGCCGACTTTCTGCCGGAAGGCTTCAAGTGCCGCAAGTGCGCGGGGGTCAGTTTCCGCCGCGAGAACGACATCCTGGACGTCTGGTTCGACTCCGGTTCCTTGCACGCGGCCCTCGAAGCCCATCCCGACCGGAAGGTGTCCGCGGTGGCTGATCTGTACCTTGAAGGATCGGACCAGCACCGGGGTTGGTTCCACTCCTCGCTTCTGGTCAGCGTCGGGACCCGGGATCACGCCCCGTTCAAGGCGGTTCTCACCCACGGCTTCACCATGGACGGTGAAGGCCGCAAGATGTCGAAGAGTCTCGGCAACACGGTCGAGGCCGACAAAGCCATCAAGCAGTACGGCGCCGACGTTCTTCGCCTCTGGGTGTCGATGGTCGACTTCCGCGAGGACATGCGCATCTCCGACGAGTTGCTGAAGCGCGTGGCCGAGGCTTACCGCAAGGTCCGCAACACCTGCCGTTTCCTGCTTTCGAATCTCTTCGACTTCGATCCCCGCGCCGGTCATCAAATCACCGAGCCGCTCGATCAGTACGCCCTCGCGGTTCACCTCGATTTCGAGGCGCGGATCCGTCGGGCCTATGAGGATCATGACTACCACGCTCTGAGCACGCTGCTCGTACACTACTGCACGGTCGAACTGTCCGCGTTCTACATGGATGTGCTCAAAGACCGGCTCTACTGCGACGCCGCCAATGGCCCACGAAGACGGTCTGCGCAGGCCGCCATGTTCCGAATTGCCGATGGTCTCGCCCGGTACATGGCGCCGCTGCTGGTTTTCACCGGCGATGAAATCTACGAGTCGCTCCACAAGTCGGAGCCTGGGACCGTGCACGAGGGCCAGTTCCCAACACCCGAATCACCCGACGCCGCGATTTTGGAGACCTGGAAGCCTCTGCTCGCGGCGAGAGAGACGGTACTGAAAGCGCTCGAAACCGCGCGTGCTTCGAAGATGATCGCCTCCTCCCTCGAAGCAAGCCTGGTAATCCGCGGGTCGGCGACCGCTCTCGCCCCGCTGCGTGGGCACGACGCTCTCCCGGGGCCCTTCCCGGGCAATCTCGCGAACCTCTTTATCGTGAGCGTCGTCGCCCTCGAAGAGTCCGCGCACCCCGATATCCAGGTCGAAGTGGTGCGGGCCGCAGGTGCGAAGTGTTCGCGGTGCTGGACCTACTCCACCGCCGGACGCACCGCGGGCGAGGGAGACTCACGGGCGCTCTGTCCGCGCTGCGCCGCGGTGGTCCAGGCGGGACGAAGCTGATGAAGGCCCTTCTCATCCCCGCATCGATCGTCATCCTGGATCAGGTGACGAAGTGGATGGTCATCAGCCGGCTTCCCCTATACGAAGACGTACCGATCATCTCCGGTCTCCTGAGCCTTCAGCACGTACGCAACTCCGGTGCCGTTTTCGGATTCCTCTCCGGAGCCGACATCCCCTTCAAGCCGTATCTTTTTGCGCTTCTCAGCAGTCTGGCGCTTTTCGCCCTCGCCTACTACGCCCGGACCATCCCGCCCGAGGAGCGACTCCCGCGCCTGGCCCTCAGTCTGGTGATCGGCGGCGCCATCGGAAACCTGATCGATCGTCTACGCTTCGGGTACGTGGTGGATTTCGTCAAGATGTACTGGGACACCCACGTATGGCCCAACTACAACGTGGCCGATTCGGCGATCAGCGTCGGTCTCGTCCTGCTGATCATCGACTCCTTCCGCCCTCGCCACCGCGAATCCGCCCCCGCCCCTTCCCCAAACGCGTCGCCCACCGGCCTTTGAGCCTCGGCCGCAAACACTGACGTCAGGCAGACTCCCCCCCATGTTCCCGAAACTCTTCACCATCCCCGCATTCGAGCTGTCCGGGCGCAGCTTCGGTCCGTTCTCGCTGCACATGTATGGCGTGCTGCTGGTAGCGGCACTGCTTTCGGCCTTGTGGCTCGCCGGCCGGCTGGCCAAGCGACAGAATCTCGACCCGCAAAAGGTCCAGGACCTCGGCATCGCCTCGATCATCGCCGGGCTCATTGGCGCCAAGCTCCTCCTGGTCATCATCGACTTCGAGCAGTACCGCCTCAGTCCCCGGGCCCTCCTTGATGTCCTCCAGAGCGGCGGGGTCTTCTACGGAGGCCTGCTCGGCGCCTTCCCGGTCGCATGGTGGTACATCCGAAAGCACGGCCTGCCCCTCTTCGCCACCCTCGACGTTCTGGCCCCCGCGGTGGCCCTGGGACAAGCCGTGGGCCGCCTCGGGTGTTTTGCCGCCGGGTGCTGCTTCGGCGCCCCGTCAACCGCAGCCTGGTCCGTGATGTTCCACAGTGAAGACGCCCACGCCCTGGTCGGCGTTCCGCTCGGGATTCCCCTCCACCCCTCGCAACTCTACGAGTCCTTTGCCACTTTCCTCCTCCTGTTCGTCCTGCTCGCGGTTCTGAAAAAGCGGAAGTTCGAAGGCCAGGTGGCCGCCCTCTATTTCGTGGCCTACGCGGCCCTGCGTTTCGTCCTCGAGTTCTTCCGCGGAGACGTGGCCCGCGGCACGGTGTTCGGCGGAGCTTTGAGCACGTCGCAGTTCATCGCGCTGGTGGTGGTCTTCCTCACTCTGGCCGCACTTCCGATCATTGCCAAGCGCAAGCCCGAATCCATCTGATCCTGCCTCGGCGACCCGAAGGATCGAGGTGGACGACCACCTTGCAGGCCAGCGCCTCGACAAAGCGCTGGCCGAGGCCTTCCTTGACCTCTCCCGCTCTCGCCTCGCCGGTCTGGTAGGAGCGGGGGCGGTTCTACTGAACGGATCTCCGGCCAAAGCCTCTTCCCGCCTTCGTGCGGGAGACCGGGTCGAGCTGAATGTCCCCGACGCCGTGCCCTCGACGCTGCTCCCTGAAAAGGGAGACCTGCGCATTGTGTTCGAAGACGCCTCCCTTCTCGTGGTCTCGAAGCCCGCCGGCGTAGTGGTCCACCCCGGCGCCGGGGTCTCGAAGGGAACCCTGGCCGCCGCCCTCCTCGACCACTGCGGGACCCTCTCTCAGATTGGTGGTGTGACCCGGCCTGGCATCGTGCATCGCCTCGACCGGGGAACCTCTGGACTGATGGTCGTGGCCAAGAACGACCAGGCTCACCAGTCCCTCTCCGCGCAATTCCAGGGTCGGACCGTGACCAAGGTTTACCTGGCGATCTGCCTGGGAACGCCTCGGCCGGCTCGGGGAGCAGTGCATCTCCCGATCGGCCGGGATCCGCGTAACCGGCAGCGCATGGCCGTGGTGAAAGGCGGCCGCGCCGCGCACACTGACTATGAGGTGACGGAGGTCCTCCAGGGTGCGAGCATCCTCCGCCTCACTCTCCACACCGGCCGGACCCATCAGATCCGCGTACACCTGGCCGCACTCAACTGTCCCCTCGCCGGTGACCCCACGTATGGGGCTTCCGCGATGGCGCCAAGGATGCCCCCGGAGGTGCGCGCGGCGGTCTCCGATTTTCCGAGGCCCGCTTTGCACGCGCATATTCTGGGGTTCACCCATCCCCTCACTGGCCGGGCCCTTCGATTCGAAGAGCCCTGGCCCGAGGACCTCAACCAACTAAGCACCCTTCTCCGGAACCACGGGCAGTGAAGCTGCAAGGGAGAGAACCGCAAATGAAAACCGTCTATCGGGGACCCGTCTTCTCAATTCAAAGCGGACAGATGGATGAACCGGGAGGAGTGCGCGCTCGTCGGGACATCATCCGGCACTCGGGCTCGGTGGCGATTCTTCCGGTTCACGAGAATGGCCGGGTCACTCTGGTCCGGCAATACCGATGCGCGTTCGCGAAACGGCTCATTGAACTGCCCGCCGGACGGATCGACGGAGGAGAGACGCCGCTCCAGGCTGCCCGCCGCGAACTGCGCGAGGAAGTGGGCCTGGGTGCCCGGAAGTGGGAGAGGCTGCTGAAGCTGATCCCGAGTCCCGGCTTCTGCGACGAGACGGTCACGATCTACCGGGCGACCGGCCTATTCGAGAGCCGCGGGGAACCCGATCCCGATGAACGGATCGAGATACTCACGCTCTCTCCAGAAGATGCCCTGAAAAAGCTTCGCCGAGCGGGTATGGAGGACGCGAAGACGGTGGTTGCGTTGCATCTGGAGCAACAGCGACGTGTGAGCTAAATCGCCTGCTCCATGATGATGATGTGCTTGACGCTCGTCCACGGCAGAAAGACCTGAGAAACGGCGGTTTCGATGGTGCCGCCACTGTCCGCCACGGCTCGCTCAACTTCAAAGGCGATGCCGACATTATCGGAATGCAGTACGCGACAGTTCTCCCATGCCGCGGAGGTGGCCACGATCTGCTTGAGTACGACTCCGACTCCGAGCGCGGCCATATCGATCTCCTTCTGATTCCTTCGTGAGCGGCCCAAACCGGGGCGACGCCAAGGCGGCCACGGGGGCCGCCCTAATCGTAATACTCGAGCCCAAGGTGGGTGATGAGATCTTCACCCCTCAGGTGCCGCAGAGTGTTCTTGAGCTTCATCAACTGAATGAACAGATCGTGTTCGGGGTACAGACCGGGAGCGGTCTGGGGGCTCTTGAAGTAGAACGAGAGCCATTCCTGGATCCCGCTCATCTCCGCGCGCTTCGCGAGGTCGAAGAAGAGCGCCAGATCGAGGACCAGGGGGGCGGCGAGGATGGAGTCGCGGCACAGGAAATCGACTTTGATCTGCATGGGATAGCCCATCCAGCCGAAGATGTCGATGTTGTCCCAGCCCTCTTTGTTATCGCCGCGGGGCGGGTAGTAGTTGATCCGCACCACATGGTGGATCTTCCCGTACAGGTCGGGATAGAGGTGGGGCTGGAGAATTTCCTCCAGAACGCTCAGCTTGCTGACTTCCTTCGTCTTGAACGACTCGGGATCCTCGAGGACTTCACCATCGCGGTTTCCCAGGATGTTGGTGGAGAACCATCCGTCCATGCCGAGGAGGCGCGCCTTGAAGCCGGGCGCGAGGATCGTCTTCATCAGGGTCTGGCCGGTCTTGAAATCTTTGCCGCCGATGGGCGTGCCGGTCTTCTTGGCGAGGTCGATGAGCGCCGGGAAATCGGCCGACAAGTTAGGAGCGCCGTTCGCGTAGGGAATACCCATTTTGATCGCCGCGTAGGCGTAGACCATCGACGGAGCGATATCGGGGTCCGAGTCCGCAAGGCCCTGCTCAAACGCTTCAATGGTCTGATGGACCGCGGTTTCCTTCTTGTAGATCTCCGTCGAGCCGCACCACACCATGACGAGACGAGCAAGACCCTTTTCCTTGCGGAACGACTCGATGTCCGCCATCACCTGCTCGGCCAGATCCATCTTGGACTTGCCGGTCTTGACGTGAGTGGCCTGCAGTTTCTTGACGTAGTTCTGATCGAAAACCGCGGGCCAGGGGGCCACGGTCTCGAGAAACGGCTTCAGGGCCTGAAGGTGCTCGTAGTGGAGAACTCCTGCCTTCTTGGCCGCGACGTAGGCGTTATCCGGAAAACAGTCCCACCCGGCGAACTCGATGTCCTTGAGGTCGGTCAGAGGCACAAAGTCTCGAACCAGGGGAGAACGGTTCTCGGTGCGCTTGCCGAGGCGAATCGTGCCGGTTTGAGTCACGCTGCCCACCGGCTTCACGAGACCCATGCGGATGGCCTCGACGCCGGCGATGAAGGTGGTAGCCACGGCACCCATACCGGGGAGTAGAACTCCGAGTTTTCCCTGCGCGGGAGCGATCGCCCTGCCTTTGCCTGAAGACATCTAAACAAACACCTTGAAATCGTTCGGGAAACGACGCCGTCGCGCCAAGGCCCAAGCCGCCGAGCATCGCTTCGTTGAGGCTTTACTTTAACACGCGGCTCTCGGCCCCGATCCGTTGCCCCGCCGATGGCCGGTGGTGCGTTTCGACCAGATCTGGGGCGGCCAGATCTCAGGCCCCCAGGGTTCAGGCAATCTGCTGCTGGGCGGCGACAGGCAAAGCGGCTTCGAGGCCTTGAATGAATTCGAGGGCCGCATCCATCAGTTGTGGATTGCGCTGCGGGCCGACAAAACGCCCCTCGGCCCGGTCGAAGTTCAGCATTCCCGAGCGGACGATCTTCGCCGGCGTGGTGAAACGGAATAGCACCACCACCCGCCCTTGCTGGGGTAGACCGCCTTCGAGAAGACTGAATGTGAAATCGAACATTGAATGAAACGCTGCCTGCCTTCAAAAACCCCGTCCGGAACGCCCGGTCCGGCCCGAAACCAACTCACGCCGCGCCAAAGGGGGCTTTGAGGGACGCGAAGCCTAGTGAGCCCTTCAAAAGGCTGTCAACCCTTAGGCCAGTGGGCTTTTCCGGCCTTGCTCGCGCCTCACCCTCATTCCGACCGCGCTGCGGGCGGGGAAGAAATTCCGAGATTTTTTCCGGCTGCCGAAACCCTTTATATAGTTTCTTGAGCGCTAGTACGGGAGGCCGTTTCTGCGGGCTCTTCGTCAGGCGAAGCCCTGGGGGACCGGGCAATCCCGCAGACCGCTGCGGTCACGGGTTTGCCGCGGCTTCGTCACCTCGCCGTCACGCCAGGGCGGAGCCCAGGACGCGCGCGAGATCCTTCACGGCCACGCCCTTCCGGCGGGCGTAGTCGTCGGCCTGGTCGTCCCCGATCGGCCCCACGGTGAAGTACCGGGATTGAGGGTGGGAGAAGATAAGTCCGGAGACCGCACTGCCCGGGAACATGGCAAAGCTGGAGGTCAGCGTGATACCGGTTTTGGCGGTTCCGCCCAGCAGGTCGAGGAGGGTCGACTTCTCCGAGTGATCCGGCTGTGCTGGATATCCGGGAGCCGGACGGATGCCCTGGTATCGCTCGCGAACCAGGTCTTCGATCTTCAGGTCGGCATCAATCCCCCACAAGCGTCGGGCCTCCCGGTGGACCCATTCGGCCGCCGCCTCGGCCAGGCGGTCGGCCAGCGTCTTGGCGAGGATCGAGTGATAGTCGTCGTGGTCCTTCTCGAAACGCGCCACCATCTCGTCGAGGCCCGCGGTGACCGCCACCGCGAACGCGCCAATGGAATCGGCCACACCGGTTTCGATCGGCGCGATCAGATCGGACAGAGCCACATAGGGCTCGTCAACCGACTTCTTGGACTGCTGCCTCAGAGTGTGCAGTTCCACGGTTCCGTCCGTGGTCTGCACTTCGATGTCGTCATGATGGGTGGACGCCGCCTTGAACAGCCCCAGACTCGCCTGGACCCGCAGCGCCCCGGGAGCCGACATCGCGTGGAGCATGGCCTGTCCGTCCGCGAAAACCTCCTTCGCCTTTTCCCCCCACTTGGGATGTTCGAAGATCTTCGGGTAGGTCCCCACCAGTTCCCACGCCGCAAAGAAGGGCGACCAGTCGATAAGGGGCGCCAGATCGGCCACCGGAACATCCTGGTGTTTCACACCGATGAAGGAGGGAACCGGCGGAACGTAGGTCTTCCAATCCGTTTCGAGTTTTTTAGCGCGCGCCCCGGAAAGCGGCACCAGAACTCTCTGCGACAGCTTCTTCGCGTAGTCCGCGCGCAGGCGCTCCTGGTCCTGGAGCAGCTCCTTTACGAAGGCGGGGCGGGCCTCCGACTTGAGATTCGTGAGCACGCCCACGGCGCGCGAGGCGTCAAGGACGTGGACCACCGGGTGATCGAAGGCGGGCGCGATCTTGACCGCAGTGTGAGCCTTCGAGGTCGTGGCTCCCCCGATCAACAGAGGAATCGTGAACTTGAGCCGCTTCATCTCGGAAGCCACATAGACCATCTCATCCAGGGACGGCGTAATGAGGCCGGAGAGGCCCACAATATCGACGTTCTTCTCGCGGGCGATCCGCAGGATCTCGTCGCACTGGACCATCACGCCCAGATCGATGATCTCGTAGCCGTTGCAGGCGAGAACCACCCCCACGATGTTCTTGCCGATGTCGTGGACGTCCCCTTTGACGGTCGCGAGCAGAACTTTTCCTGCGGCCGAACTCGTGGCCTTCTCGGCCTCGAGATAGGGCTGGAGGAAGGCCACCGCCTTCTTCATCACGCGCGCGCTCTTCACGACCTGGGGCAAGAACATCTTGCCGGACCCGAAGAGGTCGCCGACCACACTCATCGCGTCCATGAGCGGGCCCTCGATGACCCGCAACGGCTTGACGTACTTCGTGAGCGCTTCGGCCACGTCGGCTTCGATGTGATCGGCGTTACCCGCGACCAGAGCGTGCTGAAGGCGCCCCTCAAGAGGCAGGCTCCTCCAGGTCTGCGCCGCGATCTTCTTGGCCTCGCCGCCCGCACTCATGTTCGAAGCGAAGTTCAGCAGCCGTTCCGTCGAGTCGGGCCGGCGGTTCAGAAGAACGTCTTCCACCAGGTCCCGCAGTTCGCGTTCGATCTCCTCGTAGACGCCGAGCTGTCCGGCGTTGACGATTCCCATATCGAGGCCCGCCTTCACCGCGTGATACAGGAAGGCGGTGTGCATCGCCTCGCGCACCGCGTTCTGGCCACGGAAGGCGAAGGAGACGTTGCTGATTCCCCCGCTCACTTTGGCGTGGGGGCAGCGCTCCTTGATCAGACGGGTCGCTTCGATGAAGGAGACCACGTAGTTGGCGTGCTCCTCGATGCCGGTACCCACGGTGAGCACGTTGGGATCGAAAATGATGTCCTCAGGCGGGAATCCGATTTCCTCGGTCAGGATGCGGTACGCACGTTCGGCGATCGCCACCCGGCGCTCCGTATTATCGGCCTGTCCCTGTTCGTCAAAAGCCATGACGATGACCGCGGCCCCGTAACGGCGCACGAGCCTCGCCTGCTTGAGGAAGCTCTCTTCGCCTTCCTTAAGGGAGATAGAGTTCACCACTCCCTTGCCCTGAAGGCATTGCAGTCCGGCTTCAATGACCGACCACTTTGAGGAGTCGATCATGATGGGCACCCGCGCCACATCCGGCTCGCTGGCCAGAAGGTTCAGGAAGTCCCGCATGGTCCCTTCGGAATCGAGCATGCCTTCATCGAAGTTGACGTCGATGATCTGCGCTCCGCTCTCGGCCTGCTGCCGGGCGATGCGCACTCCTTCGTCGAGCTTCCCTTCAAGGACCAGTTTGGCAAACTTGGGCGAACCGGTCACGTTCGTTCGCTCGCCCACATTGACGAAGTTCGATTCGGGGCGGACGGTCACCGCCTCCAGCCCGGAGAGGCGCAGCAGCGGCGTCTTCGCGGGCGGCACTCGGGGGACGACACCCTCACTCAGCTTCCGCAAGGCCTGAATGTGCTCGGGCGTGGTTCCGCAGCAGCCACCCACGATGTTCAGCCAGCCGCCGCGCACGAAGTCGGTGAGGGCCACGGCCATGGATTCCGGCGTCTCATCGAAGCCTCCGAACGCGTTCGGAAGGCCCGCGTTCGGGTAGCAGCTCGTCCGCACCCAGGCGATTCGGGCCAGCTCCTCCATGAAAGGCCGCATCTGGGTGGCCCCGAGCGCGCAGTTGATGCCCACCGAGAAGAGCGGAAAGTGCGAGACCGAGTTCCAGAAAGCCTCGATGGTCTGGCCGGACAAAGTGCGCCCACTCTGATCGGTGATCGTCACCGACAGCAGAACCGGAACGCGGGCGCCGCGTTCCTCGAACACCTCCTCGATGGCGAAGAGCGCCCCCTTGGCGTTGAGCGTATCGAACACGGTTTCGACGAGCAAAAGATCCGACCCGCCATCGAGAAGACCTCGCACCTGATCGCGATAGGCGAGCTTCACATCGTTGAAGGTGACATCGCGGGCGCCGGGATTGTCGACCTCGCGCGACATCGAGGTGGTCCGGTTCATCGGTCCGATGCAGCCCGCCACGAACTTCGGTCCAACCCCACCGTCCAGGTAGTAGGAATCGATCGCGGCCCGAACCCTCTTGGCCCCTTCAACGTTGAGTTCGTAGCTGAGCGCCTCCAGCCCGTAGTCGGCCTGGGAAATGGCCTGGGCGGAGAAGGTGTTTGTTTCGATCAGGTCCGCCCCGGCATCGAGATAGGCGCGGTGGATCTTCTCCACGATGTCCGGCCGGGTAAGGACGAGGAGGTCGCTGTTGCCCTTGAAGAGCTTCGTGGCATCCTTGAACCGAACCCCCCGGAAGTCCTCTTCGGTGAGGTTCTCGCGTTGCAGCATGGTTCCCATGGCCCCATCGATGATGGCGATCCGCTGGGCGCACAGTTCTTCGAGGGTGGTCGCATGTTTCATGACGTACGCGAGTCTATTATTCCAGCCGTTCATCCGGTTAGGCGGATGGATAGAGCACTCCGCGCGGTCTCCGCGAGTGCGCCACCAGAGGCGTCCGGGACCGCCGGATTCGGGGGCGCTCGATCAAAGGCGGCAGGGGCGATATCGTAGATGCAGATCCCTGATCCGTCCGCGGCTTTCGCGCCCTGAATTCCCTACGAAACTCCCACGAAGCCCGCCATGAAAACCAACGATCGAATGACCGCGGTCTGGCCTGGACGGCCGTACCCACGCGGCGCCACGTGGGATGGTCAGGGCGTCAACTTCGCCCTTTTTTCGGAACACGCGGAGAGAGTCGAACTGTGTCTTTTCAATCCGAGCGGCCGACGCGAGGGTCAGCGCATTGAGCTGCGCGAACGCACCGACCATGTCTGGCACTGCTACCTCCCGGAAGCCCGCCCCGGCCTCGTCTACGGCTACCGGGTTCACGGCCCCTACAAGCCGGAGGATGGCCATCGTTTCAACCCCCACAAGCTCCTGGTGGACCCCTACGCTAAGGATCTGGTTGGACCCCTGCGATGGGGAGACGCTCTTTACGGGTACACCATCGGCAACAAACGTGAGGACCTCTCCCTCGACCGGCGGGACAGCGCGCCGCTGATTCCCAAAGGCCGCGTTTTGGAGCCCGCGTTCACCTGGGGCGACGACCAACGGCCGTCGGTGCCGTGGCCGGACATGGTCATTTACGAGCTCCATCTTCGCGGTTTCACCATGACCCATCCCGAGGTGCCCGAGCACCTCCGAGGAACCAGTGCGGCACTAGGCTCCACACCGGTCATCGACTACCTGAAGCGGCTGGGTGTCACCACGATCGAACTCCTGCCGGTGCACAGCTTCATGAACGACCGGGCCCTCGCAAGCCAGGGCCTGCACAACTACTGGGGCTACAACACCCTCGGATACTTCTCCCCGGAAACCCGCTATCGCGCCTCCGGCAAGGTCAATGAATTCAAGACCATGGTGAAGACCCTGCACAAAGCGGGCATCGAAGTGATCCTCGACGTGGTGTACAACCACACCTGCGAAGGCAATCAACTCGGGCCGACCGTTTCACTACGCGGCATAGACAACTCCTCCTACTACATCCTCGATCCTGAGAATCGGCGGTACTACAAGGACTACACGGGATGTGGCAATACCGTAAACCTCGAACACCCGCGGAGTCTGCAACTGGTCATGGACTCTCTGCGCTACTGGGTCGAGGACATGCACGTCGACGGCTTCCGCTTCGACCTCGCCTCTGCACTCGCCCGCGAGTCGGGCAAAGTCGAAAACCTCGGCGGCTTCTTCGACGCCATCCTGCAGGACCCGACCCTGAACCAGGTGAAGCTCATCGCCGAGCCTTGGGACCTGGGTCAAGGGGGGTATCAGGTTGGCAACTTCCCGCTCGGCTGGGCGGAGTGGAACGACCGGTATCGCGACGGGATGCGCGGATTCTGGAAGGGAGATTCGGGGCTTGCGGGTGAGGTGGCGCGTCGCCTCACCGGTTCCCAGGACCTGTACGGTTGGTCCGGGAAGCGGCCCTACGCGAGTATTAACTTCGTCACCGCTCACGACGGATTCACCCTTCAAGACCTCGTCTCTTACAACGAGAAACACAACGCTAAAAACGGTGAAGGGAATCGCGACGGGCATAATCACAACGTTTCCTGGAATTGTGGGGTGGAAGGTCCGACCGACGACCCCGCCATCGTGGCCTTGCGGGAGCGCCAGAAGCGCAACCTGCTCGCGACCCTCCTGCTCTCGCAGGGCGTTCCGATGCTGCTCGCGGGCGACGAGCGAAGCCACACCCAGCTCGGGAACAACAACGCCTACTGCCAGGACAACGCTCTCGGCTGGATCGACTGGACGGCGAGCGAAGAACGTGAGGCTCTGACCACTTTCGTCCAGCGTCTCATCCGCCTGCGGCGCGCCCACGCCTCCTTCAGAAGGCGGAAGTTTTTCGAGGGCCAGCCGATGAGGAGCGACACCCTCAAGGACGTGGCGTGGTTTCGCACGGACGGGATGGAGATGACCCCTTCTGACTGGCATGATCCGCAGGCGCGCTGCCTGGGCATGCTGGTGTCGGGCGGCGGGATCTCCGAGACGGGCCCTCGCGGCGAGATCCTCTGGGATGACGACTTTCTTCTTCTGTTGAACAGCGATGAGTTGGACATTGCCTTCGTCCTGCCGAGCCCTACCGCTGCGGAGTGGGGACTGCTCATCGACACGGACTCCGACGTGACCCCGATCGAACGCGAAGGGCGGTTTGTGCCCGTGGCCCCGATCGACCCGCAGACTACCTATCCACTGAAATCGCGCTCGTTCGCCCTGTTAAGCCGGAGCCATGGTCTTTCCGAAAGTCCCAGGGCCGCGAATGTCTGAGTACGTTGCGGAGGAGCAGGAAGCCACGGCTATCCGGGAGTTGTGTGTCCATTTCGGGATCCACACCTCCTACTACGACGTCGCCGGACAATACTGCGAGGTGAGCCGCGACGCCCTGATTTCCCTGCTGGCGGAGTTTGGAGTTTCGATCGACGGGGGCCGAGGGGCCGCCGATACGTTGACCGCACTTCGCCGGGGGTTGTGGGATTCCCCCCTTCCGCCCGTCGTGGCGATCGCGGCATCACGATCCGACTGGAGCGTTCGCCTGCGCCTGCCCGCGCCCCAGTACGAGGTGAAGTTCCGGCTCACCGAGGCGGGTGGATCGATTCACGAAGGCGGTGCCGACGCCCATGCTCAACCAGAACTCACCCGGGTCGACATCGATGGCCTCGCCTGGGTGGAACGAAACATCCCGATCGGCGTGTCTCTGCCGCCGGGGTACCACGAGCTCCGCGTCGAAGGGATGGAAGGCCATGCCCTCGTAGTGAGTGCGCCGGCGCGTTGTCACCGGCCGAATGCGGCAAAGGACGGGCGGCGCCTTTGGGGGGCCGCGGTTCAGCTGTACTCGCTCCGTTCGGAGAGGAACTGGGGCATGGGCGATTTCAGTGATCTGGCGCCCTTGGTCGAACAGATGTCGCGGCGTGGCGCGAGCATCATTGGCCTCAATCCCCTGCACGCTCTCTTCCCCCACAATCCGGCCCAGGTGAGCCCGTACAGTCCATCCTCGCGTCAGCATTTGAACGTGCTCTACATCGACGTCGAGGCCATCGAGGACTTCGCGGCTTGCACCGAAGTGCGCACGCTGGTGGAGTCGGTGGGCTTTCAGGCTCGACTGACCCGCCTCCGGGAATCCGATCTGATCGACGCGGTGGGAGTGGCGGGTGCAAAATTCGAAGCGCTTGAGCTTCTGTTCGCCCACTTTCGCAGGCATCACTTGAAGCCGAGTGGCCGGATCGCTCGCGACGCTACTGGACGGCGCTTCCTGGACTTCCTGAAGGAGCGTGGAGTAGTCCTTTATCGTCACGCACTTTTCGAGGCGATTCAGGAGCACTTCCACAAACTCGACGCGACGATCTGGGGTTTCCCTGGCTGGCCGGCGGAGTTGCGAAATCCCGAGTCACCCGAAGTAAATGCCTTCGCTCACGCGCATTTCGACCGTGTCCAGTACTACGAATACCTCCAGTGGATCGCCGACGGTCAACTGGCCCAGGCAAGCCGGCGAACTCGCGATCTCGGACTTCCCGTGGGCCTCTACCTTGATATCGCGGTCTCCTTCGATCGGGCGGGCTCCGACGCGTGGAGTGCTCGCGACGAGGTGGCCGGGACCGCGGCGGTGGGCGCGCCGCCGGACGCGTTCAACCAGGCCGGCCAGAACTGGGGCCTGCCGCCGCTGCGTCCCGACCGCCTTCGCCAGAGCCGCTATCGCTTGTTCATCGACACTCTGCGCGCCAACATGCGCGGTGCTGGAGCCTTGCGCATCGACCACGTGATGGGACTGATGCGGCTCTTCTGGATTCCCGCCGGGAAAGCGGCCCGCGAAGGTACCTACGTAGGCTATGCCCTCGACGAGATGATGGCGATCGTGGCCCTTGAAAGCCAGCGAAACCACTGCATGGTGATCGGCGAGGATCTCGGCACCGTGGAAGACGAGATGCGCGCGGCGTTATCGCGCTTCGATGTCCTCTCCTACCGTCTGCTGTACTTCGAACGCCGCGATGGCGGTAACTTCCTGCCCCCGGGCGAATACCCCGAAGCGGCCCTGGTGGCGGTGACGACCCATGACCTGCCGCCCCTCGCCGCCTGGTGGGGCGAGGATGACCTGAACCTGCGAGAGTCGCTGGAACTTTTCCCAGACAAGGAGGTTCTGAAGCAACAGCGGCACAACCGCGCAAGTGAACGGTCCGGGCTCCTGCGTGCCTTGCGGAACGAAGGTCTGCTTCCAGAAGCAGGGGATGAGGGCGAGGGGGATTTGTCGGAGGGAGTGGTCGAGGCCATTCACTCGTATGTCGCGGCGACGCCGTCCGCGCTGATGATGATGCATATCGAGGATGTACTCGGCGTGGTCACTCAGGTGAATCTTCCCGGAACGGTGGACGAACACCCGAACTGGCGCCGCAAACTGCCGATGACTCTGGACGAGCTCGCACGCGACCCTCGCCTCGACCGCCTGGGCCGAATTCTCACCGAGGTGCGTCCCGGCCCCCTATCGCCCTGAGCCGCTCAGCACGATCCGCAGAAGGGTCAGCGGGCGGAAGTATGCGAAGGCGTTGTCCGAGCGGGGTTCACGCGGACAAGATGGCGGAAGCGCGTGGGAATCGAACCCACCTGTCCGGGGAGACCCCGGACGCCAGCGGCTTTGAAGGCCGTGCAGGTCACCAGACCCGGCTCGCTTCCTTGTTGAGTTGGGGGGCCGCAATGTCTCTACGGACCTCCTGCTCAGCCCCCCAAACCCCCTCGCTCCGGCGGGAGTAAATCCCGCCTGCGCTTGGCGATCACGGGGCCCGATGCGCCTCGGCGATCTTACGCCGGGCCGGCCCCCAAACCCGAGCGCGTCGATGTAGGGGCACCCCTTGTGGGTGCCCTTTGCGCCCGGCGATCGTAAGCCCCCCCTCGTCCAGGCCTGCGATTGGCAATCACGGGGACCGATGCGCCGTGGCGACCTCGCGCCTGGGGCGGACACCGAACCCGAACGCGTCCATGTAGGGGCACCCCTGTGGGTGCCTTTGCGCCCGGCGATCGTCAGGCCCCCCCTCGTCCAGGCCTGCGATTGGCGATCATGGGGCCC
>Ga0163144_10012821_pt1 | contig 17557 bp, 16 predicted proteins | sample OliLak19BULKMAT1_FD_123175 | JGI IMG/M metagenome (GOLD analysis project Ga0163144, IMG submission 123175) | Freshwater microbial mat bacterial communities from Lake Vanda, McMurdo Dry Valleys, Antarctica - Oligotrophic Lake LV.19.BULKMAT1 | ecosystem: Environmental > Aquatic > Freshwater >...
AGATTGCGCATTTGGAAAATGTCCGGCAGAAATTGGCGGTTCTTCGCTGTTTTCAATGGATCGGAGCGTATGGACTGCGTGGCCGACAACCCGGAATCCCACGACTGCACGCCGGCTCCGTTGTAGGTGGCCTCGCGGAGGCCGCGACGGGACCAACCGGTCCCGCCTCCTATCGCCTGGAGGGGCCCCGGACAGTCGTTGACGCCAGAACGCGAAAACCGCGATGCGAGGTCTGGGGGTTGCGGCTTCCAGTTGGCAATTCTCGACCCAGGCAACGATCCAGCCAACAAGGCGCCTCCACCCCCAGACCTCGCATCGCTCCGCCAAGAGTGAGGCTGATCTGGACCAATCCCGGGTCAGCCGTGGGAGATGCTTGGGGCGCGAGCCACGGCCGTGGCGGGCGCTCGACAACAAGGTGTTTCGTCAGCCTGGCACCACGCGCGTGGAGGCACCGCAACCCCCGGGGTTCGTGGAGCGGTCGCGGTGGCTTTCACCCCGATCAGACGTTGCACAAAAGCCCCGGGATCAACGCCCGGGCGTGGGGTCTTACGGTGACGCGTCTGCGCCCCTGCGGGATGGCCCTCCATCCAGACTCCAACCACCGCCAGGCGGTGCCGCCGCTGTTATCCACTGAAAACAACGAAGAACCAAATTGTCTTACTTATCATGCTTATAAAAACGAGTTATGTGATTCATCGTTGCGGACCTTCGAAATTGCATGGAATTGCATTAATTTAAACGAATCTATGCACATTTATGCACGTACAGCCGATGGTCACAGCGGTTGCCCTTCAGCCCCGCCCCGGCAAATTCAGTTAAGCTTCGCACCTATGAGAACTACCCCCCTACGCATTTCCGGACCCTTGGGTCTGGCTGCGATTGGTCTGGCCCTGTTCATTCTGGGTCAATGCCGGTGGCGTGCACAGCGCCGAGGGAGCGACCGCGGCCAAGACGCAGACGACCGTCAAGCTCCGCGGGTTCATCACTGACACGGTGCTTCGGGATGGTTTCCGTCGCCAACACTCGACCGATTCGGCCAACATCGGGCGCATCGAGGTGATCCGCGGTCCGGCCGCGTTGCTTTACGGCATCGGAAACTTCGGCGGCATCGTCACCTACCTGCCAAAGGCTCCGCTGTCCAAGTCGCGGGATGAATTCAATCTCGGTATCGGCACGAATGATTACCTGCGCGTCGGCGTCGACACCAGCCGTCCGGCCGACGAGAGCAAGCTGGGTTTCGCCTACCGCATCACGGGCGCCGTGGAGAGTACCGGCGACCAGACCGACCTTTATCGGGCGGACCACTATTTCGTCGCCCCGATCGTCCATCTCCGGCCGTTCAAGAACACGCTTCTGACCCTGGACCTTGAATACGGTCAGGATTTCCGCGAGGGCACGGGTTTCCAGAGCGTCCGTGCACGAGCGGACGTCCCGGCTGATCAGCAGGACCGCCTTGAGCGCGCCGGTTTCCTCGATTTCCCAGGCAAGGATCGCCGCACTTTCCGTTGGTCCGGTCCGGACACGTACGTCGACACGGAGGCCTACAATGTGCTCGTCAAGGTCGAGCAGTGGCTGGCTGAAAATCTCAACCTGCTTGTTGGAGTGAACAAATCGAAGAGCCTGTTCAAGGGTCTCGATGTGGGTGGCGCCCTCCAGGTGGGGGTAGGCCCGGCTGCGCTACGCGGTACTGCAACGGTCGCGCCGCTCACTCCGGCCGACCATTCCTTTTCCGCCGGTGTCGTGCGGGCCGCGATTTTCCAGTACAACTGGACGCGTTAACGCCGCCGGTGCGGCGTACATGGACAGGGTCTATGCGAATGTCGGCGCCGGCCAAGGGTGGCCAGGCTGGTTCTTCAACATCGACGATCCGAACGTCAACATTGCCACCATGGACCGGGCTTCGCCCGATCGTGGAACCTATCAGGCATGGACGTCGGGTGACGACGAATCCGAGGGTTGGGATGCTCAGATTCTTTGGGCACCAAGCAACAACCTCCAGGTCATCGCGACGTTCTCGCAGCTCGAGCGCCGCACGGTCAACGTGGGTTCGTTCCCCAAGTACCCCTACTCCCAGGATCGTTGGGCCAACTGGTATTTCCCAGACGGAGCGTGGGGTCTGTCCGGCTATTCCTTGGCCCAGGCGTATGCGGATCCGACTGACACCTCGACTTGGCAGGGCGCCGGCTACCTTGGCAAGGGTTCGGATGACGACACCCCGAAGCTCACCGCGACCTTCTGCAGCACCTATGTCTTCTCGAATGACTCACTCTAGGGTTTCACGATCGGTCTTGGGGGCCAGTGGGAGTCGGAGCGTGAGTTCGTCAGTGCCCGTACGGATGGTTCCGGGCAACTTCAGGTCGACCAAAACGGTCAACCGATCGCGCTCTACACCGACCCACGCTTCAATATCGACGGGATGATTCGTTATGATTTCCGGATCTAGGGTCGTGAATCCAAGATCCAGCTCAACGTGAACAACGTGATGAACGACCGGGATCAGTACGGGCTCGGTTTTGCCCCTGGCATGTCCGCCCGGCTGGAGTTCGGCATGGTGTTCTAATCGAAAACGGTTTCCAGAGTCGTCTGCGACACCCGCTCCTTTCGGAGCGGGTTTTTTTGTCGACTCGCATAGCCCCTCCGCACGATCCCCCAATTGTAGGTGGCCTCGTTGAGGCCGCGGGGACACGCGTCGCCAATCCCAGCGGCCTCAACGAGGCCACCCACAACGAGCCGTCTCTAATCTCGCGGCCTCGACGGGGCCCATCCGATCAGGCTGCAGCTCGCAGTCGCTCATCGCGCAGGCTCGCGCTCAAAAACCCGGACATAGTCCACCACCATCGATTGCGGGAAAACGGTGGTGTGGTCCGGTTTTCCGGGGAGATTTCCTCCCACGGCAACGTTCAGCAGCAGGTGGAACCGTTGATCGAACGGTGCCGGAAAAGGAGCCCGTTCGGTTCTCCATTCCGTTTGGGTCTGGTAGTGAACGCCGTCGACGTACCAGCGGATCTCTCCGGGCTCCCACTCCAACTCAAAGACGTGAAAGTCTTCACTGAAGTCGCCCTTCGGCAGAGTGAAGTTCTTTCCCGTATGAGTATTGCGAGGATGCCTCCCGCCGTAATGCAGGGTTCCAAAGACCTCGGCCGGCTTGTGGCCGACATACTCCATGATGTCGATTTCCCCGCTCGCGGCCCATCCTCTGTAAAGGTTGTCGGTGGGCAGCATCCAGATGGCTGGCCAAAGCCCCTGGGTCTTGGGGAGCTTTGCGCGGATCTCGAAGCGGCCGTAGCACCAATCGCCCCGATTCTTCGTCCGCAGCCGGGCGGAAGTAAACTCACGGGTCCCGTCCGGGCCGGTGAAGGCTTCATGCCTCGCAGTTAAGATCAGGCAGCCCTGCTCGACACGGGCGTTTTCCGTTCGGTCGGTGTAGTATTGCAGCTCATTATTTCCGCCGCCCTTGCCGTTGACTTCGTACTCCCATCTGGCGAGGTCGATCCGGTCACCGGAGAACTCATCCGACCAGACGAGTTTCCAACCGGTCGAGTGGGCGGCTTCAGGCGCGCCCGCGGAGGCGGCGGCTCCCACGGCGGTTGCAAGAACATGCTGGGTAAGAGTCATCGGAGGGTTGGAAAATCCAGGAGGATCGTGGATACGGATCGTTTCTTGATGCCGGGGCTCGATCCGTAAAGCAAAATGTGCATTAAATTGCATGACATTCCGCGGGGCGATCTTCATTCTTCGCCTCCATGTCGAAGCCTCTTACCCCTCCGAGCGCGATGCCGGAAATTGAAGTTTACGTTCCCGGGGTTCATGGCGTTCATGGAAAGACCGACTCTTCGATGCACACAGTTAATCAACAACTTATCGCCGACCGTTTGAAGATTTCCCGCGCGACGGTGTCCCGTTGTTTTACCAACCACCCGGGAATCAATCCCAAGACTCGTGCCCGGGTCTTTTCCCTCGCGTCCCGATTGGGTTACACTCCATTGGAGAAACGGGCCGAATTTGGATCCCGGAGCGAGAAACGGGGTTTGAATTTCGGGGTGCTGACCTGCGTCGAGTTGCCCAATTTCGAACACACCGCCTATGGCAATCCCGGCCAGGAATTGCTCAATGGTCTTTCGGATTTCGCCCGCGGCCAGGACGTGCGGTTGGACCTGCATTTCGTCCGACCGGAGGATCTGCACCTCGATGGTCCTTCCTACGCCGCAAGCATGGGGCAGCGGCGTTCGAAGTGGAATGGCGTCGTCTTGATTTACCCATTTCCCCGGACCGTAGTCGACGAGCTCGTTGACCGTTATCCGGTGGTTTCGCTGGTGGAGCAGTACGGTGGCACGGCGATCAATTGCGTCGATGTCGACCATCATCGCGGGGTCGCGCGCTTGATCGACCGCTTGCGCTCGGTCGGGCACGAGCGCATCGGCTTTTTCACCTGGCGGTACCAGGTAGAGGCGACGTGGTCGTTGCGGCGTTTTGGTGCCTACGTCGAGCAGTTGACCGCCTTGGGCATACCCTTGCGCGAGACGGATATGATCAATGTGGGCCCGCATGGGGCCATGCCGATCGAGGAATCCTATGAGCGGCTGCTGGCGCAAACGCGTGCGGGCGTAACCGCGTGGATTTGCGCCGCCGACCATCAGGCGTATGAGGTGATCCAATGGCTTGAGGGACGCGGGGTCCACGTGCCGCGCGATGTCTCCGTGACGGGTTTCGACGGTCTGGCCCAGCCTGCAGGAGCTCCGTTGTTGAGTACGGTGCAGGTGCCCTTTCACGAAATCGGCGTCAATGGCGGCAAGCGTTTGCTCGATCTGGTCCACAAACGATTCGGTGCACCGCAACACATCCTGCTCGATTGCGGTTTGCGCGAAGGATCCACGATCGCTCCTCCGGTCCGTTGTGCGGCCGCGCCTCCCCGTGCGCCAGGGATGCGCGAGGTGGGGCAAAGAACGGATGAGGTTGGGAGTTGAACATCCGGAACAAAGGGGCAGAAACTCTGGATCTCCCTCCTGTGAACGCCCACCCCTACGCGTTTATCGCCCTCTTCCTCTTCGTGGCGATTCTCTTTCCCGTTGCCCTGCTGGTCGTCGCGCAGGTGTGGTTCCGCTGCTTTCAACCCCCCAAGCCAAGCACGGTCAAACTGGATCCGTACGAATGCGGCGTGGCTCCCCGTGGAGATGCTTGGATTCAGTTCAAGGCCCACTACTATCTCTACGCCATCCTCTTCCTGATTTTCGACGTCGAGTTGCTCTTCCTGCTGCCGTTGGCGGTGGCATTCACCGGTCTGCCGACCGGAGCGTGGGTGGCAATTCTGGTGTTTGTCCTTCTCTTGGCCGAGGGTCTCGTCTGGGCTTGGCATCGCGGACACCTCGAGTGGACCTGATATGAACGAGACAATACCCGCCACACCTCCACCGACTTTGACCCCAGATGAACGCGACGATCTCCGTCGGCAGGGAATTCTTCTGACCAGTCTCGAAGAGCTCTATAACTGGGGGCGCAGCCATTCGGTCTGGCCGCTCAACTTCGGACTCGCCTGCTGCGCGATCGAAATGATTGCGGCTTCGATGGCGAGGTTCGACATCGCCCGTTTTGGTTCCGAGGTGTTCCGGCCGTCTCCGCGCCAGGCGGATCTGCTCATCGTGTCTGGCACGGTGACCAAGAAAATGGCACCGCACGTCGTCCGGTTGTGGAATCAGATGCCTGAGCCGAAATATTGCATCGCCATGGGGGCCTGCGCCATTTCCGGCGGACCCTTCAAACAGGGGTACAATGTCCTCAAGGGCATCGACCGTTTTATCCCGGTCGACATCTACATTCCAGGCTGTCCGCCCCGTCCGGAGGCGCTGCTGAACGGGCTGGTCCAGCTGCAGCAGAAAATTCGCGGGCAACCCCTCACCGGTGCGGATGCCCCGCGCCACCTGCGATCCGACGACCCGTGCGATTGTCCGGTGCCGGAACTGGGTGCGAACGATATCGAGCCTTCGCATACGCCAGCGTTGTGGAGCGCGCCCGCATTGCCCCGCCCCGACAAGGGCTGAACCCGATGGAAGCGCTCGAAGTCCTTCGCGAACGTCTGTGCGCCCGTTTTTCCGGGATCGAGGTCGCGCTGATCCCCAATGCCTCCCCGTCCGGCCAGTCTTCGCTCCTGCTGTCGGGGTCCGGACTTCGGGAGGTGGCGTATTTTCTTCGGGATGATCCGGCACTGCGCCTCGACCAATGCTCCAATGTCACCGGCGTCGACTGGCCGGAACGCGAGGTCGTCGATACGGTGAAGGAAACCCAGCCGGGCGCGCCGGGGGAGGCGCCGACGATCGTCGAACGAAAGATCAAACGGACGGAGCCCGGCTGTCTCGAGGTCGTTTACCATCTCTATTCGATTGCCCTGCGTCAGGGTCCCTTGGTGCTGCGTCTTCGGACCGGTAACCGGACGGACGCGGTCACCGTGCCGTCGTTCACCCCCGTCTGGCGGAGCTGCGAGTTTCAGGAGCGGGAGGTGTTTGATCTTTTTGGGGTCGTCTTCGAGGGACACCCGGATCTTCGCCGGATTCTCATGTGGGATGCGTTCAAGGATCATCCGATGCGCAAGGATTACGTTGAACCCGACGACTACGAGTGGGAGCCGACCCCGCACGGCGACGTCCTGGCGAAGGCCCGGAAGCATTACCCGGTGCCGATGGCACCGGGCGCGACGGATGATCCCGCGACGGCGGGAAAGATCAGCGAATGACCAACGACCTTCCAGTCACCGGGAGCCAGGCGCGGGTGCGAAAAGTGAAGCCTTCGGCCTTCGATCTCCGGGGTTCGTCCTTTCCGACGTCCGACGGCGGCGGGGATTTGCTCGAGATATCGCTCGGGCCGCATCATCCGTCGACCCACGGGGTCTTCCGGATGGATGTCGTGCTCGACGGCGAAACGATCGTCAGGTTGAAACCGGTGTTTGGATACCTGCATCGGAACCACGAGAAGCTGGGTGAGGGCACGAGTTACCTCGGATCGATGCCGTACACCGACCGGCTCGATTACCTCAACGCGATGACCAACAACTGGGCCTACGCGATCGCGGTCGAGAAGCTGGCCGGTGTCACCGTGCCGGAGCGCGCGGAATATGTGCGGGTGATTCTCGCGGAACTGACCCGGCTCCTCAATCACTCCTGTCTGGCCGGTTTCCTGATGCAGGACTGCGGGTGCAGCGGCACGCCCCTGATGTATGCCTTCAGGGAGCGCGAGAAGATCCTCGATCTGTTCGAGTCGCTCAGCGGCTCCCGGATGATGTGCAATTACCAGCGTTTTGGCGGTTGCCGGGTTGATCCCACGGCCGACTGGCTGGAAGGAGCGCGGCGACTGACGGACGGTTACAGCGCTTTTCTCGACGAGTACGAGGCGCTGCTGACCGGCAACGAAATCATCATGGCGCGGACCCAGGGCGTGGGCCGTCTGCCGGCAGCGCTGGCGGTGAGCGCCGGGGTCACGGGTCCGATGCTGCGCGCCAGCGGGGTCGCCCACGACCTGCGCAAGGTGGACGGGTATGGCGTCTACCCGCGCTTGAACTTCCGGGTCCCGCTGGGCGACCATGGGGATGTCTATGACCGCTACATGGTCCGCATGCTCGAAATGCGCGAATCGATCGGCATCCTCCAACAGGCGCTGCGGGACCTTCCCGGCGGACCGATCCTCGATCCGAAGGCGAAGCAGCGGGGGCTGCGGCCCAAGGCCGGCGAGGCCTACGGTCGGATCGAAGGTCCCAAGGGCGAAATCGGTTTCTATCTGATCAGCGACGGCACCGGCAATCCCGCCCGCTACCGCGTGCGCGCCCCGTCGTTCGTCAACCTCACCATCCTCGAGGACCTGTGCCTCGGCCATACCGTGGCCGATGCCGTGATCATCCTCGGCAGCATCGACATCGTTTTGGGCGAGGTCGATCGCTGAGACCCCGTCGTTACCCCACCCGCACCCATGCTCGGAAAAGGACTTCTCCAAGGACTCGCAGTCACGGCCAAAAACCTCGTGGGCAGCTTCCACGACCCGGCCCGCTACACCACCCAGGAGTATCCGGAGGTGAAGCCGACGCTGCCGGAGGCGTATCGAAATTTCCCGTTCCTGGTGTCCGAGTCGGCTGAGGATCCGATGGGCACGCTGCGTTGCGTGGCCTGCCAGATCTGTGAAAAGGAGTGTCCGCCGCAGTGCATCTTCATCGTGATGGAGCGGGACGAGAAGGGAAAGGCGATGAAGCGGCCCAAGGTCTTCGACATCGACACGTCAGTCTGCATGAGCTGCCAGATTTGCGTGGAGGTGTGCCCGTTTGACGCGATCAAGATGGACCAGGTTTTCGAGATCGCGACGACCGATCGGTTCAACGCCCTGTTGTTGAACCGGGAGCAACTCGCCAAGCCGAACACCTACTTTCAACAGATTCATCCGACCGAGGCCGCGGAAGTGGATGCCCGCCTCGCGGCGGAGCGCGCGGCCGCCGAGGAAAAGGCGAAGGCTGCGGCCGCGGTCAAGGCGGCCGCGATCAAGGCGCCGCCGGCTCCGCCCCCGGCCAAACCGTCCGCATGACGCCGGACGCTGCAACGCTTGCCGGCCCCTGGCTGGAACGGGCCCCGCTGATCGCCCGCGATTGGCTGGTTGGCTGGCTGCCCGAATCGCTGCGGTGGTTTGCGTCCAGTTTGCTGGCGATCGCGGTGCTGATCGGCGCGTTTGGACTGCTCTTTGCCTACCTGACACTGGCCGAGCGGAAAATTCTCGGAAGGATCCAGAACCGGCCGGGCCCGAACCGCACCGGCTGGGCCGGCCTGTTGCAGCCGTTCGCGGACGGCGTCAAGGCGCTGACCAAGGAGGATGTTGTTCCCCGCGCGGCGGACAAGGTTCTGCACACGCTCGCCCCGGTTTCGCTGGTGGCGCTTTCGTTGATTGGCCTCGCGGTGATCCCCTTTGGACGCCACCTCGTGGCGATCGAACTCGATGCGGCCCTGCTTTACTTCTTCGCCGCCGGGGCCGCGACCGAACTTTCGATCTTCATGGCGGGTTGGGCCAGCCGCAACAAGTACTCACTGCTGGCGGCCATGCGCGCGCTCGCGCAGCTGATCAGCTACGAGGTGCCGTTGCTCCTCTCGGTCGTGCCCGTCGTGCTGCTTGCCGGCACGCTCTCGACGACGGAAATCGTCGTGGCGCAGGGCGGCTGGGGTTTTGGATTCTGGCCGCACTGGTTCGCGCTCACCCCTTGGGGTTTCTCCGCCTTTGCGGTCTTCATGATCGCGGCGCTCGCCGAGTCGAACCGTTCGCCGTTCGACCTGCCCGAGGCGGAAAGTGAACTGATCGCCGGCCATCTCACGGAGTATTCAGGATTCAAATATGCCCTGTTTTTCATGGCGGAATACTTCGGCATGGCGGCGCTCAGCGCCATGGCGGTCACCTTGTTCCTCGGAGGGTGGCAGGCTCCGGCCGCCTTTCTTGAGGTGATCCCCTCCTATGCGTGGTTCACGTTCAAGCTGCTCGGCCTGCTGCTGGGCTTCATTTGGATCCGGGCCACGTTCCCCCGGCTGCGCATCGACCAGTTGACGCGGCTGGCCTGGAAGTTTCTCGTGCCCATCGCCTTGATCAACCTGGGCAACGCGGCGTTCTGGTCGCTGAGCGGATCGTGGACCGGATTCTGGCTGCCGTTGCGGTGGGGGATCTCCGCGGCGCTGGTGGTCATCCCCTTTCTCGTGCTGAGTCGCGCCCTGTATGCCGGACTCGGCCCAAGGGTCTATCGTTACGCGCCATCATGAATCTCGTCTTCGCCCTTCTCGCCCTCTTCTGTCTGGTCACTGCGGTTGCGGCGGTCGTCTCGCGCAACTTGATCCACAGCGCACTGCTGTTCGTGCTCACGTGGTTGGGCATTGCTGGCTGTTACCTGTGGACCGGCGCGGAGTTTGTCGCGTTCTCCCACGCGCTGGTCTATGTCGGAGGCATCTCGATGGTCGTGCTTTTTGCGGTGTTGCTGACCCGGCCGGCACGCGCCGATGAGGTCGCCGCGCTTCCTCCGGTCCCGATCGAACGGATTCTCGGCGGGCTGCTGGCGGTGTTCATGGTCGCTTCCGTCCTCGGCTCCGCGATCGTCACCTCGCGGTTTGCCGCACCGGCGGCCTCCGCGCCGGTCCTGACCGTGCGGCGTCTGGGCGAACTGCTCGCCGGGCCCCATGTCATCGCTTTGCTTCTCGTCGGGGTCATTCTGACCACGGCGTTGCTCGGGGCCCTCCTGATCGCCGCACCGGGCCCCGGCGGGCGGCGTCCGGCTCCGGCGGCGGGCGCGGACTTGGAGGAATTGCCGGACGCCACCGACCGGGGCACCGCTTCGGAGTCGATGCGGGAAAGGGGGACGCGATGAATCCGCTGCACGCCTGGCTGTTGTTCTCCTCGGCCCTCTTCTGCGTGGGACTGGCGGCCGTGCTGATTCGTGGCCACGCGATCCTCGTTCTCCTCGGGGTCGAACTGATGCTGAACGCGGCGAATCTCAACTTCATCGCCTTCTGGCGTTATGGCTCCGGGAATGCCGAGGTCGGGGTGGTTTTTGTCCTCTTTTCCATTGCGGTCGCGGCGTCCGAGGCGGCGGTGGGACTCGCCCTGGTGATCGCGCTCCATCGCCATCTGCGCACGGTCCGGCTGTCGGCGGCGAACCGGCTCAAAGGCTGACCATGACACTCACCGCCACCCACCTCTGGTTGATCCCGGCGCTGCCCCTGGCGGCGGCGGCGATCGGGGCCGCCATGCCCCGTCGCGCAAAGGCCGTGCCCATCGGGGCCGCGTTGGTCGCGATGACTCTTTCCTGGCTGTTGTCGTGCGCGGCGCTTGTCGGCGCGCTGACGGATCCATCCGGCCGGTCGGTGGCCAACTTTGACTGGTTTTCCGCCGGCACCGCGGTGATCCGGCTGGGCTGGTTGCTCGATCCCCTGACCGCGTTCATGGGCACGCTGGTCTGCACGGTCAGTCTGCTCGTTTTCATTTTCAGCACGGCCTACCTCCGGGACGATCCCCGCATCGGTCGTTTCTTCTGCTTCCTCAGTCTCTTTGTCTCGGCGATGCTCGGGCTGCTGGTGGCGAACAGCCTGCTGCTGCTCTTCATCTGCTGGGAGCTGGTCGGCCTGTCTTCGTATCTGCTGATCGGATTCTGGTACGAGAAGCCGGCCGCCGCCGCCGCCGCGAAGAAGGCGTTCATCACCACGCGGGTGGGTGACCTCGGCCTGCTCATCGGGCTGCTCTGGCTGTATCACGCCACCGGGACGTCGTTGTTTTACGACGGCGGCGCCGGGGTGCTGGAGTCACCCGCACTCGGCCTGCTCGGCTCGACGCTCCTGCCGGGCGGGTGGGCGGCCTCGACCGCAATCGGCCTGCTGCTCTTCTGCGGCGCTGCCGGAAAATCGGGACAGTTTCCCCTGCACATCTGGCTTCCCGATGCGATGGAAGGTCCGACCCCGGTCAGCGCGCTGATCCATGCGGCGACGATGGTCGCGGCCGGAGTCTTTCTGATGGCGCGGGTGTTTCCACTGATGGCGGCGGACCAGGGGCTGGCCTCGGTGCCCATGCACGCGCTGACCGGGGTCGCGGTCATCGGGGCCGTCACCGCCTTGCTCGGCGCATTCCTCGCGGTGGCGCAGACCGACATCAAACGGGTCCTGGCCTATTCGACGGTGTCACAGCTGGGATACATGATGCTCGCGGTTGGGGTGGGATCCTGGGTGGCGGCAATTTTCCATCTGATCACGCACGCCTTCTTCAAGGCCCTGCTTTTCCTCGGCGCCGGGTCCGTGATCCATGCGACCCACCATGAACAGGATCTGCGGCGGCTCGGAGGTCTGGCGGGACGTATGCGGATCACCTTCGTGACGTTCGCAATCGGTTCCGGCGCCTTGGTCGGTCTGCCCCTGGTCTTCTCGGGTTTCTGGAGCAAGGAAGCGATCCTGCATGCCGCGGAGGTCTGGCCGGTGTCGCACCTGCCGTTCGTCGCGGGGATGACCGGCGTGGCCCTGACCGCCTTTTATATGACGCGCTTGGTCATCGAGGTGTTTTTTGGCCAGGCCCGGAGCGAGAGCGCGGCCGAGGCCCACGAAGGGCCGGGCTCGATGACCGTGCCGCTGGCACTTCTGGCGGTCGGCGCCATCGGTTTGGGTTGGCTCGGCACGCCCCTCTGGCCGTGGTTGCAGTCGCGCTTGAGCGGCACCGCGGTGCCCGCTCACGGTCTCGGGGAGAGTCTGCCGCTGATGGTGATCTCGACGACGATCGTGCTGCTCGGCATGGGCGCTGGCTGGTGGTGTTATGGCCGGACCCCGCGGAAGGATGCCCGGGCCATCGACCCCTTGGCCCGGCGTTGGCCGGCGGTCTATGGGGCGTTGGCGGCCCGGCTCGGATTGGATGAACTTTACGCCGCCACGGTGGGACGCCTGTTGACGGCGTCCGCGGGGCTGGCCTGTTTTCTTGACCGGTGGGTCTGGGGCGGGCTGATGGGGGCGGCGGGGCGCACCGCCGAGGCCGCCGGCGAGATCAACCAGGGAATGGATGAGGACGGTTTGAATGCCGGGTTCGACCATGGAAGCGAACACCTCCGGAGCGGTGCCCGCCGTTATTCGCGGGCGCAGACCGGCGATGTCCAAGGTTACCTGCGGGCCGTGGCCATGGGGTTGGCGGTGGTGGCGCTGCTGCTCATCTGGGGAGGAGTGCGATGAACGCGGTGCCCTGGCTTTCCTTGGTGGTTTTCCTTCCTTGGCTGGGTGCTCTGTTGCTTTGGCTCTGGCCGAAGGCCCCGTCCGGTGCTGTCTGGACGCTCAGTCTGGCGTTCAGTGGGTCGACCCTGATATTGGGCGCGCTCGCCCTTTCCTGCTTTGATCCGTCACAAAGTGGATACCAATTCGTCGAACGCGTGCCTTGGATCCGCACCCTTGGGATCGACTACCACCTCGGGCTTGACGGGATGAGCCTGCTGCTGGTTCTCCTGACCGGAATTGTCGCCCCGCTGGCGTTGATCGCGTCGCTGCGACGCGTGGCCCGGACGAGGATGCTGGCGCTGCTCTTTCTCCTCCTGCAAGGGTGCGCGCTCGGCGTCTTTCTCGCCTTGGATTTCTTCCCCTGGTTCATTTTTTGGGAGCTCAGCCTCGTTCCGGCATTTTTTCTCATCAAGGTCTGGGGAGGTCCGGGGGCGGGACGGGCCGCGTACACCTTTGTGGTCATCACCCTCGCGGGCAGTGCGGGCCTGTTGCTCGCCTTCGCCGCGATCCACGGGGCGACGGGCACGATGAACTTCGTCGATCTGGCCCGCCTGCGGGCGGAGGGGGAGCTGACGCTGCGACTTGCGGAGTATGGGGGTACGGTGCCGACCCTGATTTTTCTCGGCGTCCTGGCCGGACTGGCGGTCAAGGCTCCGCTGTTTCCGTTCCACGCCTGGATGCCGCCGACCTACGCGGAGGCGCCGACCGGAGTGACGATGTTTCTCACCGGGGTGATGTCGAAGATGGGGGTGTACGGTTTCTTCCGGATTCTCTGGCCCCTTTTTCCCGGAGACCTGCGGGATCACTCCGGACCACTTCTGCTTCTGGCGATGGGGGGTGCGATCCTCGGGGCGCTCGCCGCCCTGCGGCAGACGGACCTGAAACGGATGCTGGCCTATTCCTCGCTGAATCACGTGAGCTACTGCCTGGTCGCGCTCTTCGCGGCGGCGGGCGCGGTTCGCGGACAGATTGCGGCGGTTGAACCGGCGCTGGCGGGAGCGTTGGTCCAGGCCTTCAATCACGGCCTGTCGGCGTCGGCGCTGTTCTTCTGTGTGGGCGTGCTCGAGGCGCGTGGCGGCGGCGCCCGCGGGCTCAATGACTTCGGAGGGGTGCGGGTGGCGGCACCGCTGCTCTCACTGCTGTGCGGAGTGGCGCTTTTCTCGTCGCTCGGCCTGCCTGGTTTGAACGGTTTTGTCGGTGAGTTTCTCGTCTTCCGGGGCCTGTTTGCGCTTTCCCCGTGGGCGGCGGTTGCGGGCACGATCGCACTCCTGGCGACGGCCCTTTTCCTGCTGACCTTCTGGCAACGCGTTTTTCACGGTTCCCGTTCCGGGGTCACCGCCGGGGCGTTTGCCGACCTCGATGCCGGTGAACGGGCCGTGCTGGTGCCGCTGGTGGTGTTGATGGTGCTGCTCGGCGTCGTGCCTGGGCTCATCACCGGACTGATCAATCCTCTGGTGACGCACTGGGCCGCCTCCCTGCCACTTTCATGAGTTTGCTTCCCTGGATCCCTCATCTGACGTTCGCCGGTGCGCTCCTCTCGCTGGCGGCGGGGACGCGTTCGGCCACGGCGGCCCGGGTGACGGCGTTGGGCACGGCGTTGGTCGGGATGGTCCTGGTGGCGATCGGTGCCGTCAACTTTGCGCCCACGAGCGGATTGCAGACGCTCGTCGATGTTCCCTGGATACAGGAGATGGGGATCCGTTATCACCTCGCTGTTGATGGCATCAGCCTGACCCTTGTCGTGCTCACGAGCCTGGCGGCCGTGGCGGGGATTCTGTTTTCCTGGACGGTGGAGGAACGGGTGGGGGAGTTCTTTGCGCTCTATCTGCTGTTGATCGGCGGAGTGTACGGCGTGTTTCTCAGTGCGGATGTGTTCCTGCTTTTTGTCTTCTACGAAATCGCGATCGTGCCGAAGTATTTCCTGATCGCCGGGTGGGGTTCGACCCGGCGCGAGTACGGCGCGATGAAGCTGGTCCTTTATTCGTTCGCCGGCAGCAGCCTGGTTCTCGCCGGTGTGCTCTGGACCTACGGGGCGGGTGGAGCGGACGGCTTCTCGCTCAGTGCGCTCGCGGAGGCGGCCACCCGGTTGTCTCACATCGAAACGGTGGTTGTATTCGGCCTGGTCTTTTTTGGTTTTGCCACGCTGGCCGGTCTGTTTCCCCTGCACACCTGGGCTCCGACCGGACACGTCGCGGCGCCGACAGGGGCCTCGATGCTGTTGGCGGGGGTGGTGATGAAACTCGGAGCGTATGGCTGCCTGCGGGTGGCACTGCCGCTGTTTCCCGACGGATTCACCGCCTGGCAGCCGGTCCTGGGTTGGCTGGCGGTCGCGGGCATCGTCTATGCGGGATTGATCGCCCTGGTTCAGAATGACTTCAAGTTCGTCATCGGTTATTCCAGCGTCAGTCACATGGGTTTTGTCATGCTCGGCCTGGCCACGGGTGAGCGTGCGGCCGTGGGCGGTGCCGTCCTGCAGATGTTTTCCCACGGCGTCATTGCCGGCCTGCTCTTCGCGGTGGTCGGCCGCATGGTCTATGAACGGACCCACACGCGGGATCTGACGGAATTGCAGGCGCTGCCGCTGCACCGGTTGATCCCGGGCGCCGCGGGGGTGTTTGTGATCGCGGGACTCGCCTCGATGGGTCTGCCGGGGTTCAGCGGATTTCCGGCGGAACTGAAGATCCTCGTGGGCGTTTGGCGCGTGAACGTCTGGTGGACGGTTTGGGCCGGGCTCGGTGTTCTCGTGGCGGGAGCGTTCACCCTTAGAGTCATGCAACGGGCCTTTTTTGGACAGGCGGGCACCGATGCGGCCCCGGTCGCGGAGTCGTCTTCTTTGGCGCCGCTCAGCCTGCCCGAGAAAACGGGTGCCGCGTTGCTGCTCGGATCGACGATCCTCATCGGCCTCAAACCGGATCTCCTGCTTGATTGGATCATGCCCGCGTTGCAGTCGCCGGCGTTCCACTTCGCGGCGACGAAAGGCGGCCCATGAACGCAGATTACGGTGAACTTTTAAGGGCCCTGCTGCCCGAGGCGCTGCTGGTGGCGACGGCTTTCCTGATCGTCTCCCTGGATCTGGTCTGGGGCCGTGGACGAAGTCGTGAAGGGCGGTTGCAGATGGCGGTTTTGATGGGCGCGCTGGGTGTCATCGCGGCCGGGGTGGTCATCTGTCAGGATGGGGTGCTGGGCTTTGTCTGGGACGGCACCCTGAACTTCGACAGGCTGGCGATTTCGGTGCGGGTGGGTGTGCTCGTTCTGACTGGACTGAGTCTGTTGGGGACCCTGGGAGGGCGCGGGACTGATCAGCCGGCAGAGTATGTTGCGCTGGTGCTGCTGGCGACCATCGGATTTCTTCAGATGGCGGTCGCCCGGAATCTGCTCATGGCTTTTCTCGGTCTCGAGCTGGCGAGCCTCTCGTTGTATGTGCTCGCAGGGTACGATCGGACCAGGCCGGAGTCGGCGGAAGCGGCGCTCAAGTATTTCCTGCAGGGCGGGGTGTCGGCGGCGATGTTGCTTTTCGGGTTCAGTCTGCTCTTTGGGCTGACCGGCTCGATCGAGTTCGGCGAGATTGCGCGCGCCCTCGTGGCCCAGCCTCCGACCGCGTTGGGTGCGGTGGCGATTGGCCTGATCCTGGCGGCCTTTGGTTTCAAGGTGGCCGTGGCGCCGTTCCACCTGTGGGCGCCTGATGTTTACCAAGGAGCACCGACCTCGTCGGCAGCGTTGATCGCGTCGGCATCGAAACTGGCCGGCGTGGCCCTCTTCTGGCGTTTGCTCTGGTCGGGGCTTGGACCTTCTTCTGGAGGGGCGGGCCTGGGCATCTCCGGCCCCGGCGGATGGGTGACCATGGTCGCGGCGATGGCTTCGGCGTCGCTGGTGCTCGGCAATATCGTGGCCTTGGTGCAGTCGAATTTCCGGCGGTTGCTCGCGTATTCGGCCATCGGACACGCCGGGGGGCTGGGTTTGGGTTTGCTTTCAGCCGGTGAGGTCGGCCCGGGGCCGATGTTCTACTATGCGGCCACCTACGGGCTGGCGACCGTGGGTGCCTTCGGCTGCATCGCGGTGGTGGAACGCAACGGCCGCTGCGAAACGTTGGTGGACCTTGCGGGTTTGCGGCGGCGTTCCCCGCTGGTCGCCGGTTGCCTCGCGGTTTTCATCCTTTCGCTGGCGGGCATTCCGCCGCTGGCGGGCTTCTTTGGGAAGTTCGTGGTCTTCGCCGTCGCGCTGCGGATCGATGGTCTCGGCCATCCTGCGGGATGGGTCGCGTTGCTTGCGATCGGCATGAGCGCCGTCGCGCTTTATTACTATTTGCTCGTGCTCAAACAGGTCTGGGTGGTCGAAGCCGAAGTCGAGTCTCCGAGCATCGCCGTTCCGACGATGGCGGCTTGGGCGCTGGTGGCGACGGCGCTGGCTTTGCTCTTCTTTGGAATTTTCCCTTCACTGCTGCTCGGACTGTTTTAGAACCGCACCGATTGGGTTCTGTCGGATGGTTGTAGGTGGCCTCGCTGAGGCCGCAGGGAATGGCGTCGCATGAACCCCGAGCCGTCTTCCGTCATCAGTACTCCGATCGAGATCGAATCGGAATCCCGGACGTTTTACCGCGAAGGGCCGCGAATCCAAGACAGGCGGATTGAGGGTTCGGAGAAAAAGAAGTCTTGCGATGGAGAGAGCGACGAAACCGATCACGCTCGTTGGCAACACACCTTCACCCTTCGCGTTCTTTGGCGTCGATTCGCGGTAAAAGGATCCTCCGATCCAGGACACATGCACCCAGCGCTTCTTGCCGATGTCTTGTTCGAGAATGTGGCCGCATCCCGAAAGTCCGGAAA